>JACZKY010080807.1_pt1 | contig 30832 bp, 29 predicted proteins | sample 8237611 | NCBI WGS metagenome assembly JACZKY01 (sample SAMN16148055, study PRJNA663545) | marine sediment metagenome | biome: sediments and biomass from bioreactor inoculated with such sediments; feature: coastal sediments; material: methane- and iron-fed bioreactor; isolation source: Bothnian...
CCCGGCCGCCAGGGGAAGAAAGTTCCGACGACGCTGTTGCGTCATAGGCGATCGAGGCGCAGCCGGCCTTCGGCCAGATCAGGCCAATCGGAAGCCGCTCGGCCGTGCTTGTCGACGCGCCCTGGAGGAGTGCCGGTGACCGATCGACATTGGAGCTACGGCTCGATTGCGCCCACGTAAACGTCGTGGACGGTCGCCAAACATCCACATCTTCCCTTCCCGGCCCTGGCCGACGCGGTTTCCCCGACTGCCGGTCCTTCGATGGCGTATCGCTCGGCGTTGCCGGGAGCTGACCCAACCGGATCCGACCTCCGGCATGGTGATTGCATGAGTGCTTCACCGCCGCGTCGCTCCAATCGCCGGAAGACGAGATTGCGATCGTCCTGCCGGTGGTCCCGCCATTTGGCGCGCCGCCCCTGGTATACGCCGATAGGCCGTCGCATTGCCGGTCTGGCGCTCCGCGGTGGTGTGCGAACGTCGGTCCCGTCCGGACAAACGCTGAATGCCGAGAGGTGGATGTCAACCTCGATGAATACCTGCTCCAATTCCTACGGCCGTAAGTCTCGCCTCTGCAACGGCGAGCAGGAGCGGCTCTTCGACATCAGGGGTTCGTCGCCTGAATCGGACTCGCGGGCCGCGACCGGGCGGATCTTGGTCAATGCCGGAATCCGATGACGGCGGGCTGGCATTCGCGACGCCATTTTTTACTCCAGACGCGGATCGCTGGGATTGGATCGTGGCTGGAGACGGCAAATCGGTACGCGATGATGGGCCCTCGTTCCGGCGCGGCTTCGGAACGGCGATCGGTCACCACGGAGAACTGTTGCAGGGGGTCTTCGAAGATGAAACCGGGCGGCTTCATCGGGGCCTGGTCACTCTCCCGCTCGCCCGGCTGACCTCGAGGGCGACGTTTAAGCTCACAGGCGCACTCGCCCTAACCGCATTTCCGGAGAGCAAGACCAAAGCGGGGTTGGCTGCCCGTCTGACACTCGACCACCTCGACATCGCCGACGGAGGAACACTTTGCATCGAGAGCGATATTCCGGTGGGTCATGGCTACGGTTCCTCGACCGCGGATGTCGTCGCCTCCATTCGCGCTGTCGCGGCGGCCCACAACGCCCAGCTGCAGCCCTCCCGCATCGGCCAGCTCGCGGTCGCCGCCGAGCGAGCCAGCGACGCCATAGCCTTTGACGGTCACGCTGTCCTCTTCGCGCAGCGGGAGGGCATCGTCTTGGAGGATTTCGGCGGCACGTTGCCGCCCCTGCTTCTGGTCGGCTTCAAGCCAGATGGCGTCCAGCCGATCGACACGCTGCAACTGGCGCCGGCACGCTATGACCGCCTGGAGATACAACAGTTCCGCGTCCTGCGCGCGTTGATCGCCCGCGCGGTCCGGTATCAGGATCCCGACTGCCTTGGGCTTGCGGCGACCGCCAGCGCGCGCATCAGTCAGCGGCACCTGCCCAAGCAGCACTTCGAACGGGTCCTCGAGATCGCCGAGGAAGCCGGCGCCTGCGGCGTCCAGGTGGCGCATAGCGGCTCATTGCTCGGCATTCTCTTCGACCGTACCGGCAGGGATTTACGGCATCGCGCCGGCCGCGTCGCAGCATCGGCAGAGCGATCCGGCTTCCGCGATGTCGAAATTCACCAGATCAACGACGACGGCGCAAAATGGTAGCCTTTGAAGCCGACTATTTCCGCGCGCTCGAGACCCCTCGCATGGCCGTGCTGTCTCCCAATCTGTTCGCAGCAGCCTTCCCCCTGATGAAGCTCATGCCGGCGCGACACATTCTGGACCGCGCCGCAGCCGATGGCGCGCTCCAGACCGGTATGCGAATCGTCGAGACGACTTCGGGCACATTCGGCATGGCTCTCGCACTGCTGGCGGCCGCCCGGGGCTACCGGCTCACACTGATCACCGCTTCGAGCCTCATCGATGCGAAGTATCGGGCGCGCCTGGAGGGGATCGGCGCTACCATCATCATTACCGAAGACCCCGACGGCAATGGCGATCAGCTGCGGCGCCTGCAGCGGCTCGAGGATATTCGGCAGAAGGAAATGGATTGCTTCTGGCCGCAGCAATATGACAATCCAGGAAACGCGCTTGCCTATGCCCGTCTGGCCGAACTGCTGGTTCGGAGGATCGGTAAGATCGATTGTCTGGTCGGTTGCGTTGGGAGCGGCGGTTCGCTATGCGGGACGGGGGCCTTTCTGCGCGCGGTCTTTCCGCATCTTGTCATCATCGCGGTCGACACCCATCGCAGCGTCCTGTTTGGACAGCCGGCCGGCAAACGGATGCTGCGCGGTCTCGGCAACAGCCTGATTCCCGGCAACCTCCGCCACGACCTCGTCGATGAAATCCACTGGGTCGGCGCCTATCCGGCCTTCGGGGAGGCCCGTCGCCTGTTGCGCGAGCACGGCATCTTCCAGGGCCCGACCAGTGGCGCCGCCGCCCTTGTTGCAAAATGGGCTGCCAGAAGCCGTCCTGGCGCCCGGGTGGCGGTCATCATGGCGGACGAGGGTCACCGTTACGCCGAAACGGTTTTCGATGATGCGTGGCTTGCTTCGTTGCCCGGCTGGCCAGGCACGCCGCCGTCCGAACCCATACTGCTCACGGCCATCGAGCCCGCTTCCGAGGCGGACTGGACGCGGTTCCCTTGGGCGAGACGGGGCCTCGGCCAGGTCCTCCACGCTCGATTTCGAGACGAAGGATTCAGTCGCTGATGGCCGGTGACTGGCTATGCCAGCTGCATCATCAGCCTGGCGTCTTTGCGGCCAAGCCACTCCCAGGCCTCGTCCGTCGACCGAAAGATGGTGTTCTCCGCTGGGTGGGCGACCGATCGATCGAGGTCCTTCAATCCGCTCGCAGTGGCGACTGCGACCACGCGCTCCTCCGAAGCAATGACGCCCTCTTCGCGCAGCTTTGCGACCGCAAGAAGAGGCGTGACCGACGCCAGTTCGGCGAAAATACCCTCGCTGCGTGCCAATCGCTCCTGCATCGCGACCAGCCCATCATTGTGCACCGGTACGGCGCGGCCGGAGGACTCGCGCAGCGCCTTGAGCGCCTGATAGGTGCTGCGTGGCGCGCCGATCGAGACGGCAAGGCTCTCAAATGCCATGTTGAGCTCGTCGACCCTGTCGCTGCCGGTGACGAGCGCCTGCGCCAGCGACCCATGCACCTCGGCCGCAACCATCTTGGGCAATCGCGTGATCGCGCGCTGAGCGAACAGCTCCTGGAAGCCCGCCCAGAGACCGGACAGCGCATCGCCGTAACAGACGGGCAACGCACACCAGTCGGGGGCGACGCCGCCCGACTGCTCGACGATTTCATAGGCGATGGTCTTGTAGCCCTCGATGCCGAGGGCGTGGCTTCCGACAACGGGAGCGCGATAGGGCGATGTGACGAACCAGCCATAACGTGACGCGGCCTCGGCAAGCATGGTCCAGCGATCCATCTTGTTGACGAGCGGCAGAACCGTTGCTCCGCATTTCCTGATTTGCGCCAGCATCGCTCCGGCCGACCCGGCAAAGGTCGTGACGACACATTGCAGACCGGCGCACGCGGCGTAGGCGGCAAGCGATGCTCCGGCATTGCCGGACGAGGCGGTGGCCACCACCCTTGCCCCCTGTGCCCGCGCGACCGACACCGCCACAGTCGAGAACCGGTCTTTGTGCGACCAGGTCGGGTTTCGGCTCTCGTCCTTGATGGCGAGATTCGCAAAACCCAACATTTTGCCGAGCCGGGTCGCTTCAATCAAAGGCGTCTGACCTTCCCCAAGCGAGACGGAATCCTCGACCGCGCATGGCAGGGCATGGGCATAGCGCCACAAGGATCGCGGCGCATTGGCTGCGATCGAGCCTGGGTCGGCGGGCCTCACATAGACCGGCCTGAGGTTGGCTGGGGCGGTTTCATGGCAAGCCGGACAGCCTTTGGAGTCGATCTCGACGGTGGCTGGAAGGGAAGCGCCACAGCGGATGCAGGTGAATCCGGCAATGATGGAAGCGCCCTGCGCCGAGCGCCCTTTGGGCTGATGGCTCTCTGGCGTTGGTCGACCTTCGGTAGCTTGCGACACGTCTGCTACAAGCTTGCCAAGTTGCTGGCCGGGCATCGCTTTTCCTCACCGCAGCGTCGTTCGATCGCCAGCCGGTTCAAACAGGCAATAGTGCCCCTGTCAATGCCGAATGTTCACTAGAGTGTGTCGCACCATAGTGTGCATCGCTGCACTTTTCGCGGGATGAAACTCCGCGCTGTGTTGGGTCTGAACGTGCAGCGGCTCCGCAGGGAAAGAAAGCTGTCGCAGGAACAATTGTCTTTCGTCTCGGGGCGCACGCGGGCCTATATCAGCAGCGTGGAAGCGGGACGGCGAAACGCCACATTGGACACGCTTGAGGTCCTCGCGAACGCCTTGGGTGTTGAACCACAGGAACTGATAACGGCGAGAATTCCTGACAATCGCGCGCGGCGATCAGCGAGACGCCAGAGCAGCGACGACCGGGCCTAGTCGAAGCGACCTGTGTCGAAACAATAGATCAACACGACTCGTTTAGTATACATTCGTCGCTCTTGGCGTTGAACCCGCTCGCGATGCGCCCTTAAATCGAAGCCGACGTTGCAGGACCTGTCGAGGTCTATCAATGAACAACGCGGTCGTCTTGGAGCTTTTCGCTACGATTTCGGAAATCGATTTCGCGAACTCGCCTGACAGGGTTCTCCAGATCTTTCGTGTCGCTCTCGAAACATATGGCCTTCACAGCTTTCTCATAACAGGACTGCCAGTCCCGCACGACAGCGAATGGGATCGCGCGATTCTCTGGGACGGATGGCCACGCGAGTGGTTCATGCGCTACAAATCCGAAGGTCACTTCCTTAGCGATCCTTGCGCAGCGCGCAGCCGCCACACTGCGGAACCCTTCCTTTGGCATGAACTGTCAGCGGACGGCCTAACGGCCCGCGGGCGCCTGGTCATGGACGAGGCGGCAGAATTCGGTCTGAAGGATGGGCTGTGCGTCCCCATCCATCTCCCGCTCGCCGGCCCAGCTGTGGTGACGGCGGCAAGCGACCGCATCGAGATTCCACCGGACGCTCTGCCTTTGATCGAGACGCTCTGCGTCCACACGTTTCGCAAGCTGAGTGGCCTGCAGACCAAACGCGGGGAGGGGGAAACAGCGCCCTTGACGCCGCGGGAGCGCGAACTCCTCCAGTGGAGCGCCCAAGGCAAATCGACTGAGGATATTTCCTGTATCCTCGGGGTGACGACAAACACGGTCGAAAGCCACCATCGCAATATCCGCGTCAAGCTCGATGCCATCAACGTCGCCCATGCCATCGTGAAGGCATTGCGCAGGCAGGAAATTCAGATCTAGCAATACCGGAATTCCGGCATACGGAATCCAGGGTGCGGTAACCTACTCCCCGACGCCTGGAGGCGTCATGGTTCGGATCAAGGTTGTCACCTGGGCCAACAGAAAACAGTATAGGGTCGTGCTGGAGCGATACTTTCGCATCCGCTACGACATCTATGTGAAACGGCGGCAATGGCGCGCGGTGGCGCGGCCCATCAATATCGAGATGGATGCGTTCGACACCGAGCATGCCGTCTACCTGCTGGCGCTCGATCGCGCTGGCAAAATCGTCGGCGGGTCGCGACTCGTCCCGACGCTGCAGCCCCACCTACTCGGCAATGTCTTTCCAGGACTGGCGCCCGACGGGGCGCCACGGGCGCCGGACATCTTTGAATGGACGCGCTTCTTCGTCAGTCCCGCCCTGCGCACCCACGGCGGATCATCTCCCGTGGCGGGTGTCGTCTTGTGCGGTGTGCTGGAGGTTGCCCGCAAACTTGGGATTCGTCAGATCAGCGTCGTGTGTGAATCGTTCTGGCCGAAGCGCCTGCGGGCCCTTGGGTGGAGTTTCGCCGAGCTGGGCGATGTCCTGCAGCACGAGGATGGCGACATAGTCGCGCTGTTGATCGACGTCACGCCGGAAGCGATCGCAAGTACACGCCGCGCCTATGGCATCGACGGACCGATCCTGGCCGACGCTGCGGTCTGAGCTGACTCCCCGCAGTTGTATTGCGCACGGTCAAACTTATTGTCACTGCGGCGGCTGGCGCTGTAGTCAGCTTGCAGACGCCAACGCTGCAGGTTGATCCGCTCATGAGGCCACGTGTCCTGATCTATTCCAAGGACCCGGATTTTTTCCTGGTGTTCGGCCATATTCTCGGTGTCGCCGGCTTCGACAGCCAACTGCTTGTGGCCGGGAATGAGCTGCTGCAAGGGGGTGACGCTGTTCCACTTGCCGTAATCATGGACTGCCAGCCTGGCGACCGTTCCGTCGCGAAACTCTGTGCCGTTTTGAAGGGCAATGCGGAGACGAGGACAGCATCGGTCGCCGGCCTCGTCGCGCCCGGCGCCGGCGGCCTGCATCTCGACCTCATCAAAGCCGGTGCGGACGAGATCTTTTCCCGACCCTTCCCCCCCGAAAAGCTCCTTACCTGGCTCCAGGCCAAAGCCGCCGCGGCAAAGACCTCTGTCGAAAGCGAGGGCGGCGATCTCGTGCATGGCGATTTCTTGCTGGAGCGACGTTCCCACCGTATCCTGTATAGGGGTAAACACATCGCAGCGCCGCCAATTGAATTCAATCTGCTGCGCAGTCTGATGGCGAGCCCAGGCACCGTGCTCAGCCGCGAAAGACTGATCGAGGCCGCCTGGCCCGGCCACGCCGGGGATACCGATATCCGAGGCGTCGATGTGCATATCGCGAGGTTGCGGAAGCGCCTGACCGCCGTGATCGGCCATGACGTCATCCGCACTGTCCGGTCGGTTGGCTACGCCTTCGCGCCCGATTGGTAGCCCCTAAGTCCATCCCGGTATTCCGTCAGGCTGAGGCGGGAGGATGGGTGCCAGAGTGACCATGGGCTTGTAGGTCGGGGGTGAGTCAAATGGCGGTCTCGTTGCTCCCGGTCGGTTTCGATGATCAAGCTCTTGTCGCCGGCATCGCCGTCGACCCGGCCACGGAGTCCTTTGCCGGTGGACCCATCGGCGAAATATTCGATCAACTGCGAGCTTCGCCGCCCCGCCAGCATGCTTTTGCGCTTGTCGATGGTGATAGGGTCGTGGGATTCATCGTTGCACGGGAAGACGCAGCCCTGCCCGTATGGGCAGAAAGAGGCTGCATGACATTGAACAATCTGCGGATCGACAGGCACCTCCAGGGCCGCGGCTATGGAAAGGCTGCGATCCGCCTCGCCGCGCAATGGATTGCACGAGAACGTCCGGCCGTCACACATGTCATGTCGAGCATAAACGTCGGCAATCTCCCGGCCTTTCGCTTGAACCTTGCCTGCGGACTTGCGCCCACAGGACAGATCGTCGAAGGCCGGTTCGGGCGCCAAAGAATCATGATCGCTCCGATCCAGCGCCTTTGCATTGATCAACAGGGTTCGACATCGACTAGGAGCTTGTAGAGGCAGTCGCCGGGCGCGGTAAGCATGGGCGCGCGCCGGCAGGCAACCAGACCGTCACCTGTGAATGCGACCGGCTCCGGCTCTTGCCACGGCCGATCGATGCAATGGATGACACCGGCCGGCTGGCCGGATTGGACGACTGCGCCCAGTTCGACCGCAGGTTCGAACAGCCCCTTGCGCATAGCATAGACGAATGCCTCCCTGCCCCAAACACGCATGAAGCGGGTTGGCGAAGCCGTGTCGGTCTTGACGCCCGGCAGTATACCGAAGCGCTTCAGGACCCGACGCAGTCCCTTTTCGGCGATGGCCAGCCCTTCCCGCGACAAGGTAGCGCGGCCACCCAGTTCCGCTGTGAGGACAGCCACCCCAAGGCCTTGCCCCGCGGCCGAGAATGTGGTTCTGCCGCCGCCTCCGGAGCCGTCACTGATGGAGGTCACCGGGGCGCCGAACGCGATCGCGAGATCGGCAAGCTCCCGTTGCTCCGTCTCGGTTCCCCCGCTCCTGATCAGGGCGCATGGCAGGTAGTCACATGATCGTCCGCCCGCGTGGAGGTCGATGGCAAGGTCGGCCATGGCGAGAAGCACGGTGGTGACGTAGTGCGCGATCATCGCAGTCGGCCCGCCAACCGGATCGCCTGGAAAGGATCTGTTGAGGTTGCCGGCGTCCAGCGGCGAGACGCGCCTGCCGGCCTCGACGGCGGGAGCGTTGAGCGCAGGCAGGATGATGATGCGGCCCCTTACATCGGCCGGATCGATTTCACGCGCCAGCGCGGCAAGCGCGACCTGTCCTTCATATTCGTCGCCATGGCTGCCAGCCATGAGAAGGGCCGTGGGACCTGCGCCGTTCCTGATGCACACGATGGGGATCGGCACCACGCCATAGCCCGACAAGTCCGTCGAGTGAGGCACGCGCAGCCAATCGCATTGCTTTCCGTCCGCCTCAAAGTCGAGCGGCGTCCAAACTTGAGTGAACCCTGTCATTGGCGCTCTCTTAGTGTTTCAGGATCGTTTCCAGGAACAGGCGCGAGCGGGGATGCCCGGACGCGCCGAAGAAGTCGCACGCCGGCGCGCGGTCGAGGATGCGCCCGCCATCCATGAAGACGACCTGATCGGCGACTTCACGGGCGAAGCCCATCTCATGGGTGACGCAGACCATCGTCATGCCGTCGCGGGCAAGCGCGACCATGACGTCCAGCACCTCCTTGATCATTTCCGGATCGAGTGCCGATGTCGGTTCGTCAAAGAGCATGATGCGGGGATTGAGGCAGAGCGCGCGGGCGATCGCCACGCGTTGCTGCTGCCCTCCCGAGAGCTGCCCCGGATAGGACCTGGCTTTCTCCGGTATCCTGACCCTTTCCAGATGCGCCATGGCGATGTCCTCCGCCTCGCTGCGGCTCCTGCCGGCGACGCGGCGCAGCGCCAGCGTGCAGTTCGACAGCACGGTCAGATGCGGAAACAGGTTGAAACTCTGGAACACCATTCCGGTCTGGCGGCGGGCGGCTGCAGTTTCACGGGCATTGAGGCCGAGCGTCGTTCCCGCGAGACGCAGTGTGCCTTCCTGGTAGCTCTCCAGGCCATTTATGCAGCGAATGAGGGTCGATTTTCCCGAGCCCGATGGACCGCACACGACGACACGCGCGCCGCTTGCGACGTCGAGGTCGATACCGTTCAGTACGTGAAGGGCGCCGAACCATTTGTTGAGGCCCTCGATGCCGACCATGGTTTCCGGTTGTGCGAGCATGGTTTGACCTGACTTTCAGCGATTTATCGTTAGCCGCGTGCGAGCAGCCACCGTTCCAGTTGCTTGACACCCTGGGAAATGACCAGGGCGAGCGCCAGGAAGATGAAAGCTGCCACGCTCAGCGGCTCGGCGTAGCGATAGGTTTCGGAGGCGATATCGAAGGCACGTCCCAGCATTTCGGGAACAGCCAGCACCGCCAGATAGGGCGTCGCCTTGAGGATCGAGACGAAGTAGTTGCCGAGCGGGGCGGCAATGTTGCGCAACATCTGGGGCACGATCACGTAGATGACGGAGTCGCGCCGGCTGAGCGAAAGTGCCCGGGCTGCTTCCGGCTGACCTTTCGGGATGGCGTCGATCCCCGCCTTGAAGACCTCGGCGAGATAGCCGCTGTAATAGAGGCTAAGGCCCATCACGCCGACCGTCATCGAGCCGAGGCGGACGCCGTAGAACGGCAGAACGAAGTAGAGGAAATAGAGCCACGCCAGCACAGGCGTCGACCGGATGAAATCGATCACGAAGCCGACGGTGAGGCCGGCGATCCCGCCGGCACGGCGCACCATCTCGAAGAGAAAGCCGATAGCGGCGGCGCCGATGCAGCTGACGAGCGCTACCGTGAGGGTCGTTCCGACCGCGCCAAGAATCGTCGGCAGGCTGGACGCGGCGAAGGCCAGATCAAATCCCACCGGCGCGGCTCCCGGGTGAAGCGATACGCGCCTCCAGCCAGCGGCCGGCAAGGGCGATCGGATAGCAAACGACAAAGAAGGCGAGAAGCAGCGACGTGTAGATCGCAACCGGATTGTATTCGACCTGCGCGATTTCCTTGGCGCGGAATGTCATGTCGGTCAGCGTCACGAGCGACACCAGGGCCGTCGCCTTTACCAGCTGGATCAGCGTGTTGACGAAGGTCGGGCTCATCGCGACCAGCGCCTGCGGCAGTTCGATCAGGAGGAGGATTGCTGGACGCGACAGACCGAGCGCCGCGCCAGCCTCCTTCTGGCCGGACGGGAGCGCCTGGAGACCGGCGCGCACCGCCTGGCTGGCATAGCCGCCGGCGTTCAGGCCGAGAACCATCGCGCTGACCGTCAGGGCCGACAAGGTGATGCCGACGACCGGCAGCACGTAGTAGAAGACGAATAGCAGGATGATGACGGCGGAGCTGCGCCAGAACTCAATGACGCCGGTGATCAGCAGCCGGGCGACGCCGCGGGCGAGATATTGGGCGACGCCGAACACCAGCGCGAAGGGGACGGCGAAGACCAGGCCGTAGGCCGTGACCGAAGCGGTCGTTCCAAGCCCCTGCAGGATGCCCAGCCAGATGTCGAACGGGCTCATGGACATCCCTATGGCTGTCTGTTGCAGAGCTCGGCTGTGGTGACGCCTGGCGGAACGGCTTCCGGATGGCCGAAGCCATATTTCTTCATGATGGCGGCGAACGCCTCGGTGCCTTTCAGCTTTGCCAGCTGTTCATCATAAGCGGCGCGCAGATCGAGATCCTCCTTGCGGAATGCGATCGCCGCGAAGTTGGTATGTGCTTCGCCCACATCAAAGGGTGAGGCGCGTTCCAAATCGTCAGCGCCCTTGCCGGCCAGTATGCCGATGACTGTCGGCGATGCCATGAGAGCAGCGTCAACGCGGCCGGCTCGCAGCGCGGAGAGATTCGATTCGATGTCCGGAAACAGCAGCATGCGGCCCTCGGGCACGCCGGCTGCCTTGGCGTTGGTGGTGACAACGCTGCCACGTCCGGCGCCCATGATGATCTCTTCATGGGTGGCGATGTCCAAATAGCCGTGGATCTTCTTCGGATTGCCGGCAAGCACGATTGCCGCGTCCGGGGCCTGCAGGTCCGGCGCGCCGAAAGCCACCTGCTTGCAGCGTTCGGGGGTAATCGCCAGACCCGATGCGACGGCGTCGAAGCGGCCGGCGAGCAGACCCGGAATCAGAGCTCCAAATTCGGTCACCTGGAATTCGAGGTTCTTGACGCCCAGATCGGCGAAAGCGGCTCTGAGAATATCAGGATGCCATCCGGTGGGTTCGCCGGTCTTCTCGTCGCGAAAACCCCAGGGCGAGCGGTTGTGGATACCGACGACAATCCTGCCTTCCCGCAGGACGCGTTCCTTGGTCGTTTCGGCATAGGCGCCGCCAGTGCGGCTCCCAACCATGAGGGCGGCCGCCGCCGTCCCGAGCAACGCCCTCCTGGTCACGATCGAGACGCTCATATCACTCCTCCTCGTTTGCGGTTTAGCCGGCCGTGCGGTGACGCACCGGAAGCTGGCAAGCGCATACATCACAAAGTCCACAATGTGTCAATAAAGATTGCCTTTATATTGCCGTACGCAATATTTGAAAGAACCGCGACAAGGCCTTCTGCTCGACGATGTGGCCCCGATAATCGTGGGCCTCGCTGCAGCGTTAGGCCCGACGGCGCCGATCTCGGCGCGGTCGACCAAGACGCGGCGGCTGGGCGTGTTCTCACCGGCGCCCGTCCGCGGGGATGATGCGTGCTCCCTTGGCTTGGACGAAGGGGGTGACGATTCGCCGGCGAATTCGTTGTTGCCGGACCTCCTGAAGGTGCCGACGGTCGCATATCGAGTCGAAGGCGCCCGACGGGCGGAAGAGATGGATGCGCGCTTCCTCTTTGAACGCCCTTCAGTGCCGAGGTGAAAGGAAAAGCGATCTGAGCCGAAATCGACAATGCTTCTTCACGGCCAGTGACTGTCGCGGATGGGCGGCGCTCACGCGCCGCCGAACCGCCAGACGGGAATGCCGAGCTTCCTGGCCTTGTCGGCGAGGTTGTCGTGAATACCGGTGCCGGGGAAGTGCATCACGCCCTTCGGCACGATCTCCAGCATCTCGTCGTTGCGCTTGAATGGTGCGGCACGGCCGTGCTTCGTCCAGTCCGGCGCGAAGCCTATCTGCGGGACATTACGGTTCTTCGCCCAAAGCGAGGCGATCTTCTCGACGCCCTTCGACGACTTGCCGTGGATCAGCACCATGTCGGGGTGCTTTGCGTGGACCTGATCCAGCTTGGCCCAGATCAGCCTGTGGTCGTCGTAGTCGAGCCCACCGGTGACGACGATCTTCGGACCCGGCGGCAGGAGAACCTCCTGGTCGGCGCGCTTCTTCGCCATGAGGAAATCGCGGCTATCGATCATCGCCGAGGTCGGATTGCGATGGTTGACCTTCGATCCGCTGCGCGGGAGCCAAGCCTTAGCGACATGGCGTTCGTAGTGCTCGGCGGCCTGGTCGCGCATCAGCTCGAAGGCGTTCTGGCGCTCGATCAGCGTCATGCCCTCGGCGACCAGGCGCTCCAGCTCGACCGACTTCACCTCGCTGCCGTCCTGTTCCCGTTGTGCGCGCTTCTGGGCCTGCTCGTTGTCGTCCAGTTCCCGGCCGATCCGGTCGGTGGCGCGGTGGAAGACGTTGACGGTCGACCAGAGGAGATCGTCGAGGTCGGGTTCGAGGCGCGTATCCTTGAAGGTGGCGATAAGCGCGTCGAAGATGTCGGCGACGGCGCCCGCGACTGCGTTGCCATCGGGCAGAAGCCGCTGGTCGGGTTCATCGACGAAGGGTCGGTAACCGTGAAGCTGGAGTTCGTTGAGGACATGGTCGGTGGGTGAAGATTCGTGGTGCAGTTCGAAGTCGTCGTGCTCGCGCATGGGATGCTCCGTCGGTTGGACCGCGACCGTCGCGGCCTTCATAGCGACGAAGCCCACGGGTCGGACGGCCGGGCATCCGGAGCGCGAGCGCAGGGCCCGATGGCTAAGGCCGGCTATTTTGTCTCGCGATGGAAAGGCGCGGCACGCGCCGCCGGAAAAATAGCCGGCCGCCGCCATTGCCGGGCTGGCCGGCTTGTGGGCCGATCGCTATCTCGAAGGCCGAGGCGCAGTCCACCTCCGACTGATTGACGCATCCGCCGAGCGCGATGGCGTCCCGCACGCCCGTTCTCCTGCCGGCTATGCCGCCAGTGCCATGAAGCGGGCCACGTCCTGCGGTGCGACCTGCAACCGCGCTTCCATCCGCAGCGCGTCGATGCCGAGGGTGCGGAGATCCTCGTTGAAGTCGCCCAGCTCGGGCGAGATCACGATCGCCTCGATCCCGGCCGCATTCGCCCGTTCGATCAGGTTGTCGCGCGCGCCGTCGCCGGCCGGGTCCTTGTCGCGGACGATGTAGAGCCGTCGCAGCGTATCGGGGAACTGACAAGCGGCGAGATGGGCCGCAGAGAGCGCCGCCAGCATCGGCATGTCGGGAAGGACCTGCCGGAGCGACAAGACGGTCTCGATGCCTTCGCCTGCCGCCACGACTTCGCCACCGATACCGAAGCGGACCGCATGCCCAAGAAGATCGCCCATCGCCCGGCGCGGCGTGTCGATCGGCGCCTTGTCGCGGCGGCGTGGATCGAGCCAGGTGCGATGCGCCCCGGTGATCTTGCCGTCGAGGTCGGTGACCGCAGCGACCATCGCCGGCCAGGTCTCGGTCGGCGAATGCGCGTCGGGACGATAGTGGCAGCGCGGGTGGTAAAGCAGGCTTCCGGTTCCGCGCAGATCCGTAATGCCGCGTTTTCGCAAATACGACTGTACCAGGGTGGCGCCGATAGGCTGCGACATGAGAACCAGCCGCCGGGCCGCTTCGGGCGAACCATGCGGCGCCGGGCTCTGTCCCTGATGTTCGCGACGCTCAGGCTCGCGTAGCGGCATGCTGAGGAAGGTCCGGGCCTCGTCGGCAATGTCCCTGAACTCGACGAAGCCGCAGCATTCGCGGATGACATCGAGGAGATCGCCATGCTCGCCGGTCGCCGCGTCGGCCCATTTGCCGGCGAAACCCTTGGCTGAGTCCTTCAGCCGGACATACATCGAGCGGCCCGGCGCATTGCGCGCGTCGCCCACCAGCCAGTAGCTGCCCTCGCGGCGGCCGCTAGATAGGTAGTACCGGCACACCGCCTCGGCCTGCCGGCCGAGGCGGTAGGCAAGATCTGAAGCATCCTGACGTGCCATCACGCGACCTCCCGCTTGGAGATGCGGGCCACCGGGAACCTGTCGAGCAGCCTGGCGAGGACGTCCGGCCCGGTCGCGTCGGCCGGCACGAAGAAGCGGAGCTTCCACGAGATGATCTCGCTGAATAGTCCATAGGCCCGCAGGCGGTCCCGCATGGCTTCGCTGAACCCCACCAGTTCCAGTCGATGGGCGCTCATGACGCGGGCGCGGCGGAGCTGGAGGCCCTGGGCGAGATCGACGATCGTCGTGCCGTCCATCAGAGCGGCGAAGGCCTGCTCGGGGGTCAGTGATGAGGCGCCCGTCGTCACGGCGTTCGCCGCCCAGGCGGGTGGGACGCGACGGCCGATGATCCGCTCGCCGGCATCCGTCTGGAGCCGGTAGACACGGGTCGACTCGCTCGGCAGCCGCTTCCAGATCGGCAGGAGCAGACCGGCAACGATATGGATCGTGCCGTCGGAGAATTCCGGCACCTCCGCACGTTCGGCGTCCCATGCCGCTGCGAAGACGGCGCGGTCGGCGTCCTCCCAATGGCTCTCGTCCATCATGCGCAGCGGCGCGTAGTGCTGCTCCATCGGCCGGATCAGGCAGATGCGGCGCTCGATCTCGCCATCGTCGAGCATCATCGACGGCGCGGGAACCTGCACGGCGGCACGCCCGGAGCGGCCGTTGACCAGCAGCCGCGCTCGCGGATCGGAGAGATGGCCAAGCGCGTCGTCCCGGCTGGTCGGTCGATTGCGCTCCCGGCGGGTGATGGTGAGCAGCCGTGTCTCTGCGCCAGTGCCCGGGTGCGCGTGGATGACTTGGCTGTCGGTGACGACGAAGCTCTCGGCCTGCAGCGTCTCGAGCCCGATGTCATAGACGCCGCTGCGGATCGCACCATCGACCTTGGCGGTCAGGAGGTGCTCGAACGCGGAGAAGAGGACGCCCTGCAGGTCGATGGTCAGTGCCAGCAGGCGATTGAGGAAGGTGGTGATCGGCGGCAGCTCATCCTTGATGCCGTTGTCGTCCATGAGCTTCAAGCCGGTGGCGGACTCGAAGCGGTCGAGCGAGCAGCCCTCGACCTTGCCGCTGACCAGCAGCAAGTAGAGCTGGCGGAGCGCATCGCGGGCGTATGGGCTTTCCAGATTGTCCTCGGGCCGGAACAGGCCCTGGCCGCCGGTCTGGCGCTGCCCGCGCGTGATGGCGCCAAGCGTGTCGAGCCGGCGCGCGATCGTCGAGAGGAAGCGCTTCTCGGCCTTCACGTCGGTGGCGATCGGCCGGAAGAGCGGTGGCTGCGCCTGGTTGGTGCGGTTGGTCCGGCCCAGGCCTTGGATGGCGGCGTCGGCCTTCCAGCCGGGCTCCAGCAGATAGTGGATACGCAGGCGTCGGTTCCTCGCGGCGAGATCGGCGTGATAGCTCCGCCCCGTGCCGCCCGCGTCAGAAAAGACGAGAATGCGCTTCCGGTCATCCATGAAGGCAGCCGCCTCGGCGAGATTGGCGGACGCCGCCCGATTTTCTACGGCAAGGCGCTCGCCCTTGCGCACCACGCGCCGCGACCTGCCGGTGACCTCGGCGACCACATCGGTTCCGAAGCGCTGGACGATCTGGTCGAGGGCGCCGGGAACAGGCTCAAGCGATGCGAGCCGCTCGATCAACTCGTTGCGGCGGGCGACCGCATCCCGGCTCTCGACGGGCTGGCCGTCCCGATAAACCGGCCGCGACGACAGATTGCCCTCGCTGTCGGAGAACGGCTCGTAGAGCTGCACTGGGAAGGAATGGGCGAGATAATCGAGGACGTATTCGCGCGGCGTAATGTCGACGCGCACGTCGTTCCATTCCTCGGTCGGGATCTCGGCCAGGCGCCTCTCCATCAGCGCCTCGCCGGTCGAGACGATCTGGATGACGGCCGTTTGCCCGTCGGCCAGGTCCTTTTCGATCGAGCGGATCAGCGTCGGGGTCTTCATGCTGGTCAAGAGATGACCGAAGAAGCGCTGCTTGGCGCTCTCGAATGCCGAGCGCGCGGCCGACTTTGCCTGGCGGTTCAGCGTGCCGCTTTCGCCGGTGATGTTGGTGGCCTGCATCGCCGCGTCGAGATGATTGTGGATGATGGCGAAGGCGCCGGCGTAAGCATCGTAGATCCGGGTCTGCTCCGGCGTGAGTTGGTGCTCGACCAGCTCATATTCGATGCCCTCAAAGGAGAGCGACCGGGCCGTGTACAGACCGAGCGCCTTGAGGTCGCGCGCTAGAACTTCCATCGCCGCCACGCCGCCAACCTCGATCGCCTCGACGAACTCGGCCCGGGTCGTGAAGGGGAAATCCTCGCCGCCCCAGAGGCCGAGCCGCTGCGCATAGGCGAGATTGTGGACGGTGGTCGCGCCCGTGGCGGACACATAGACCACACGGGCATTGGGCAGCGCGTGCTGGAGGCGAAGGCCGGCACGCCCCTGCTGCGAGGCGGCCTGCTCGCCACGGTCGCCCTTGCTGCCAGCGGCATTCTGCATGGCGTGGCTTTCGTCGAAAATGATCACTCCGTCGAAGGATATTGCATTCCCTGTCGCGGCTTCGCCGCTCCCCGCCTCCTGGCCCAACCATTCGACGATCTGCCGGACCCGCGAAAGCTTCTCGCCGCGCTCGTCGGACCGCAGCGTGGAATAGGTGGTGAACAGGACGCCTTCCTGGAGCATGATGGGCTTGCCCTGCGGGAAGCGGGAGAGCGGCGTCACCAGCAGCCGCTCCATGCCGAGCGCCGACCAGTCGCGCCGGGCGTCCTCGATGAGATCGGCCTTGGAGATCCAGACCGCCTTGCGACGCCCTTGCATCCAGTTGTCCAGAATGATGCCCGCCGACTGGCGGCCCTTGCCGGCGCCGGTCCCGTCGCCGAGCATGAAGCCGCGCCGGAATCGCACGGCGTTCGGCGCATCGTCTCGCGCGGCCGAGACGATGTCGAAGGTCGCGTCCACGGTCCACGACCCGGCTAGCAATTCGCCATGGGCCTCGCCGGCATAGATCACCGTCTCGAGCTGGGCGTCCGACAACAGGCCATCGGTGACGACGTTAGCCGGCAGGCGCGGCCGATAGCTCGGCTTCGGCGGCGCGACCGAGGCCATGGCCGCCGATTGCACCAGCTTGGTGGGATGAGCCTGAGAGCCGGGAATACGGATCGACTGAAGAGCGTATTCCTCATAGATCGCGTCCGTCAGCCGGGCACCTTCGGCCGGCGTCCAGTGCACCGTCTCATAGTCGAGCTCGACGCCGTCGGGCTCGGCCAGGCTGGCCGGAACGGGAGTGGATGGCCGTGCGGCATATCCCCGAACGATGCGCGGAGCGGTGGTATGCGTGATGGAGGGAATGGCGGAAACGCCTGCGAAGGCGGCGACCGGCAGCCGTGCCGGCACATGCGCGTCGATCCAGCCAAGCAGCGTAGCGACGTCGGCCGCGACGCCTGGCGAGACCGGGAACACCGCCGGATCATCGGCAGGCACCTTGTCGATGACTGTCAGGCGCGTGTCGATGGTGGTGCCGTGCTTGGCATAGACCGAGCCGTCGATGGCGGCGGTGAACACCACGCGCCCGCGTGCCTGCAGGCGGGTAAACGCCACCACCCAGACCGGGTTGTCGGGAGAAAAGTTCGCGCCGGTGATCGCCACCAGCCGCCCGCCGTCGGCTAGGCGCGCCAGTGCCGAGGCGACATGACGACAGGCGGCGTCGGCCATCCGGCCCGAGACGTTCGCCATCGCCGAGAATGGCGGGTTCATCAGCACGACGGACGGCACGACCGCCGTATCGAGATGATCGTCGATCTGCGCGGCGTCGAAGCGGCTGACGGGAATGGCCGGAAAGAGGTGGGAGAGGAGACCGGCACGGGTCTCGGCCAGCTCGTTCAGGACCAGCGATCCGCCCGCGACTTCAGCCAGGATGGCGAGCAGGCCGGTGCCGGCAGAGGGCTCCAGCACGCGGTCGGCGGCGGTGATCGACGCGGCGGTCGCGGCCGCGAGACCGAGCGGGATCGGAGTCGAAAACTGCTGGAAGGCCTCGCTCTCGGCCGAGCGGCGCGTGTGAGTGGGAAGGAGGCCGGCGACCTTCGCCAGCATCGGCAGCATGGCCGCCGGAGAACCGGCTTTGCGGGAAAGCGCCTTTCCGTACTTGCGCAGGAACAGCACGGTCGCCGCCTCGCAGGCGTCATAGGCGGTTTTCCAGTCCCAGGCGCCGGCCGCATCGGAGGCGCCGAAGGCCGTCTCCATGGCGGTGCGCAGGACGCTTGCGTCAATGCGCTGGCCGCGTTCGAGATGGGGGAGAAGAAGCCGTGCCGCCTCGGTGATGCGAGCGGCCGGATCGGTGACAGGGACGAGCGGGAGAGACGTGGCCGCAAGGGCGGCCGCGGAAGCGGAGACAGTGGTCATGGAGGGAGCCTCGAGGAGGGCGGGACGGGACGAACCGGATGGCGCTCTCTCTCGACCGCATCGGCTCAAACCCGTCCCGGCCGACCTCTTCCTCTGAACGGACCGAGGATGGGGCCTTGGCGCTCAGCCGTAGCGGCGCCCGGAATTGGTGAAGGTGAATCCGTTGGCGATGATCGCCTCATCGATCATGGCATCCGAGGTCTGATACTCATATTCCCGCTCGAGCTGGCGATAGAGCCAGCGGGCAAGATCGCGCAGCGCCTCCGTCACGGCTTCCTCCGCATCGGCGGTCATGTCCTGGCAGGTCGGACTATCGCGCTCGACGGAGATCGCCATGCAGTATTCGTGGGTATAGCGGCCGCGATGGCTGGCATCGGCATGAAGCTGATAGAAGTTCCGCTTCTGGACCGTCTGCAAGGCGTTCGCGATCCGGTGAAGCTCGCCATCTTGCGGCGCGTGCGCCTTGATCTTGCGCGACGCGCCGTTCGCATGGGAATAAAACGCCTCGAAGCTGGCGCCATCGCCCTGCGACCAGAAACCGCGGAAATAGACGCACGGCCTCTGCCCGGTGCCGCCGCCATAGAGACGCACGGCGCGGGTCTTGAGCCGCACCCCGAGAATGGCGCAGATCGCCTCGAAGTCCTCGTAGACGAATTCGTACCAATCATCGGTGTCCATGCTTTCGCGGAACCAGGCGCGTGCCTTCTCCCGTGCCTCCACGGACAGCTCGCCAAGCTGATAGACGGTGGTTTCAACGATCCTGGGCATCGTCCGACCCTTCCGTCGCGAGCATGTCGGCGAGCCATCCATGCGTGCCGATCCAGGCAACGGATTGGCCGGCGCCGAGATCAAGCACATGCGCGCCGCCGCCGAAGGTATCGATGCGCGGACGCGAGCAGGTGTTGGCGTGCTGGAAACCCCAGCGGCCGGTGAGACCGAAGGTCTTCGCGCAGAGCAGCACGAAGTCGATGACGCGCCGGGGATCACCGGTCACGTCATCGCGGATCCAGAGCCGGGTGCCGCCATGCTCGGGCTGGATCGAAATCAGGAAGCCGTCGGACGGTGGGTCTTCCGCCGCGCCGTCGTCGGACAGCCTGTTGTAGAGGTCGAGCGCGCGGGCTGCGTTCTGCGGCGTGCCGACATCGAGCAGGCATGAGAAATGAGTGAAATAGTCGGCCATGCGAGGCTCCTGAAACGATAGGAGCCCGGCTGTTCCCCGTTGAGGGGGCCGGGCCCGGATGCGTGGATGGGTGAAGGAATGCGAGGCGACCGGAGCCGCCCCGAAGGGTCCGGCTATTCGGCGGCGATCACGCGGGCCGGGTCATCCTCGCCGTCGGCGCTGGTGGACGACTCGTCGTCATCGCCGGCGAGGAAGTCGGGCAGCGCCTCGGTTTCGCCCTCGGCCGTCGCCACATCAGGAGCCGGCTCGGCGCCGGCAAGGCGCAAGGGTTCGGGCAGCCAGCCGGTGTCGGCGAGCAGCCGCTCGGCCTCCTTCGCCATATCGCCCTTTTTCAGATGATCGATGAGCTGGGCGGCCTGTTCCCCCCGGGCGTCGCGCACGGCTTCCAGGATGCGAGCCTTGGTGACACGGCCGAGATAGTTCTCGACGGTCGGCTTCCAGCCTGCCTCCACCATGTCGAGCCCGCAGGCACGGGCCAGCCGGTCAGCCTGGCCGAGGCGGCGTTCGAGTCCGTGCTGCGAGAGGCCGGAGCCGCCATAGCGGTCGACCTTCTCGTAGAGGGCGTTGACGCCATAGCTGACGCAATGGGCGAGCAGCGCCATGCGGCTGGCGTCATCGAGCGCGTCGAGCCAGTCCCACAGCGCAAGATCGTCCTGCGGGGTGTCGGTCTTCCACGCCTCCTGCCGCTCGTACACCGACTTCGCGGACGGGCTGTCCTTCAGGTCGGCCGACTGGGCGGGGAAGAAGACATGGTGGACCGAGGCCTCCAGGCACCCGCCAGCGCTCGACATCCGCTGGAAGGCATCGGTGACGAGCTTGTGCAGGAGCGCCGTCATGGCGACGTGGGGATTGTTGGCCATGGCATCGCGCAGTGCCAGCGTTCGGTGAGCGGTCAGCTCCATCACCAGGCGATCGGGCAGCGGCTTGATAACGTCGTCCTCATCCTCCTCCGGCTCGGCGGGCTGGCCGCCGATGTTGATGACGGCGCGCTGGACCGGAGGCGCCGCGGGATCGCCCGTGTTGGCCGGTGCGTCTTCGCCGTCCTCGCCGTTGATGGCGACCGGCGTCTCGTCCTCGGGACGGACATAGCCGCGATCGACGAGGAGCGAGCCGTCCGCATCGATGCTTACGAACACGCCGGCGCGAACGATGTCGGCCGGATCATAATGGACCGGTCGGCTCTCGAAATTGGCGAGCGCCGTCTCGATCTCGCCGAGCCGCTCGTCTACATCGTCGGGCAGTTCGTCCGCGCCTTCATACTCGGCCTCCAGCTTCGCATTTTCGGCTTTCAGGGCGTCGATCGTCGCTTGCTCATCGGCGGTAAGGTCGATCGGCGTGCCGGCGAGTTCGCGCAGGCCGCGGGCGTTGTCGTAGGGAAAGCTGACGGCAACCTCGATCCACTTCCAGCCTTCATTGGCGATCTCGTCGGCCATGGCCTTCAGCTTCTCGGCGACCAACCGGTCGAGGAGGCCCGCATCCTGCAGCCAACCGCCATCGTCGGACTGGAACAGGTCGCGCAGGATGATGCCGCCGGCCGCTTCATAGGCGTCGATCCCCACGAACACGGCGCGCTTGTCGGAGGCGCGCACCGTCGATTCCGTCAGCATGCGACGGATCTGATAGGGCTCCTTCGACCAGCTGTTGCGGATCGCGTCCCAGACCTGTTCTTGGCGGGCATGGTCGGAGGAGACCGTGAAGGCCATCAACTGCTCGAGCGACATGCCGTCCTCGGCATAGGTTTCGAGCAGTGTTGGAGAAACCGAGGCGAGCCGCAGCCGCTGCTTGACGACGTTGACGGTCACGAAGAAGGCGGCCGCGATTTCCTCCTCGGACTGACCCTTCTCGCGAAGCGTCTGGAAGGCGCGAAACTGGTCGAGCGGATGAAGCGGCGCGCGCTGGCAGTTTTCGGCGAGCGAATCGTCCTCGGCGAGGATGCCGTCCGCTGGATCGCGCACCACGCAGGGGACGGGCGCGGTCTTCGCTAAACGCTTCTGCTTGACCAGCCGTTCGAGCGCGCGGTAGCGGCGGCCGCCGGCTGGAATCTCGAACATGCCGGTTTCCTTGCCTTCGGGGTCGAGCACGGGGCGGACATTGAGGCCCTGAAGCAGGCCGCGCCGGGCGATGTCCTCGGCCAGCTCCTCGATCGAGACGCCGGCCTTCACGCGCCGGACGTTCGACTGGCTCAGCACCAGCTTGTTGAAGGGGATGTCGCGCGAGGACGACAGGGTGATCTTCTGAACGGCAGTAGCCATCGGGATTTTCTCCGCGACGGGCGGCCGAAAGCCTCTCTCCCGGCCTCCAACCCGTCACGAAAACCCCCTCGGCCCTCTTCCTCTCGGCTAGCGGCGAAAGTGAAGGCCGAGGGGGCGGAGAAGCGAGAATCGGCGGCTGGCGCGCAGCAGACGCGGGCTTCCGGTCGGCGCCCGGGACGGGGAGGTCCCGTCACTGCGGCCAGGACATCGTCCAGCAATCCTTCGGCTGCCTGCAACGCCCGTTCGGGCGATATCGGCGCCGGGTCGCGCTTCGCCAGCTCGCGGATGCGATGGCAGCGGTAGTAGGGCGACAATATCCGCGTCAGCATTCGCACGTCCGGATGCCACCGATGCAATCCGAGTCGTTCCGCTGCGGCGAGCGCCTTGACCAGATCGTGCCGGACCTCGCGCCTGCATTGGTCATCGTTCCACCCCCGGAAATGCAGATGGGATTTCAGCGACAGCTCGACGGCGCATCCAATGAGATGAAACAGGGCTTCGCGAGAGTATGGATCGCCCGCCGTTACGAGGTGGCGCGCCCCGGCGAGAAACTCAACCGCATTGTCGAAGAGATATTTCCCCCGCCAGCGCGTCGATGAACTGCGCGCCCGCGCGGACGCATGACAGGCCGCGGAGATGACGAGGAATCCTGCCGGAAGCTTCGCCGGCCTGCTGGAGACGGCGCGCGCATCAGGCCGCCTCCCGCTCGTCAGCGTCGGCGGAGACCGGAGAAAGTCGTTCGTCTCCGGGCAGGAAGCCGAGCAGAAAATCGGCAGCCTTGCTGGCTTGCGATGTTGCGCGGACGATGGCGCGATTGTCCTCGCGCAGAACCTCGGCCCAGGAACCGACGTAATCGGCGTGCCGCACGGTCGGCACGATGCCGAGCGCAGCACAGCAGAATGCCGCTGAAATCTCGGCGATCATCTCCTCGAAGGCGTACTTTTTCGTGCCAAAGGAACCGGAGAGGTCGCGGTTCAGGCGATGCGGCGCCCCGCTGGCATGGGAGCATTCATGCAGGGCGGTCCGATGCCAGTTGATGGGCTCGAAGAAAGCCTGAGGCGGCGGGACCATGACATAATCGTGCGCCGGCACATAGAAGGCGCGGTTGCCTCCGATACGGAAATCGATTCCGCTCGCCGTTATCAGCGCCTCCACCTTCGGCTCGATCAGGCCGGGTTCGGGCGGCGGCGCGACAATCGCGAGGTCGTCGGGCAAGCCCTCGCATTGCGCCAGGTTGAAAACCGTGAAGCGCTTCAGGAACGGGATCGCCTGGGCCTCCTCGCCGGTCTCGCGGGCGCGCCGCTTCTCGTCGTCGGGGACAAAGCGGTCGGCATAGACGACGGTGGTGCCATGCTCGCCCTTGCGGACATGACCGCCAATGGACAGCGCCTGCCGGAACGTAAGCCAGCTCTGGGTGGGGAAGCCGTGCTCGATCACGGCGCCCCAGAGGATGAGCACATTCACGCCGGAATAAACTCGGCTGGTGGCGGCGTTCTTCGGCATGGCGAGCGGCGCCTTCGCCGCCGCCGTGCCCCAAGGCTGGATCCAGGGCAGCCGACCGGCCTCCAGTTCGGCGAGAATCTTTCCGGTGATTTCGTCATAAAGGCTCGTTCGGTCGGAGCCGGAACGGGCACGAGCAGTATGTCTGGACATCGCGGGTCTCCGCGACGGGCGCCGGGAGCCTCTTTCCCGACCCTCAACCCGTCACGGCAAACCCGGTCCGCACTCTCACTCTTTTCAGGGACCAGACGGTCGCAAACTGGGGCCGATTTGGTGGCAATGGGCTACAACGCAGCGCTTCCGTCTCGTTGCGGGGGCGCCCGAAACTGATAGGGCCGACTTCCTTGGGTCGAGCAGGGGCGTTGCGGGGTTCCCCCGCTCGAAGGGGTGCCGGAAAACCGCCTCGGGCGGGTTGCAGGCAGGGGAGGGCTTTCCCCCCATATGGGCGGCCCCCAGGAGTCGATTTGTTTCAGGTTTCCAGGAGGGGTGTTTTGTGATAAAACCTCTGCTAGTTTTTGGAAGAGCAGAGGAATTATCGCCGATCATGCCGCCCACAAGCGCCCAGCGAACCCGCGCGCTCGACCTTCTGAAAGCCCGGGGAATGCTCAGGCTGAAGGATTTCGTCGCCGAGGGAATCGGGCCGGAAACGCTGGCCCGTCTCGTGCGGGAGGGGGTGGTCGTGCGCCCGGCACGGGGCCTTTACCAGCTTTCCGACACACAAGTCGAGGCCGCCCATGCGCTGGCCGAGGCAGCCGTCCTGGTTCCCAAGGGCATTGTTTGTCTGACCTCGGCGCTTCAGTTCCACGAACTGACGCTGCAGATGCCGTCCGCCATATGGATGGCCATCGATCGCACTGCTTGGCGACCAAGGATCGACTATCCGCGCATCCGTTTTGTGCGCTTTGCAGGGCAGGCGCTGACGGAGGGGGTTGTGCGGCATCGCATTGAGGGCGTCGAAGTTCCCATCACCGAGCCCGCAAGGACGATCGTCGACTGCTTCCGTTATCGCGCGAAAGTCGGGCTCGACGTGGCAATGGAGGGGCTGCGCGAAGGCCTTCACCGTCGCCGCTGCACACCCGATGAACTCTGGCGCCATGCACGAAAAGCACGGGTCTGGTCGGTGATGCGCCCCTACGTCGAAGCGATGGTGTCCGATGCCGCGTGAGCCCCGCAACATCGGCGCCTCGGTCCGGGCGCGTCTCCTCGATCGTGCGCGCGCCGAGCGGTCGGACTTTCAAATTCTGCTGACGCGGTATGCGCTCGAGCGCCTGCTCTACCGGCTGAGTGTATCGCGTCATCGTGACCGTTTCATCCTGAAGGGCGCGATGCTCTTCGTGACTTGGGTAACTGACCCATTCCGGCCGACCCGCGACCTGGATCTGCTTGGCCACGGCGACAACGACGCCGAGGCCATTGCCGAAACCTTCCGGGCCATTTGTGCGCAGCCGGTCGCCGATGACGGTGTGACGTTTGATGTCGTAGCGTTGACGGCGGCGCCGATCCGCGAGGAGGTGGAATATGGTGGCGTGCGTGTCCGCACGACGGCAACCATCGCCGGGGCGCGTATTTCGATCCAGGTCGACATTGGTTTTGGCGACGCCATTACGCCTGCGGCTGTCGAGATCGACTATCCCGTCCTGCTGGACGCCCCGGCGCCGCATCTTCGGGCCTATCCCGTCGAAACGGTAGTAGCCGAGAAATACGAAGCTCTGGTTACGCTCGGCGTGGCCAATAGCAGGCTCAAGGATTTCTATGATCTCTGGGTGATTTCCCGAACATTCGAGCTTCGCCAGGCCGCCCTTGTCGAGGCCGTTCAGCGGACCTTCGAACGACGCGGAACGACCCTTCCGTCCGATATACCGGTTGGCCTGACCGATGAATTCGCGGAGGCATGGGCCGCTCAATGGCGCGCCTTCCTCAGCCGCGATCGGATGGCGGCAGCACCAGGTGCTTTCGCCGTTACCATCTCCGATCTTCGCGTCTTCTTGATGCCGCTGGTCGTCGGATTGAAGGAAGAACGAATTTGGTCGCCGAGCGGGCCGTGGTCGCCGGGAGCAGCAATCGATGAGGCATAGCCGGAAGACAAATTACTCCATCCCGAGTGCTGAAATTGATGAAGAAAAGAGCCGTGATTGCGGTCTCGGGGGGAAGCATGGATAATAAGCACTTTTATCGCGTGGGCAGCCATTCAGGCGCCTGGGACGATCTGCCTACAGACCCCGATGAACTGGACTCCCTGATCTATAGTGCTCGAAAGCACATCGAGCCATGGCTCTCCGCTGTTTTCCAAGCCGAGCACCTCAATCTGCTGCTTGGCAGTGGGCTCACCACCGCGGTCGGTTACATCGCGGGTGTAGGGGGGCACCGGGATGGCCAAGGTAACATTTGGCACGACGTATGACGCCGCCAGGCGCGTCCAGCTTGGTCGTAGACCAATCCAAGATTTCATCAACCGCTTTCATTACAGATTCTCCAGTTTTGACGTTCTTTCAATCTCTGAGCATAGGATAAGTGAAGATTTCTACAATCTGAGCGCAATCGGCGTCGGTCAACAGCCTCGCCACGGCGAGCAGGGCATCCCGGACGGCTTGCTCAAAGGCCAAGAACTCTGACTCAAAGGCGTCGTGGAACTCGACATCCCACGGCATCTATATGGTTTCTGGGCTATGTTTGCTCAATTGGGGGTATGGTTACTTCGACTGGCGCTGCCGTCGTCACGCGCCGGCAAGAAGCCGCCCACGCATCCAGATCGTCGACCGCATAACGAGCGTAACGACCGAACTTATAGAAGATCGGGCCACCGCCGAGCGAGCGGTAGCATTCTAGTGTATGGGCTTCCAAGGCGAGATACCGGGCGGCAGCTTCGGTATCGACAAAGCGGACGGGGCCGGCTTCCTTCACGAAGACGGCGCGCTTGAGAAGATCGGCCGAAGGCCAGCGGCTTTGCGAATTACTGCTACGCATTGCGGTTCTCCTTGCTCACTTGGATTTCCTCTGAGGTCGAGGTGAAGCTACGGGAATCTACCCATGCGTCGAGTTCTTCCATCCGATAGAGTACGGTCCCGCCGACCCTGCGGTAGGTTGCGCCGCCGCCGGAGCGTAGCTTCTCCAGTGTGCGATCGGACCGGTTGAGGTAAAGCGCCGCTTGGTGCGTGCGCAGCCATTTGGAGCCGAGCGCGATGGCGGGCTCGGCTGTCTTTTCGGACCACGCCCGGGGTGTAGGTTGGGATTTGAAGGCATTCATTCTGCGGTCTCCGCGCTGACGGTCCCACGCCGCGTTCCTGGTGGAACGGTGCGGTTGTCGCCCTTCCGGTGACGGAAGGGTCGGTAGTTTCCGACCTTGGTGCGGGATTTGTACTTCCCATCTTCGAGACCGGCCGGCGGGCCGGACGGGCTGGTTTCCCTAACCGGCTCAGGGGCGACGGTCGGCGTCGCTTCAATCATCTCCGGCTCCTGCACGTCGACTATGGGTGCGTTTGGCGTCACGACCGATCGGCGACGCGCAGCGACCACGTCGGCTGCGGACCGAACCGGATCATCCTCGTTGTGGATGTAGCGCATGAACATGGCGACAGTCTTATGGGCCGTCAGCGCCATGCCGACCTTCAACGGCACGCCGGAATTGGCGATGTCCGTGGCGGCGCGATGCCGGATACCGTGGGTGCCGACGTGGGGGACCCCGGCGCGCACCAGCACCCGCCGCCAACCATGATGATAAGTGTTCTCCGTCATCGGTTTGGAGGGATCAAAGATGGAAGGGCAGACGAACGGCGAATCCTCGAAGCGCGGCGCTTCGGTCAGGAGACGATAGGCTTCATCGCTAAGCGGCTTCGTGATGCCGCCGGTTTTGCTGTCCGGCCAGGTGACGCGGCGCTGCTCTAAATCGATCCAGTCCCACTCAAGGGACAGCACCTCTGACATGCGGGCGGCGAACTCGAATTGCAGACGGATCGCCAGCGTCAGGAAGGGATGCTCAAGTCCTTCCCGGTCCGCTGCGTCGAGGTAGGTGAACAGCTTGCGCAGCTCGTCGTCGGTAATGAACCGCGTCGATCCCTTCTCGGCATATTTTTGGACATGGCGGCAGGGGTTGGACCCGTCGGGGCGATAGCCCCAGATCTCGGAGAGATTGAACATCTTGCGGAGGCAAGCGAGGGTCCGGTTCGCGATGACCGGTCGATCCGACATCGCGGTCATCAGGCCGGAGATGTCGGCCCGCGTTACCTCATGAACCTTCATCCGGCCAAGCCGGGGAACGATGTGGTTCTTGATGTTGAGTTCGTTGCCCGCAACCGTGCTCGGCTTGTTGTGCAGCTTGGAATAGTCCTCAATGAACTTGTCGCAGAGCCGCTTCATGGTCGGGGCTGCGCGCGCCGCTGACTTCTCGGCGCTCGGATCATTGCCCTGACGGACATCGGCCAACCAATCCTGGGCGATCTTTCTCGCCTGCTCGACGGTCAGTTCGCCGAAGCGTCCGATGGCAGGCTTGCGGCGAACACCGGAGTTGGTCTGATATTGGAGCATGAAGGTCTTCCGCCCCGCGGGCGTGACTTTCAGCATGAATCCCGGTACGAGCGTATCGCGGAGTTCGTAATCGCGGTCCTTCGGGGTTGCGGCATCCACCGCGGTCTTGGTGAGCTTGATTTTGGCCATCTATCGTCTCCAAACCTCAGAATTCTAGGAGCCGAATAGGGGCACTCAGGCAGACGGCTCCCGGTCATTGCCGAAAGCTATGGAGAAGATTGAAAACCCCACGATGCAAGATAAGTCTTTGATCGTAGTGGGTTTTCGCATTCTTACTTGCGTTCGGCGAGGTTTAGCATAGACGCTTCAGGCCGGCTCAAAATCGAGTTCCGCAAGGAGTGCTGGTTCGATCCCGGCATGGGCACCACGACCCCCCTGAAAGATCGGCCGACAAGGGTCGAAAGCCGGGCCGTACCGCGAATCCCCTTTGTCAGGGGGGTGTCCCGCGGTATGTCAGGGGCCGGATGGCGCTACCGTCCGGGTGCTCCCGGCCGGCCGCCGAATTTATCGATTCAGGGGCGGGGGAGCGACATGTACGATATCGGGTTTCTGGACGGCGGGCTGTTTGTCGGGCGCGTCTGGCGGGATGCGCTCGGTCCCGCCGTGGTGACCCATCGCGGCGGCAAGGTCGTCGACATCACCGCCCGCGGCGCGCCGACCGTCCGCGACATCTTCGAGCTCGACGATCCGGCCGCCCATGTCCGCAACGCCGGCGGCGTGGAGTTGTGCGATGTCGCGCCTCTGCTGGAAACCGGCGCCGTCGACGGCGTGCGCCTGCTGGCACCGGTCGACCTCCAGCCGGTCAAGGCGTGCGGGGTCACGTTCGCGCGGTCCATGATCGAACGGGTCATCGAGGAACGCGCCGCGGGAGACCCCGACCGGGCCGCGGCGATCCGCGACCGCGTGGCGGCGCTGATCGGCGACAGCCTGCGCAACCTCAAGGCCGGCTCGCCCGCCGCGCAGCTCGTCAAGGCCGCGCTGATCGAAGAAGGCCTGTGGTCGCAGTATCTGGAAGTGGGCATCGGGCCGGACGCGGAAGTCTTTTCCAAGGCACAGGTCCTGTCGTCTGTCGGGCACATGTCCGATGTCGGCCTTCACCCGATTTCGCGCTGGAACAATCCGGAACCGGAAATGGTGCTGGTCGTCGACTCGCGCGGCAGGGTCAAGGGCGCCGCGCTCGGCAACGACGTCAACCTGCGCGACGTCGAGGGGCGGTCGGCGCTGCTTCTCGGCAAGGCCAAGGACAACAATGCGTCCTGCGCGATCGGTCCCTTCGTCCGCCTGTTCGACGCCGGCTACTCCATCGACGACGTCCGCAATGCCGACCTCAGCCTGACGGTCAACGGCGAAGACGGCTTCGTCATGGAAGGCCGCAGCTCGATGGCGTTGATCAGCCGCGATCCACTGGATCTCGTCACCCAGACGATCGGCCGCCATCATCAGTACCCGGATGGCCTGGCGCTGTTCCTCGGCACGTCGTTTGCGCCGATCATGGACCGCGATGCGCCGGGCGCGGGCTTCACCCATCACGTGGGAGACGTCGTGACCATCAAGTCCGAGAAGCTCGGAACGCTCGTCAATCGTGTCCGGCTGTCGACCGAATGCGAAGAATGGACCTTCGGGATCGCCCATTTCATGCGAAATCTGGCCGGACGAAGCCTGCTCTGAGGGCCCGAGGCGCGCGTTCTGCGGCCTTTCTTAACGTTTCATCAAGGTTTCGCCAGATTCCAATGGTGACGTTGAGTCAGGCATGCAACGGTCGGCCGCCCTCAGCGTTATTCGACCGGCCCTGCCGGGAGACCTGCGATGGATCGCTATCAGTTCCGCCTGCCCGTTCGCCTGAAGCCGTCGCCCGACGTGCCGGTGCTCGAACTTTACGATATCGATGACGCCCTGGACTTCCTCCTCTCTGTTCCTGAAGAGCGCCGCCGCGCGGGATTCCAGCCGGCGGTGGACGCCTGCTTCGCCGCCAGCATGGACAAGATGTCGTCGGAAGACGCGCGCTGGATGGTCGTCCGCTTCGCCCGCGAGGCCGACGTCCTGTCCAACGACATGCGGGTCGCGATCGACGAACGCGGCGAGATCGTCCTGCTCGACGGAGTGACCGCCTTGCGCCAGCGTTAGCCGGGCAGCCGCCAGGCCGGCCTCGCTTTCGCGCCTGCAGCGCGGTTGCGTGCACTGCAAAAATGTCCTAGCCGTAGCGCTCCCTGCATTGGCGAGGAGCGCAGCCGGCGCGGACATGCTCGAACGGCGCGAGACCTACGAAGCCCTCTATCGCGATTTCCGCTGGCGGATTCCCGAGCGGTTCAACATCGGCGTTTCGGTGGCCGACGACTGGGCCGCGCGCGATCCGGACCGCACCGCGCTCCTCGACTATAGCCCCGGCGCCGAGCCGCGCAGGCTCAGCTTCGGCGAACTCGCCGCGCAGTCGAACGCGTTTGCCAATGCGCTGCGGTCGCGCGGCGTCGCCCGCGGCGACCGCGTCGCGCTGCTCCTGCCGCAGTCCTTCGAGACGCTGATCGCCCATGTCGCGATCTACAAGCTCGGCGCGATCGCGGTGCCGCTGGCGCTGCTGTTCGGCGTCGAGGCACTGGAATACCGGCTGCACACGGCAGGCACGAAGGCCGTCGTCACCAATGCGGCGGGCGCCGCCAAGGTCGGCGCGATCCGCAAGCGCCTGCCCGGACTGGAGACCGTCGTGGTTGTCGACGGCGGCGGCGAGGCGGATTTCCGAAGCATGGTTGCGGCGAGCAGCACCGACTTTGTGGCCGTCGACACCGGGCCGGACGACCCGGCGCTGATGATCTTC
>JACZKY010065622.1_pt1 | contig 30339 bp, 29 predicted proteins | sample 8237611 | NCBI WGS metagenome assembly JACZKY01 (sample SAMN16148055, study PRJNA663545) | marine sediment metagenome | biome: sediments and biomass from bioreactor inoculated with such sediments; feature: coastal sediments; material: methane- and iron-fed bioreactor; isolation source: Bothnian...
TCGGGATTCCGCCTTCATCCTCCATGCGCTCCTCTGCCTCGGCCTTGCGGACCGGGTGGAGGAAGTGCTGGACACGTTCCCGCGCCGGCAGACCGCGACCGGCCTGTACCACTCGCAGGAAGGGGAGTGGGATTCCAACGGTGAGGCGCTTTGGATCCTGCAGCGGTACTGCGAACTCGCCGGGCGCGGACCGAAGCCGGAATGGAGGAGGTCCATCCGCCATGGGGCCCGCTGGATCGGTAGGAACCGCCTGCCGGTTGGCGGAGGAAAGCTCCATTCCGGGCTCCTGCCGCCGGGCTTCAGCGCGGAGCATCTGGGACCCAACGACTACTACTTCTGGGACGATTTCTGGGGGATCGCGGGGCTTCGCGCCGCGTCTCGACTCCTTCCTTCGGCGGAAGGGGACACGGACTCCTCCGCGTTCCTGGCGGAAGCCGAGCGTTTCCGTGAAGTCGTGGAGAAATGCCTTGGCGGCGTCGCCCTCCGCCTGGGAAGGCCGGGGATGCCCGCGTCCCCGTACCGAAGGCTGGATTCCGGTGCGGTGGGTTCCCTGGCAGCGGGCTATCCGCTGCGGATCTTCGCCCCGGGCGATCCTCGTCTTCTCGACACGGCGGAGTTCCTTCTCTCCCGCTGCCTGGTGAACGGAGGGTTCTACCAGGACATCATCCATTCCGGGGTGAACCCATACCTGACCCTGCACATCGCGCAGGTCCTTCTCCGCGCCGGCGACCGGCGGTTCCAGGAGCTGGTCCGGGTGGTGGCGAACCTGGCGTCGCCCACCGGGCAGTGGCCGGAGGCGGTGCACCCCCGCACCGGTGGCGGATGCATGGGAGACGGGCACCACGCCTGGGCCTCCGCCGAGTGGGTCCTGATGATCCGGAACATGTTCGTTCGCGAGGAAGGCGAGCGTCTGGTGCTCTCGTCGGGAATCCTCCCCGAGTGGCTGGAGACGGAAAGCGAAATATCGCTCGGCCCCGCCCCCACGTCCTTCGGCGATGTGCGCGTGGAAATCGTGCCCCGGGGGCGGCGGGCGGAAGTCCGATGGAGCGGTTCCTGGAGGGGGGCCGCCCCGGGCATCCTGGTTGCGCTGCCGGGATTCCGGCCGGCGGAAGCCGCGGCAGACGCGGGGGCGGCGATTCTCGATCCGGAACCGCCGTCATGAACATCATCATGCTGACCAACACCTACGCCCCCCACGTGGGCGGAGTCGCGAACAGCGTCATGCGATTCACAGAGGAGTTCCGCGGGAACGGGCATCGGGTCCTCGTCGTGGCGCCGGAAACCGGGACGGCGACGCAGTCGGAACGGGATGTCGTCCGCGTGCCGGCCGTGCAGAACTTCAACGGGAGCGATTTCGCCGTTCCCGTCCCGATCACGGTACGGGTCGCCGCGGCCCTCAAGGAGTTCACGCCGCAGGTGGCACACTCCCACCACCCGTTTCTCCTTGGCGATACGGCGCTTCGTGTCGCGGCCTCCAGGGGGATCCCGGTGGTGTTCACGCACCACACGATGTACGAGAAGTACACCCACTATGTGCCGGGAGATTCTCCGCGCCTGAAGCGTTTCGTGGTCGACATGACGACGGGGTACTGCAACCTGTGCGACGCGGTCGTCGCCCCGAGCGAGACGGTGGCGAATCTCCTCAAGGACCGGGGAGTTTCCGCGCCGATCGTCGTCATTCCCACGGGCGTGGACCACAAAGTCTTCGAGGGGGCCGACGGGGCCGCGTTCCGCAGGTCGGCGGGGATCCCGGAAGACGTGTTCCTCGTTGGGCACGTGGGACGGCTGGCGCCCGAGAAGAACATGGGGTTTCTGGCGGAAGCCGTGGCGGGATTCGTCGCTCGGCGTCCGGAGGCCCGTTTCCTGCTGGTCGGCGATGGGCCGTCGAAGGGGGAGCTCCTCGCGGCCTTCGCCCGGCGCGGGCTTTCGGGAAGGATCCACGCCGCAGGCGCGCTCCAGGGACGGGAGCTTGCCTCCGCCTATCGCGCGATGAACGTCTTCGCGTTCGCCTCCCTGACGGAGACGCAGGGGATGGTGCTCGCCGAGGCGATGACGGCCGGGGTGCCGGTCGTCGCGCTCGACGGCCCGGGAGCCAGGGAGGTGGTGCGGGACGGAGAAAACGGGCGGCTTGTCCGCGGGCCCGATCCGGAGGAGTTCCAGTCCGCCCTGGACTGGATCGCGGCGGGAAACGCGCGGGTCGAATCCGTCGCCGCCACGGCAAGGCGATTTTCCATGGCGGGCAGCGCATCGAAACTGCTCGCGCTTTATGAAACCCTGGCCGCCGGGCGAGCCGCTCCGCGCGAGGTCGACTCCAGCTTGTGGACCTCCGCCCGAAACCTGGTCGGGAAGGAATGGGAGATCCTGCGGAACCTCGCCCGCGCGGCGGGGGAGGCGGTGCGCAAGGAAACGGACGAGACGATCCCCTGACGGGCCGGCCGAAATTGACTTGGCCCCGTTCAAGCAATAAAATAATCATTTACACTTCCCAGGAGACCCCGATGCAGGAATTCCCGCGAATACAGAGGCTTCCCCCGTACGTCTTCGCCGTCGTGACGGAGCTGAAATCGAAGATGCGGCACGCGGGCGAGGACATCATCGACCTGGGGATGGGAAATCCCGACCTCCCCACCCCGAAGCATATCGTCGAGAAGCTCAACGAAGCGGCACGCCTCCCGAAAAACCACCGGTATTCCGCCTCCAAGGGGATCCCGAAGCTCCGGCTGGCCATCTGCAACTGGTACAAGCGGAAATACGGCGTGGAGCTCGACCCCGAAACCGAGGCGATCGCCACGATCGGGGCAAAGGAAGGGCTGGCGCACCTCGTCCTGGCCACCATGGGGCCGGGGGACATCGCGCTCGTTCCCAGCCCGTCCTACCCGATCCACACGTACTCGGTGATCATCGCGGGAGCGGACGTCCGGTCCATCCCCCTCGTCGGCGGGGAAGAGGACTACATGGACCGGGTCGAGAGGGCGATGAAAACGCTCTGGCCGCGTCCCAAAATGATGATCCTCTCGTTCCCCCACAATCCAACGACGAAAGTGGTGGAGCTCGACTTCTTCAAGCGGGTCGTCGCCTTCGCGAAGGAGAACGACATCCTCGTTATCCACGACCTGGCGTACGCCGACCTGGTCTTCGACGGGTACAAAGCCCCCTCCATCCTCCAGGTCCCGGGGGCGAAGGACGTCGCGGTCGAGCTGTACTCGATGTCGAAGGGGTACTCCATGGCGGGCTGGCGCGTGGGGTTCGTCGTGGGGAACCGGCAGATGATCGGGGCGCTGACGCGGATCAAGAGCTACCTCGACTACGGGATGTTCCAGGCGATCCAGATCGCCGCGACCGTTGCGCTCAACGGGCCCCAGCGGGTCGTGGACGAGGCCGTGGAGGTCTACCGGAAGAGGCGCGACTGCCTCGTCGACGGGTTCGCCCGCGCCGGGTGGGTGTTCGAAAAACCCAAGGGGACCATGTTCGTGTGGGCGCCGATCCCCGAGCCGTTCCAGGCGATGGGCTCCCTCGAATTCTCCAAGCAGCTGCTGCTGCGCGCCAAGGTGGCCGTCTCACCGGGAGTCGGTTTCGGCGAGCACGGGGAGGGGTTCGTGAGGTTCGCGCTGGTGGAGAACGAGCACCGGATCCGCCAGGCGATCCGGGGGGTCAAGGCGATGCTCCAGTCGCCTGTCCGCGGGAGGTCGAAATGACCCAGTCCCGCAAGGAGATCGGCGTCGGCGTCATCGGCTTCGGCACCGTGGGGACCGGCACGGTGAAGCTCCTCCTCGAAAACGCGGAGCATCTGCGCAAGCGCGTGGGCGTCCCGGTCCGGCTGGTCCGGGTGGCCGACAGCGACACGAAACGGGACCGGGGGGTGAAGCTTCCGGAAGGGGTGCTCGTCTCCGACGGCATGCAGGTCGCCCGGGACCCGAACGTCCAGGTCGTCGTCGAGCTGATCGGGGGCACGGGGGCGGCGAAGGACTTCCTCCTCGAGGCGATCCGGAACGGCAAATCGGTCGTCACCGCGAACAAGGCGCTCCTGGCGGAGTGCGGGCCGGAGATCGTGCACGCGGTGGCCGAGGCGGGAGTCGACATCGGCTTCGAGGCGAGCGTCGGCGGCGGCATCCCCATCATCCGCACCCTGCGGGAAGGGCTCGCGGCGAACCGGATCCTGGGGATCTTCGGGATCATCAACGGCACCTGCAACTACATCCTTTCCCGCATGACGAAGGAGGGGAAGCCGTTCGCCGAGGTGCTCGCTGAAGCCCAGAAAACGGGTCTTGCCGAGGCCGACCCGTCCTTCGACGTCGACGGCATCGACACGGCGCACAAGCTGGCGATCCTGGTATGGCTCGCCACCGGCGGGCGGGTTTCCCTCAAGGACATCTACGTGGAGGGGATACGGGACATTTCGCCCGAGGACATCTCGTTCGCGAAGGAGTTCGGGTACACGGTGAAGCTCCTGGCGATCGCCAAGGAGGGGAATTCCGGGATCGAGGCGCGGGTCCACCCGACGATGATCCCTTCGCACTACCTGCTGGCGACCGTCGACGGCGCGAACAACGCCATCTACGTCAAAGGCGACTTCGTCGGGGCGTCCATGTCCTACGGGCAGGGGGCCGGTATGCTCCCCACGGCCTCTGCCGTCGTGAGCGACGTGATCGAGATCTCAAGGAACCTGCTCCGCAATTCCTCGGGGAGGATCCCTCCGAGCGGCTTCTCGCTCATCGATTCGAAGATGATCACGGGGATCGCGGCCTTCGAAGAGGTGCAGTGCGAGTACTACCTGAGGATCCTCGTGATGGACCGGCCCGGCGTCCTTTCCCGGATCGCCGGGGTGCTGGGCCGCCACTCGATCAGCATCCAGTCCGTCCTCCAGAAGGGGCAGGGCGAGAACGCCGTCCCCATCTTCATCGTCACCCACCGGGCGAAGGAGAGCAATATGCGCTCCGCCCTCGCGGAAGTGGACAAGCTTCCGGACGTCCTCGACCGCACCCGCTTGATCCGGATCGAAAACAACCTGTAATCCGACGAAGGAGCCATCGGTGGACGGCAAATACATCATCCTCATCGGGGACGGCATGGCCGACTGGCCGATCGCCGGGATCGGGAACCGCACGCCGCTGGAAGCTGCCGAAAAGCCGAACATGGACTTCATGGCCTCCCACGGGGCGCTGGGAACGGTGCAGGTGGTCCCGACGGAAATGTACCCGGGCAGCGACGTGTCGAACCTGAGCATCCTGGGGTACGACCCCGCGGCCGTGTACACGGGCCGCTCGCCGCTGGAGGCCGCCTCCATGGGGATCGGGCTGGAGGCCGACGACGTGGCGGTCCGCTGCAACATCGTGGCCCTGAAAAATAACGGCGCCGATACCGAGATGGAGGATTTTTCGGGGGGGCACATCACGACCGCCGAGGCGGACCGGCTTCTCGCATCCCTCCAGGAGCGGATGGAAGGGAACGGGGTGCGGTTCCACACGGGCATTTCCTACCGGCACCTGATGGTGTGGCCCGGCGGAATCGACACGGTGGAGACGACCCCCCCCCACGACATCCACGGGAAGAAGATCACGGAATACCTTCCGAAAGGCGATGGGTCGGAGCTGCTCCTGACGATCATGGAGGCCTCCAGGGAGCTGTTCGCGGACCACCCGGTGAACCGGAAGCGGGTCGCGGAGGGGAAGCTCCCCGGAAACTCGGTGTGGCTTTGGGGCCAGGGGAAGGCGCCGCGCATCCCGACGTTCCAGCAGAGGTTCGGGCTCTCGGGGTCCGTGGTGGCCGCGGTGGACCTCATCAAGGGGATCGGCACCTACGCGGGGCTCGACGTGGTCAAGGTGCCCGGGGCCACGGGGTATACCGACACGAACTACCGCGGGAAGGCCGAATACGCCCTCCGCGAGCTCGAGCACAAGGATTTCGTCCTGATCCACGTGGAAGCGCCCGACGAGGCGGGGCACAACGGGAACGTGGGGGAAAAGATCAAGGCGATCGAGAGGATCGACCGGGAGATGCTGACGCCGCTGCTGGCGCGGGTCAGGGACAAGGGGGACCTGCGGATCCTTCTCCTTCCGGACCATCCGACGCCCGTCGTTTTGAGGACGCACGCCCAGGAACCGGTCCCCTTCGTCTTCTACCCGCCCCCCCCGGGGCTTTCCACGTCTCCGGGATGCCGGTACACGGAAGCCGATGCCCGGGGCACCGGACAGTTCCTTTCCCGGGGGACGCTGCTGATCGAGTACCTGCTTTCCTGAAAAAACATGGCGGCATGATCTTGTCGGAAATACGGGAATAGGGAAAAGGAGGGGGACGGCATGGAGCGGAACCTCGCGTTGGAAGTGGTCCGGGTGACGGAAGCCGCCGCGCTGGCGGCGGCGCGGCTGATGGGGCGCGGAGACAACGTCGCGGCCGACCAGGCCGCCGTCACGGCGATGCGCAAGGCGTTGAACTATGTCCAGTTCAAGGGGCGCGTGGTGATCGGCGAAGGGGAGCGGGACGAGGCCCCCATGCTCTTCATCGGCGAGGAGGTCGGCGCCTCCGATATTCCCCGGGTCGACATCGCCGTGGACCCCCTCGAGGGGACGAGCATCGTCGCCTCCGGCGGGAACAACGCCCTCGCGGTGATCGCCATCGCGGAGGAGGGGGGGTTCCTCCACGCTCCGGATACCTACATGGACAAGATCGCCGTGGGGCCGAGGGCCCACGGGTCCATCGACATCAAGGCCTCCCCCACGGAGAATCTGCGCAGCGTCGCGAAGGCGCTCAAAGTTTATGTCGAGGACCTGTGCGTGATCATCCTCGACCGTCCGCGCCACAAGGAGCTGATCCGGGAGTGCCGCGAGGCCGGCGCGCGGATCAAGCTGATCGGCGACGGAGACGTGGCGGGCGCGATCGCCACCGCGAAGGACGGCTCCGGAGTGGACATCCTCATGGGGATCGGCGGGTCGCCGGAAGGGGTGCTCGCCGCCGCCGCGCTGAAATGCATCGGCGGGGACATGCAGGGGGTCCTCAAGTTCCGCAACAAGGAAGAGATCGAACGCGCGAAGACGATGGGGATCGCGGACCTGGACCGCGTGTACGCCATCGACGACCTGGCCTCCGGCGAGGTCATGTTCGCGGCCACGGGGGTCACCTTCGGCGACTACCTGCAGGGTGTCCGGTTCTTCAGCGGGGGCGCGCTGACGCAGTCGGTCGTCATGCGCTCCAAGTCCCGGACGATCCGCATCATCGACACGACGCACTATTTCGAGTTCAAGCCCAAGTACGATTGATGGAAGGACGGTGTATGGCGACAGGCAGCATCGAGATCGACTTCGAGCGGTGCAAGGCATGCGAGCTCTGCGTGCCCGTTTGCCCGAAGAACTGCATCGAAATGGGCAAGGAGATCAACCGGCAGGGGTACATGGCGGCCGCCTTCGCGCGGCCGGAGGACTGCACGGGTTGCGCCCTCTGCGCGGAGACGTGCCCGGACGTCTGCATCCGGGTGTGGCGATGACCCCGCTCGCCGCGGGAGCGGCCAAACGGATCCTCGCCAAGGGGAACGAGGCGATCTGCCACGGGGCGGTCGCTGCGGGCTGCCGGTTCTATTACGGCTATCCCATCACCCCGCAGAACGACATCCCCGAGTGGATGGCGGCGCACTTGCCCACGCACGGAGGATCCTTCCTCCAGGCCGAGAGCGAGGTAGCGACAATCAACATGATCCTGGGGACTTCCTCGACCGGGAACCGGGTGATGACTTCGTCCTCCGGTCCCGGGATCTCGCTGATGCAGGAAGGGCTGTCCTTTATGGTCGGCTCGCAGCTCCCCGCGGTGATCGTCAACATCTCCCGGTCGGGCCCGGGTCTGGGAGGCATCGCCCCGTCGCAGGGCGACTATTTCCAGGCGACCAAGGTCGCGGGGCACGGGGACGCGCATCTCATCGTCCTGGCCCCCCACTCGGTCCAGGAGATGTATTCCCTCACGATGCTCGCGTTCGACCTTGCGGACAAATACCGAAACCCCGCCATGATCCTGGGGGACGCGATCATCGGCCAGATGAAGGAGCCGTACGAACCCGTTCCGTACACGGCCCCCGACCTGCCGGAGAAAACGTGGGCGCTGACCGGATGCGCGGGGCGCCCGTCGCGGCAAGTGAAGTCCATGTTCCTCAAGGACAACGCCATCGAGGAGCACAACTGGAAGCTGTGGGAGAAGTTCGAGGCGATCCGGAAGGAAGAGGTCCGTTCGGAATCGTACCTGCTCGACGGGGCGAAGATCGGGATCGTCGCCTTCGGTACAGCGGCCCGCGTGAGCAAAACGGCGATCCAGTGGGCCCGCAAGGAGGGGATCGCCGTGGGGATGCTGCGCCCGATCACGCTGTTTCCCTTCCCGCAAAAGGAAGTGCGCGAGTTCGCGGAGAATCTCGACGCGGTCCTGGTCATCGAGATGAACACCGGCCAGATGGTGGAGGATGTCCGCCAGAGCACGCCGCATCACGAGCGGATCCATTTCTTCGGGAAACCGTGCGCGATGCCGACCCCCGACGAGATCTTCGCGCGGATCCGGGGACTTGCGGGGAGGAAACCATGAAGACGGCACAGAAAACGGTTTTCGGGAGGAACGTGTTCGACCGGCCCCGGAGCCTCAAGGACGCCCGTTTCCATTACTGCCCGGGATGCCATCACGGGACGATCCACCGGGTCGTCGCCGAGTGCATCGACAAGCTGGAGCTGCGGGAGAAGTCGGTCGGGGTCGCCCCCGTCGGATGCGCGGTGCTCCTTTACGACTACCTCGATCTAGACATCGTCGAGGCGCCGCACGGAAGGGCTCCCGCGCTGGCGACCGGAATCAAGCGGGCGCTGCCCGACCGGTTCGTCTTCACCTACCAGGGCGACGGCGACCTGGCGTCGATCGGGGCGGCCGAGATCGTCCATGCCGCGAACCGCGGCGAGAACATCTCGGTGATCTTCGTGAACAACACGACGTACGGCATGACCGGCGGGCAGATGGCTCCCACGACGCTGCTGGGCCAGAAGACCTCCACCTCCCCCTACGGGAGGGACTTCCGGTCGGAGGGGTACCCCATCCGGGTCGCCGAGTTGCTGGCCGGCCTCGAGGGCGTCGCGTATTCGACCCGGGTGACGGTCTCCACCCCGGCCCATATACGGAAGGCGAAGGAAGCCGTCCGGACCGCTTTCGAGATGCAGATCAAGGGGATGGGGTTCTCCATCGTCGAGGTCCTTGCCACCTGCCCCACGAACTGGGGGATGAAGCCGCTGGACGCGCAGAAACGGGTTCTCGGGGAAATGGTCGAATACTATCCGTTGGGAGTCTTCAAGGAAAGGAAACAGGCGGACTTCGAATGACAAAAGACATCATCATGGCGGGTTTCGGCGGGCAGGGGATTCTGATGATCGGGAACCTCCTCGCCCTGACGGCGATGGAAGAGGGGAAAAACGTCACCTACTTCCCATCCTATGGAGTGGAGATGAGGGGAGGGACGGCGAACTGCACCGTGATCGTCTCCGACGACGAGATCGGGTCCCCCGTCGTGGCGAGGCCCGACTCCCTCGTCATCATGAACGGGCCTTCGCTCGAGAAGTTCCTTCCGGACCTCCGCCCGGGAGGCGACCTCGTCATCAACAGCTCCCTGGTGGACGGACATCAGGTCGGCCGGAAGGACGTGAGGCTCTTGTCGGTTCCCGCCGACGAAATCGCCCGCAACAAGATCGGCAGCCGCCAGATGGCCTCGATGATCGCGTTGGGCGCCTACGTCGCGCTTACGGGCGTGGTCAGACTCGAAGCGCTGATCGACTGTCTTCCGAAAGTGATCTCGAAGAAGTACGAGAAGTTCATTCCTCTGAACGTCAACGCACTGAAGGAGGGAGCCGCCCTTGCCGGAATTCACGCGTGACGAGACATTGGACGACATCCTGTCCGAAATGGCGAAGGAGTCGGGGGAACCCGGCGAAACAACGACCGGCCCCGAGGTTCCGGTAGGCGAGCACCTGCGGGCTTTTCGCGAGAAGACCGGGCTTACCCTTCAGCAGTTCGCCGAGAAGGTGGGCATCTCGCCCGCCCTGCTTTCCCAGATGGAGAACCGGATGATGTCGCCGTCGATCGGGATGCTCGTCCAGATCGCCAACGCATTCGGAACGACGGTCTCTTCCTTCATCGGCGGAAAGAAGGAGGGCGAGTACTCCGTCATGCGGAAGGAAGACCATGCCACCGTGTCCCGCGTGGGGCTCAAGGAGGGGGGGAAGTCCCCCTACGTCTACGAGTCGTTGGGCGCCGGGAAAGCGGGACGGAAAATGGAGCCGTTCCTGCTGCGGCTCCACCCGATGTCGGAACCTCCGGGCGCGCGGAGCGTCCACGACGGGGAAGAGTTCCTGTACGTCCTTTCGGGGGAGGTCGAGGTGATCCTCGGGAACCGCTCCGAGCTCCTCAAAGAAGGCGACTGCATCTACTACAATTCGTCGACTCCGCACCACGTCCACTCTGCGAAGGAGGAGGAGGCCAACGTCCTCGCGGTGCTGTACGTGGGGAAATAGCCGGGAAGATGGAAGACCCGCGCGCCGCGGAAGGGATGCGGTTCGCCGCCCGGGTTGCCTCCGACCCGTCCTTCGCGGTTCGCCGCTGGAAAGCCCTCTCCGGGCGAAAGGCCGTCGGATGTCCGCCGCTTTTTCCCTTCCCCGAAATATTGCACTGCGTAGGCCTGCTCCCGGTGTTTGCGCGGAACGGGGAAGAGCGCCGGTCCCTGGCCCCGCAGATCGACGCCTGGGTCGTCGAATCGTCGCGGCCCGATGCCGCCGCCTTCGATGAAGGGAAGGAGGTCTTCCTCCTTCCGGACCCGGTTCTTCCGGGCCTTGCCGGGGCACTCGACCGGGTGGAGGCGCTGGCGGAATGGGCGGAATCCCTCTCCGGCGAAGCGTGCACCGAAGGGGCGCTGTGGAAATCGCTTCGGGCGTTCCGGGAGCGCGATGCCCTGATGCGCGACCTTTCGGTGCGTTTCGCGGCGTCGGCCGGAATCCCGGGCCCCGGGCGGTTCGGGGACCTGTTTTCCGCGGGACGTTTCCTTCCGGCGGAAACGCATGCGATCCTGTTGAAAAGGATCCTGGGGGACGTTCATCCTGCCGGAACGATGGAGGAAGAAGAGGGAGGGGATCCGTTTCTTTTCCTCGCCCGGTTGACAGAAAGGAGACCCATTCCATGAGAGAAGCCGTCATAACGGGAGCCGCGCGAACCGCCATCGGGTCGCTGATGGGAGGCCTCGCGGATGTGCCTGCGCCCAGGCTGGGGGCCATCGTGATCGAAGAGGTTGTTTTGCGAAGCGGGATCGCGAAAGAGGACGTGGAGCAGGTGATCCTGGGGAACGTGCTCTCCGCCGGCATGGGGCAGGCGCCCGCGCGTCAGGCGGGGATCTACGCGGGGCTCCCGCCCTCCGCGGGAGCGCTTACGATCAACAAGATGTGCGGGTCGGGATTGAAGGCCGTCATGCTAGCGGCGCAGTCGATCGCCACCTCGGAGTGCGAAGTGATCGTGGCCGGCGGGATGGAGTCGATGAGCCAGGCGCCTTTTCTTCTAAAGAAAGCCCGTACCGGATATCGGCTCGGAAACGATACCCTCTACGATCACATGATCGTCGACGGGCTGTGGGACGTTTACAACAACATCCACATGGGAAACTGCGCCGAGATGCTGGCCAAGGAGCAGAATATCTCCCGGGAAGACCAGGACGAATTCGCCGCGTCGTCCTACCGACGGTCGCTCGACGCCATCCAGGGCGGTCGCTTCGCGAAGGAGATCGTCGGCGTCCCGATACCTCAAAGGAAAGGCGATCCCTTGATGTTCCTGGTGGACGAGGAGCCGGGGCGCGGGAACGTCGGCAAGCTGCCGGAACTGAAGGCGGCCTTCGACAAAAACGGCACCATCACCGCCGGGAACGCCTCCTCGATCAACGACGGGGCGGCGGCCGTCGTGGTAATGTCGTCCGAGGCGGCGCGAAAAAAAGGGGTGAAGCCGCTGGCGCGGATCGCCGGCTACGCCACGGCGTCGCTGGAGCCGGTATGGTTCACGAAAGCCCCGATCGAGGCGATCCTGAAACTGCTGAAAACCACCGGCGTCTCCCGGGAGAAAATCGGGCTCTTCGAGATCAACGAGGCGTTTTCCTGCATGGCGCTCGCGACCATCCGGGGGCTTTCCCTGGATCCGTCGAGGGTCAACGTGAACGGCGGTGCGGTTTCCCTGGGGCACCCCATCGGGGCGTCCGGCGCCCGGATCCTCGCCACCCTTCTGTATGCGATGGCGGACCGCAGGGAACGGTACGGAGTGGCATCCCTTTGCATCGGGGGAGGAGAAGCCGTGGCCATGCTTGTGGAGAACATACAGTGACGCCTTAGCATATTAGCCATATGTCTCCATATAATATAATTTAATGCTTGCGCATGGAGGACGGAATGGGCATCGGGAGAATCGGAGTTCTCGGCGCCGGGCAGATGGGGAGCGGAATCGCCCAGGTTTGCCTGATGAGCGGGTTCGATGTCGTCCTGAACGACGTGAGCGAGGAGATCCTGTCGAGATCCAGGGCGAACATCGGCAAAGGGTTCGACATCCTGGTCCGAAAGGAGAAGATCGCGGCCGCGGAGAAGGATAAGGCGCTCGCCGGGCTTGCAACGTCGACGGAGCTCGCGGACTTCGCTTCCTGCGACTTTGCGATCGAGGCGGCCACCGAACGGGAGGATCTGAAGCTCTCCCTGTTCCGCCGGCTCGACGAAATCGTCCCGCCCGGGAAGATCCTCGCGACGAACACCTCCTCCATTCCCATCACGAGGATCGCGGCCTCGACGAAACGGCCCGGGGCGGTCGTCGGGATGCATTTCATGAATCCCGCCCCCCTGATGAAGCTCGTGGAGGTCATCCGGGGGCTGCAGACCACGGAGGAGACCTTCCGCGCGACGATGGAGCTGTCCCGGAAGCTCGAGAAGGAACCCGTGCCGGCGGCCGATTTCCCCGGGTTCATCGCCAACAGGATCCTGATGCCGATGATCAACGAATCGATCTACGCTCTCATGGAAGGCGTCGGGACTGCGGAAGACATCGACGCGATCATGAAGATGGGGGCGAACCATCCGATGGGCCCGCTGGCGCTCGCGGACCTGATAGGGCTCGATACCGTGCTCGAGGTGCTGAACGTCATGCACCGGGGGTTCGGGGACCCGAAATACCGTCCATGCCCGCTGCTGGTGAAATACGTGGACGCGGGATACCTGGGAAGGAAGACCGGGCGCGGGTTCCACCATTACGGGAAGGAATGAGGAAACGATGAAGGATTACACGAACCTGCTGGTCGAAGTGTCCGGCCGCATCGCGACGATCACGTTCAACCGGCCGAAATCGCTGAATGCCCTGAATCCTGCGACGATCCGGGAGCTGAAGGCTGCGCTGGAGGAGATCTCCGTCCTGCAGGACGTCGGCGTGACGCTTCTCACGGGCGCGGGGGACAAGGCGTTCATCGCCGGGGCGGACATCTCCGAGATGAAGGGCTTCACACCGCTCCAAGCCCTCGATTTCGCCCTGATGGGGCAGGAAGTCCTCTCGTTCATCGAACGGATGCCGCAGGTCGTCGTCGCCGTGGTCAACGGGTTCGCCCTGGGCGGCGGATGCGAGGTGGCGATGGCGTGCGACCTCGTCCTTGCGGCGGACACCGCCCGCTTCGGGCAGCCCGAGGTGACTCTCGGGATCATCCCCGGGTACGGCGGGACGCAGCGCCTGCCCCGGCTCGTGGGGCGCAACCTCGCCAAGGAAATGGTCCTGACCGGGGACATGATCACCGCCCAGCGGGCCTTCGAGATCGGGTTGGTCAACCGCGTGGTTCCCGCAGCGAAACTGATGGAAGCCGCCAGGGAAGTCGCGGGAAAGATCCTTTCCCGGGGGCCGGTCGCTGTGCGGACGGCCAAGATGGCGATGAACCGGGGGCTCGACCTGGACCTGTCGAACGCCTGCGCCCTGGAGGCCAGCCTGTTCTCGGCCGGGTTCTCCACCTCGGACCGGCTGGAGGGGATCACGGCGTTCCTCGAAAAGAGAAAGGCGAACTTCACGGGAAAATAGGACAAGGAGAGAGGCATATGGAGTTCGATCTGACCGACGAACAGAGGATGATCCGGGAAACGGCGAGGAATTTCGCGCAGAAGGAAGTCCTCCCGGTCGCGGCGGAACTCGACGAGACGGGCCGCTTCCCGGAAGAACTGGTCCGCCAGATGGCCGACCTCGGGTTCATGGGGGTGGCCGTTCCCGAGGAGTACGGCGGCTCCGGAATGGACAACATCTGCTACGTCATCGCCATGGAGGAGATCTCCAGGGCGTGCGCGTCCACGGGTGTCATCATGTCCGTCAACAACTCCCTGGTCTGCGACCCGATCCTCAAGTTCGGCACCGAGGAGGCGAAGCGGGAATACCTGGTCCCGCTGGCCTCCGGGAAAAAGCTGGGCTGCTTCGCCCTTACCGAGCCGGGGGCGGGATCCGACGCGGGGGCGCAGAAGACCACGGCGGTGCCCGACGGGGATTGCTACGTCGTCAACGGGGAGAAGAACTTCATCACGAACGGCCCCGAGGCGGATTACGGCGTGCTGTTCGCCATGACCGACAGGTCGAAGGCGCACAAGGGGATCACGGCCTTCGTCGTCGACATGAGCTGGAAAGGGGTCTCCCGGGGGAGGCACGAGAACAAGATGGGGATCCGGGGGGCGCCCACGTCTTCCATCGTCTTCGAGGACGTCCGCGTCCCGGCGGCGAACCGGCTGGGCGGTGAAGGGGAAGGATTCAAGATCGCCATGAGCACCCTCGACGGGGGCCGGATCGGGATCGCGGCGCAGGCGGTCGGCATCGCGCGGGCGGCGCTCGAGGACGCGCTGGCCTATTCGAAGGAGCGGAGGCAGTTCGGCCAGCCGATCTGCGAATTCCAGGCGATCCAGTGGATGCTCGCGGACATGGCCTCCGAGATCGACGCGGCGCGGCTTCTGACGTGGCGCGCGGCCTGGATGAAGGACCGGAAGATGCGGCACTCGAAGGAATCGTCCATGGCGAAGCTGTACGCCTCCGAGGCGGCCATGCGGGCGGCCGGGAAGGGGATCCAGATCCACGGCGGGTACGGGTACATCAAGGAGTACCCCGCGGAGAGGCATTTCCGCGACGCGAAGATCACGGAGATCTACGAAGGGACCTCGGAGATCCAGCGACTGGTGATCTCCGCGGCCCTTCTGCGGTAGCCCATGCGTCCCTGTCGCCTCGGGAGAGGATACATCCAGGTGTACACCGGCGACGGCAAGGGGAAGACCACCGCCGCCCTCGGGTCGGCGATGCGCGCCGCGGGGCACGGCCTGAGCGTCTCGATCTTCCAGTTCATGAAGGGAAGGATCGACTACGGCGAGCTCGAAGGGGCCCGCATGCTTTCCCCGTTCGTCGAGATCTTCCAGGCCGGCCGGGAAACGTTCGTCGACCGGAAGGATCCCGACCCCGAGGATATACGGCTCGCAAGGCACGGGTGGGACCTCGCGAAGAAGGCGATCCGGGAAAAGAAGGCGGACGTCATCGTCCTCGATGAAATCAATTGCGCGATGGACTTCGGTCTCATCCCCGTGGCGGAGGTGCTGGAAGTCCTCAAGGAAAAGCCCGCCGACCTGGAGCTGATCCTCACGGGGCGCGGCGCCCCCACGGAGATCATCGAGACGGCGGACCTGGTGACGGAAATGCTGGCGATCAAGCATTATCACGCCCGGGGCGTTCAGGCCCGCGAGGGGATCGAACACTAGATGAAATCGCCGCGTCGTCTCCGGATCCTGGTCGGGAAGCCGGGCCTCGACGGGCACGACCGGGGGGCGAGGATCATCGCGCGGGCCCTCCGGGACGCGGGGGTGGAGGTCCTCTATACCGGCCTGCACCAGACGCCGGAGATGATCGTCGCCGCCGCCGAGCAGGAGGACGTGGACGGCATCGGTTTGTCCGTGCTGTCCGGCGCGCACAGGCATCTCTTTCCGAAGGTGGTGGCGCTGCTGGAAAAAAGGGGGATGGGCGACGTGGTGGTGTTCGGAGGCGGGATCATTCCCGAGGGCGACATCCCGTTCCTTCTGAAGAAAGGGGTCGACCGCGTGTTCACGCCGGGCGCGACGACCCGGGAGATCGTCGAATACGTGAACGGAAGCATCCGGCCGCACCGGTGACGTACGAAAAGGAGAGCGGGTCCCCCGGATGCTATAATTGTTTCCCCATGGGACGAAGCGTTTACATCAAGACGTTCGGCTGCCAGATGAACCTGGTCGACTCGGGAAGGATGCTTTCGCTTCTGGAACGGGAAGGGTATAGTCCCGCGTCCTCCCTGGAGGAGGCGGACCTCGTCGTGCTGAACAGCTGCAGCATCCGCGAAAAAGCCGACCAGAAGATCTACAGCGAAATCGGAACGCTTCGCCGGTGGAAGCGTCTTCGCCCGGGACGGCTCGTCGCGGTGGGAGGATGCCTCGCCCAGAAGGCGGGGGAGGGGTTGCGGAAAAGGGCGCCCCACGTCGACGTCGTCTTCGGAACGCATAACATCGTCCGCCTGCCGGAACTGGTGCGGAACGCGCAGCGGCATTCCCCGTCGCTGGAGCTGGAGGCGGAGGGAGACCCGGCCCACTGGGAGATTCCCCCGTACCTCCCCGACGGCGCCACTTCGGCGATGCTCACCATCATGCAGGGTTGCGACAACTGGTGCGCCTATTGCATTGTCCCGAGCGTCCGGGGCAGGGAGGTGAGCAGGCCTTCCTCCGGCGTGATCGCCGAGGCGCGCACGCTGGCCGACCGGGGAGTGCGGGAGATCGTGCTGCTGGGGCAGAACGTGAACTCCTACGGGAAAAAGGAGGGGGAGATCCCGTTCTTCGAACTGTTGAGGCGGCTCTCGAGGATCGGCGGGATCTCCAGGATCCGTTTCATCACCTCCCACCCGAGGGACCTCGACGAACGGACCATCGGCCTCTTTTCCGAGCTCGAGGCGATCTGCCCCCACATCCATCTTCCCCTGCAGTCGGGGTCGGACCGGGTGCTGGCGGCGATGGGAAGGGGATACACGCGCCGGGAATATCTCTCGAAGATCGAGGCGCTCCGGAACACCCGTCCGGGCATGGCGTTTTCCTCCGATTTCATCGTCGGGTTCCCAGGGGAAACGGAGGAGGATTTCCGGGAGACATTGTCCGTCATGGAGGAAGTGAGGTACGACTCGGTTTTTTCTTTCTGTTATTCCCCCCGCTCGGGAACCCGCGCGTCGGAAATGGCGAACCGGGTCGACCCGGAAGATTCCAGGGGGCGCCTGCGTCGACTCCAGGCCCTCCAGGATCGGCACGGCCGGGAATTGCTCATGGAAACCGTCGGCAGGGAGGTCGAGGTCCTGGTCGAGGGAGGCAGCGCGAAAGATTCGGGGAAGCTTTGCGGGCGGACTCCGTGCTATAAAATGGTGAACTTCCCGCCCGGGGGCGGAAGCGGGCCGCTCCGCAGGGTGTGGGTGAACTCCTCCGGAGCGCATACGCTTTCCGGAGAGGAAAGGTAGCGGGATGCCGAAAGAAATGCTCGTCGCCGGGGTGACCGTGGACCCGATGACGAAAGCCCCCATCGTCATCCTCAGGGACCGGGAGAGCCGTATCGCCCTCCCGATCTGGATCGGCGCGCTCGAAGCCAACGCCATCGTCCTCGTGCTCGAGGGGGTGGAAATGGCCCGGCCGATGACCCACGACCTCCTCAAGTCGGTCCTCGAACGGACCGGCACCCTGCTGCGGAAAGTCGAGATCACGGAAATCCGCGACAACACGTATTTCGCGCTCCTTCATCTCGAGAGGGAGAACGAATCCTTCACGATGGATTCCCGCCCCAGCGACGCCATCGCCCTGGCCCTTCGCTGCGAGGTGCCGATCGTCGTAGGGGCCGAAGTGATGAAGAACGCGCTTCCGATCGAGAACCTGGAGGGGATGTCCGGCGGCAAGGACAAACTGACGGAACTGCTCGAGGAGATGGACCCCGAACAGTTCAGCAAGTACAAGATGTAGCCGGCCCGCGGATGAAGACCTCCCGCATACTCGTGCTCGGGAAGAACGCCGGGGGGGACAAGGAATACCACCTGACCGTCCTGGACCGCACGGTCCAATTCGAGTACCGCGATCCGGAACCGGTTTCCTCCTGGAAGGCCAATCTCCCCTCGTACGCCGCCGTCGCCGTCCCGATCGCGGGCGCGAAACCCGATCTCTTGTCGGCCTTGTCCGGAACGAGTCGCGAGGGCGGCCCCGTTTTCCTCTATCGCGGAGAGCCGCCGCTGCACGAGATGGCGCGGTGGGTCCTCTGGGAGACCCCGTTGCGCGGAGGCGACGAAGGTTTGGTCGCCGACCGCCTTCTCTCGGAAAGCCTCGAATACTACTCGATGGCCTCCCTGTACCAGAAATGCCTCCGGATGATGTCCTCCCCGGACGAGGAACAGCTCCTGTCGCAGATCACGGACACCTTCACGAGCGAATTGTCGTCGGAAAACTGCGTCATCTGGCTCGCCGCCCCCGAGGAGTCGGACGAGATGGTGATCTCCTCCGCGCGAGGCTCCATAGGCATCGACTCGGAAGGGTCCCGGTTCTTCCTGTCGCAGTCCGCCATCGCCGAGTCCGTCTTGAAGGGCGCCCCCTTCCGGGCGCAGCCCGAGTCCCACCTCTACGTTCCTCTCCGGCACCAGGAAAGGGTCATCGGCCTCGTGAAACTGGGGGAACGGAGCGACCGGAAACCTTACGACCCGCGGGAACTTCACGCCGCGCAGGTCATCGCCGGTTACGCGGCATCCGCCCTGAACACGGTGAACCGCCTGGGAAGGATCGACAAGATCCCCCTGCGGGACCCGGAAACCGGGGTCCACTCCTCCGCGTTCCTCACGGATTATTTCGAGAAAGAGCGGAACAAGGCCATCCGCTTCCACAGGCCGCTGGCCGTGCTGTTCCTTCAATTCGAGAACTGGTCCTTCCTGATGGAACAGACCCGGGAGAACATCGTCTCGGGGGTCCTCGTTTCGGTCATCGAAAACATGCGCAAGGCGCTGCGGGACTCCGACCTTCTGGCCCGCCAGGAGGGGAACCGTTTCAGCATCGTGCTCCCCGAAACGGATGCGTACGGGTCGATGCTCGCCATCCGCAGGCTCAGGAAGGCGATCCGCGAGAAAAACCGCGTCCAGTTCCTCGGCACGGAGTTCACCCTACAGCCGTTCTTCATGTCGGCGATCTTTCCCAGGGACGGCCGGGATTTCGCGGAGCTTGTCCGCGTGGCCGAGGAGAAGCAGGCCCGCCAGCAGAAAAGTCCCCTGCACCGGCTTCGCATCTCCGAGCGGCCCTTCTGGGAAGCCTTCGACGTCCTCGTCGGGAAGCCCGATTCCTACGAACTGCTCCGGAAGGGCGAGGAGGTCTCGTACTTCCAGCGGGTTCGTCGGGACCTGGGTAGGAACGGGTATTTCAGCATCCCGCGGGAAAACTACCTCCGGATCCTCGAGGCGGTGGCCCAGGACGCGTCCTCGGGCGGAAAGGACCGGGGAGTGGTCATCGTCGCCGGGCCCACCCCGGAGATCTACAAGCAGGTCTTTCTCTCTTTCCAGGCGGACGTCCCGTCGAACCGGAACATCTTCATCCTGGGACAGGGGGGGAGCACGCGTTTCGACGCCCGGAACCTGCTGTACGTCTCCGCGGAGGACGACCTGCTGAAGGACCGCGAGGTGATCCTCTACCTGACGGGAAACGGGGCGTACGGCCTCTTCGGCACCGACCGGGGAGCGGAGGTGGAAGGGTTCAACACCGCGGACGAGTGGCTGGTGGAGGCGATGATCGAAAAGTTGCAGGAGATGTACCTGCTGCAGAGGAACTTCTGATGGCCACCGTCACGAAACGGGTGATCATCGGGGATCCCGTCGACACCCGCCGGCAGGCGCTGGCCCTGTTCCTGAGGGAAAAGGGGATGGAGGTCATCGAGGTGCCCGACGGCAGCAGGGCCCTGGCCGAGACGCTCCTCCGGATGCCGGACGTCCTTCTGCTGGACCTGTCGGTGCAGATCCTGGGGCCCGAGCGGCTGGTCCAGATCCTCCGCAGCAATCCGAACACGAAGGACATGCCGATCTTCTTCATCAGCGAACAGGAGCGGAGCATCACGGGGTTCCGATCCGGCATGGACCAGTTCATCCGGAGGCCGTTCCAGGAAGAGGAGGTCCTCCAGCGCATCCAGCGCTTCCTGTACAAGGACCCCTTCTCCGAGGGGCTCGCCGGGGACTCCGAGATCAGCGGAAACTTAAGCCAGTTCTTCATCCCCGACCTGTGGCAGATGCTGTCGATGAACCGGAAAAGCGGCATTCTGCAGGTCGAGGGGGAGCACCTCAACGGATCGATCTACATCGAGCGGGGAGAAATCGTGTCCGCATCGACGCAGAACCTGGTGGGGGAGAAGGCCCTTTTCCGCATGATCCCCCTGAAGGAAGGGAAGTTCAGCTTCCTCCCGGGGAAGGTGGGGGTCCGGCGGACGATCTTCACTCCCAACCAGCAAACCATCCTTGAAGGATTGCGTCATGACGACGAGCTCCGGAGGCTCGGTGACGCCCTTCCTTCCCCGAGCGACTCCGTGGCGGTCATCAAGGACGTGAAGGAGATTTCCCCCGCGGAAGGGGCGATCCGGGAGGTCCTGTTGCTCGCGGGCTTCTGTTCCGGCGTCGGGGAGATCGTCAACAACTGCCACTTCCCGGACCTGGTGGTCTACAAGGCGCTCATTTCCCTGAAGGAACGGGGGATCCTGGAGATCGGCCACTTCGATGCGCATCCCGCAAGGAGCGAATTCCTTCCCGCCGGGGACCTCTCGAGAATCGGGGCGAAGCTCATCGAGAACGCCGCGGCCGGCGGGGGCGGGGTCTGGCGGATCGTCTTTTTCCTTCCCGATCCGGCATTGGTCGAGCAGCTCGTGCTGGCCCTCGGGAAATTCCGCGATTTCGAGGTCGACAGGGTGTTCTTCTCCCTCCGGGGCAAGGAGGGGGTTCCCGTGGGAACCTTCGGGCGCCTCCGGCTGGCGGAGAACTGTTCGATCCTGCTCCACGCCTTCCCGTACCAGCGATCCATCTCCCCCCTGTGGTACAGCCTCGCCCCGTCCCCTCTGGGGATCGTCGTATTCCTCAAGGACGGGTTGACCGGTTCCCTGGAAAACCTGATGGCGGTCTCGGAATTCACCCGGGGGACCTCCACCAGGGTCCTTCTCGCCCTGACGGGAAAGGCGTACTCGGAGTTCGGGCTGGGGGAAAACACGCTCCGGCTGTTCCGGACCCGCGTGGAGCGGCTGGGCAGCTCGCTGATGGTGCGGGAAATGGAGCAGGTCGGTTCCCCGGAGATCCGGGATTCCCTCGTGGATGTCATCCGCCGGTCGCTGGAAGGAGGATCCTCTTGATCGACCTGCACATGCACTCGACGTTCAGCGATGGGATCCTGGTCCCCGCCGAGGTGGTCTCGCGGGCAATGGACGCGGGATACACGGCGATGGCGATCACCGATCACGCGGATCCGTCGAACCTGGAGCTGATCCTCGAGAACATGTGCCGTTTCTGCAGCGCCATGGCCGGGTCCGGGCGGGCCGAGGTGTACCCGGGGGTCGAGATAACGCACGTTCCCCCGCGGCTCATCCCGTTCCTCGTGGCGAGGTCGCGCGAACTCGGCGCGAAGGTGGTGGTCGTCCACGGGGAGACGATCGTCGAACCCGTCCCCCGGGGAACCAACCTCGCCGCCATCAAGGCGAAGGCGGACATCCTGGCCCACCCCGGGCTCCTTACGGAGGCCGAAGCCCGTCTCGCCAGGAAAAACGGAGTGTTTCTCGAGATCACCGCCCGAAAGGGGCACTCCCTGACGAACGGGCACGTGGCGAGGTTGGCGATGAAAACCGGCGCCCAGCTGATATACAATACCGATTCGCACGCTCCCGGGGATTTCACTCCGTGGGATAATGCCCTGAGGATCATCCGCGGCGCGTCCCTTTCGGAACGGGACGCGGCCCGGATGCAGGAAAATTCGAGGCGGATACTGGAGCGGTAAAAACCAACCAAGGGAGCGGCAAAAGGGATGGCGGAGAAGATCCACTACACTCGGCGGGACCTGAAAGGGCCCGACGAGTTCATTTCCACGTTCGGACGTATCGTCGAGTGGTGCAAGGGAAACCGGTCGAAGGTCAACGCGGCACTCTTCGTCCTGCTGGCCACCCTCGTCCTGTCCCTCGGGACGAGCGCATACTTCCGGTGGCAGGAAAACAAGGCCGGGAGCGACCTGTGGCCGCACCTGGAACAGGCCCGCGAGCTGCTGGCAGCGCCTGCCGCTGAAGTCGAAGCCGGGAAGCTGGCTGCCGTGGAGTCGTCCATCTCGTCCCTCGTGAAGAAACATTCCGGCACCCGGGCCGCGGCCTGCGGGGAATTTTACCTCGGGAGCATCGCATTTCACCGGGGCGACTACGAAGGCGGCGTCGCACGGTTCCGGGAAGGGATACGGAGCGGAAAAGCCGAAGGGATCCTTGCGCTGCTGCTACGGGAGGGACTGGCCCGCTCGCTGGAAGCGAAGGGGGATTACGCCGGCGCAGCCGCTTCGTACCGGGAAGCCGCAGAGGCCGCCGGACCCCGGATGAAGACGCGGTTGCGTTTCGGCGAGGGGCGTGTCCTCGAACTGTCGGGGAAAAAGACGGAGTCGGCCTCGCTGTATCGGAAAATCATCGAGGAGAATCCGGATTCCCGGATAAAGGACCTGATCGATATAAAGCTGTCCCGGATGGAGTAGTGGCTTGAAAGTCTGTTTCCTTTGGCACATGCACCAGCCGTATTACAAGGACCCGGTTTCCGGGTCCTACACGTTGCCTTGGGTTCGCCTGCACGCCATAAAGGATTACGTGGCCCTCCCCAGGATCTTCCGCGAGTTCCGGAATGTCCGCCACACCTTCAACCTGGTCCCGTCGCTGCTCATCCAGGTGAAGGATTACGTCGAGAACAACGCCAGCGACGACTTCCTCGACGTTTCGCGAAAAAACTCCCTCGATCTCACGAAGGACGAGCGCGAATTCATCCTGAGGAACTTCTTTTCCGCGTTCGCGCCGACCATGATCCTTCCACAGCCGAGGTACGCCGAGTTGCTCAGGGGTAAAGAGACCGCCCTCCGGGATTTGGGAAAAAACAGCGGCGGCTCCGGCACGTACGGCTCTTCGGACTACACCGATCTGGTCGCCCTGTTCAACCTCACCTGGTTCCATCCGCTGCACCGGGAGGAGGATCCGGAACTCTCCCGTCTCTGGCGCAAGGGGAGACAGTACACGGAAAAGGAGAAGCAGTACATCCTCGACCGGCAGATCCACGTCATGGGGCAGATGTTCGAGGAGTACCGGAAACTGGAACACGAGGACGGCGGAGAGCTTTCCTCGTCCCCCATGTATCACCCGATCCTGCCGCTCCTGATCGACAACCGGTCGGCGCTCGATGCCCGTCCGGGCACGACCCTTCCCAACCGCCCGTTCGCGTACCCGAGGGACGCAAGGCACCAGATCGAGCAGGGGAGGGAGGTCTTCCGCAACCTGTTCGGGGCGTATCCAAAGGGGTTGTGGCCTTCGGAAGGCAGCATCAGTCCCGCCACCCTCGAAATGGCTGTGAAATCCGGCTTCCACTGGGTAGCCACCGATGAAATCCTTCTTTCCAAGGCCCTTGATAAGCATGTCCACCGTGGCGCCGACGGAATCCCGATGGACCCCGACTGGTTTTATCGCCCGTATTCGGTCAAGACGCCCGCCGGCGACATCCGGATCCTGTTCAGGGACCACCACCTTTCCGATCTGATCGGTTTCGAATATTCCCGATGGGACGCAAACGATGCTGCTAATAATTTTATACGTATATTAAAGGACTTAAATAATAAATTGAAAAGTATCGATTCACATTCGTCCGACAAGGATTTCGTCGTTCCGGTCATCCTGGACGGCGAAAACGCATGGGAGTATTACCACGAATCCGGAGTGTATTTCCTCAGGGCATTATTAAGCAAACTGGATAAGTTATATCCTGAAATAGAGTGCGTTACATTCACGGATGCGATAAAAAGGATTAATATTTATCCGGTATTGCCAACCATTCCCACGGGATCATGGATCGACGGCACCTTCAACATCTGGATCGGGCATCACGAAGACCACACGGCGTGGGACATGCTTTCCAGTGCGAGAAGCCAATGGGAAACTCAGGCGGCTCCGCTGGAAAATACTGGGTTGCCATTGACGGAACCGCTGAAAAAAGCGGAAGAATACCTTTTCGTCGCGGAAGGTTCCGACTGGTGCTGGTGGTACGGGGACGATCACTTCACGCCGCACGGGCCCGAATTCGACCGTCTGTTCCGGCATAACGTCAAGGCGGCGTACCTTTCCATGGGGATCAACCCTCCGGACATACTGGATATGCCTATCGTCAAAAAAGAAAGGGTAACCGACAAAAAGGATTTCATCCCGGCGCCGGGGACCTACATCCGTCCGAGCATCGACGGACTGGTTACTTCGTATCTGGAATGGAGCGCTGCCTCCGTATATGTACCGAACCCGGAATTCGGATCGATGCACCGGGCTGGGCGAATGCTATTATTCCGATTTTATTACGGATTCAGTTCGGAAAACCTGTATTTTCGGTTCGACCTAGACCCGGTGGGCATCGAAAACCTCCGGGAACTCGAACTGGAAATCCTTTTCCCGAGGAAAAACCGTAAAATCCACGGGGACCTGACATTTCCGGAAGAAAATTCGTTTGAAGGATCTTCAACATCCCGGTGGTCTTTTCAGGAAATAGGAAAAAGCCCTGATTTATCGGTAGATGTTTCGGACGGCACAAGCGACCCTATGATCGCCGCGTTCAATAAAGTCATCGAGATCGCCTTGCCGCTGAACTACCTGGAATGCCGGTACGAAGAACGGCTGGATTTCTTCCTTACGATCCAGCCGAAAGGGACCCTCGGGGAGCGTTGGCCGCTTTACGGGGCGTTTTCCGCGGAACTTCCAGGAAACGATTTCGAAGAGAGAAACTGGTCGGTTTAAAGCCTTTCTGCCGTAAACATCACGATTTTCTCCCGTGAAGAAACTTCCTTCTACGGTCCATAACTCATATTTAAGAGCAAACGAATCCTTCTGAATGGATTCCGCGAAAGGGAGGGGAAACAAATGAAAACCTACAAAAAGATGGGGATATTCTGGTCGGCGGTACTGATGTATGCGATCGGCGTCAGTTTAAGAATCTCATAGATGCAGGGAATCATGGCCCCCGGATCCTGTTTCCGGGGGACCTTTTATTTGTCCCGCATAACGTCTGGTAATATATATTATGTCAAATTGAATCAGCAGGCGAGCCGCAAGGACTTCCGCGCGATGCAGAACTTCCATCCCATGAAAACCGGGGCCGCCTTCCCTTCCAGTACGGAACACATCTCCCGGATCATCGGAATGCGCTCCAGGTATGGGACTTTCGGAAACAACCCGGACGACTGCGCCGGGATCGAAAGGAAGTCGAAAAGGAACTCGCGGTTCGCCTCGAACCGGTAATCCACCCATGTGGTCCTGAAATCCCGCAGGCCGTCAAAACAGGATGCGAGTTCGTGGATAGGTGCCGCCCCGAAGTTGCACCGAAGGTCCGGGTACGCCTTCAGGATCGCGTCCTCCCCGTCTTCCGTGAACAAACCCGAATAGTAGCTGATGGAAAGGACGCCTTCCGGTACGAGAAGGCCGCAGGCCTGGCGGATGGTATTCCGGAATCTCGGGATGAGGAATATTGAGGCGCTGAAGAATATCCCGTCGAACCCCTCGTGGAAGAGCGACTCGAGATTTTCAGCGTCCCCGCGGACGAAATAGACTCCCGGGATATCCCGGCAACGCTCCTTCGCCTTGGAAAGCATCTCCTCGCTGATGTCGATGGCGAAGATGCTGGGCGGGCCGTCGGGGGAAAGCGAATTATGGATCGCCAGGGAGGAAATGCCGGTACCGCACCCCACGTCCAAAACTCTTTTGGGGTGCGACGGGGCGATCAATTCGAGTTGCCGCCGGATCAGCGATTCGAACAGGTGGTGTTTCTCCTCGAAAAGGTCGTACGCGAGGGCGCTTTGATCGAAATTCCGTTCCACGCATTCCTTGAAACGTTTTTCAGCGGATTCCCTCTCCGTCATCCCCTGCCTCCCGTTCCGGCGATGATAGTCCTTGTTTCCTATCGGAATATCACGGGGCAATATTCAATCGGAACAGCTCGATCATCGCGGACATTCCGCTTCCGAGCCATTCCTTGTAAAAGGCCGCGATCCCGTGAAAACCGGTGCGCGTTCCCGGAGACCAGAGGACGGGCAACCAGAGCATCAAGCAAAGGGCGACCACCGCCCCCGAGAAGACCCGCCCGCTGCGCCGAAGGTCCGGCTGCCCGTGGAAGAAACCTTCCAGGGAAAAGATAAAGTGCATCGCGAAAAGGAACGCCGCCGCCGCAAGGTAGATTTCCCTTGCGTAGGGGTATTGCCCCCGCAGCAACATGACGGGCCCGATCGCCGCCAGGCTGTAAAACGGAACGGCGTAAGGGGCCAGGTCGATCGCAACGTTGGTCCGGTCGATCACCACCCTCCCCCCGGTTCGGGACGTTATGTGGAAACCATGGACCTGCCGGAGGAACAGTTTCGCCACGATGAGATGCGTGAGCTCGTGTCCCCAGAGATACAGCCGTTCGGGCTTCCTTATCAGGAAATGGACGACGAGATATACCGCCGCTCCGCAGAAAAGGATTCCCCCCTGGATTACGGTGAAACGGCCGACCATGCGGCCCGGCAATGTGTAAAGAAGAACGGCGTCTATGATCAGGAGCGGGATGCCGAACAATGAATACAGGAAAATCCTCAACCTGTCCTCCGAATTATATGCAACCCATCGATATATATAATGTATAAATATCCCTGTATTCGGATAATTCCCGTGTACAACTATATAACGGTATGTTATTTTTAAAAAATATTGCAGGAAACAGTACCCAGGAGGTACCGTTGGACAAGGCATCCCCTCCCGCCATCATGAAAACTCGCGATCTGGCCATCCTCCTCGACTTGAGCCCGGACACCGTCAATGACATGGCCCGACGGGGAATCCTGAAGGGATACAAGAACGGCAACCAGTGGCGGTTCCGGCGCAAGGACGTGGAGCGTTTCATCGAGCGGGAGAAGAGGTTGGCGTCCATCGCTTCAGGCTGAGCCGGTCGAAACATCGCTTTCAAGAAGCAAGCCCATCCCCTCCGTTAAAGAAGACGGTACTCTTCCGGGTTTCGCAGGAGCGCGGAAATATCCTGCGCACGCGGAAGATTCTCTCCGGTTCGCTTTCGTGTGATCTGTTTCAGCAGCATCCCCTTCGGGCGACCCAGCAAGCGGTCTCCGAGGTCCACTGGGTCGATTCCCATCCGCAGGTATCCTTCCGCCAGGATCATCCTCAGGCGCCGTTTCATCTTACCGATATACGGCCGATGAGGGGAAGGCTTACCGATCCCGGAAGCGCCCTTTTCCGGTTCTTCCGTCTCACCGATTTGCCGATGGACGAACCGGCGGATCTCCTCCGGAGTCTCCTTCATGAAACGCCCGATCATGTATTCGTGCTCCGGGGTGGCGTTCGAATAGAGCGGCGCCCCGGTTCGCAGGTTCTGTGTCCAGAAGCGCAGCCCCGTGATCCGGTCTCCGAAGGAAAACTTCCCTCCCAGGCGCCATGCCCGCAGGATCCAGTCCCGCAAGGGCGTGCGCCACAGTTCGGAGGCGGGCCGCCAGGGGCCGACTCTCCTGGCGTACGGGGTCCGCACGAGCCAGAAGCTGCTGGGATCGAAGAGATACGGATTGGGATGGATCAAGCGGCTCAAGTCCTTTTGGGCCGGAAGGATCTCCGTGAATACCGGCATTGCGGCCCCTTCGTCGAACCGCAGATCCGTGGCGTTCGCCGACTCGCCGATGAAGAAATCGGCCCCGTGAACCGCCATCCGGTCCAGGGAATAGGACAGGTGGTCCCGAAGCAGCAGGTCGTCATGGTTCAGGAAGGAGATGAAATCGCCGGTCGCAAGCGCCAGCCCGATGCTGTTGGGGCCCGATTGCTCCCCGAACCGTTCCGGGAGGTTGTAGTACCGGATGCGCGATTCCCCGAGAGAGCGGATCGTATCGTACGTTTCATCGCCGCAGCGGTCGCCGATGACCAGGGCGGTCCAGTCCGGGTGCTCCTGCAGCCGGATGGATTGCAGCGTGCACTTCAACGCCTCCACCCGCTTGTAGGTGGCGATCACGAAGGTTACGTGGTTCGAATGCATGCCCTTCGCGATTACAGGAAGGGAAGAAGCATCGAGATCAGGCTCCTTGCCTCGTTCGAGAACACGCCGGGGCGTCCGGCGAGAGACTCGACCTGGCGCAGCGTGAACCAGGACAGGCTGGGGCCGGTATCGACGGCTTCCCCCTTGTCGATTTTCCGGATGCTGTACTGCGAGATGCACCGGTAAAAACGCCCGCCCTCGTCGGACTGCACGCTGGAGGAAAGGATCGTCGACCTGTCGGACAGCGCCTTCAGTTCGCCTTCCTTCTCCCGCAGCGCGGGCAGGATGAAGGCGTCGCCGTCCGGGTCCTGCAGGGTCGGACCGTACTCGAACCGCTCGCGGAAACCGATTTCCGCCCGACAGTTGAACAGGAACTGCAGGACCCCGTCTCTTTCCTGGCAAAGCAGGACGGCTTGTCCCTGCCCGCGCGAGGCCATCAGCGGCTGGTCCCATCGCTCCACTTCCCGATCCGACGACGTGACCTTGAAGTGTCGGACTTCGAGCGGCGTCCCGTTGGAAGATCGAATGGCGTCCTCGGTCATTTCCCAACCGGCGAGTTCCGGGATGCCCAGCAACCGGGTGTCGAACCGCATGGCGCTGCGCAACCCGTGCAGCCTGGAGAGGATCTCGCCGGTCGAGCACCTGTCCTTGTCCTCCGGTGCTTCGTAGGAGCGCAGCAAGTCCTCCCCGAAACCACCCCGGTTCCTCCATCGCGCGAACGGTTCGTTCCGAGGCGCAAGCAATCGCCAGGGACCGCAGGCCAGGACGGATCGCGCGTCCGTGTTGACCTGGTAATCCCGGTTCAGGAGATTCCGGAAGTCCCACAGGGGGACCCACCGGAAAAAGGGGCTGTCCGGAACGGGAACGTCCTCCGGCACCTCGACGACCATGTTGCGGTTGAACTTCGAAAGGAAGCGCGTCCCCTGCTCCGACTGGAGGCTGTCGGAAAGGATGGTGCCTTTCCTCGGGTTGAGGAAATATTCCAGGAAAAGCGTTTCCTTGCCGTGGTGGATCTTCCTGTAATTGCTCATGGTCGCCTGGACCGAGGGGGCGGCCTGCACCAGGCCGACGTTGCCGGGTTCCGGCTTGGCTTGAACCAGGATCTCGGTCTCCCCTCCGATCCTTCTCGCGAGGAAACCCAGGATCCCGATTTCGGGCTGATCGATCAGCGGCTGGTCATGGCGTTCCAGCCGTTTCCCGTCCAGGAGGACCGTCGCTCCGACGACGCGGAAAAAGCCACCCGACGCATGGGAGATGCGCCGACCGTCGAAGCTCCATTCCCTGGATTCCCGCCAGGGTATTTCCTCGACTTGCATGTCGCAGAGCCCGCGGCAATTCTCAAGCCATGCGGACGCGCCGCTTCCCGATACCATGGAGGTCGCTTGTCCCCAGGGAACGAAATGAGGTTCCGTACTTCAGAATGCGGAATCACATGCTCGGGTTCTGGCGCCCCCGGGGTGACTCGAACACCCGGCCAAAGGTTTAGGAAACCTCTGCTCTATCCGCCTGAGCTACGGGGGCGTTTCTTCCGATCCGCGATCAATCGTCGAACTGGATCAGGGAAAAGACCTTCTGTCCCTTGAGCCGGTCGCGGCCCCGGAGAGCCGTGAGTTCCGCCAGAAAGCAACATTCTACAACATCGGCGCCAAGGTTTTTCAGCATGCCGAGCACCGCGGCCACCGTCCCTCCCGTCGCGAGGACATCGTCGGCCACAAGGACCTTCATCTCCGGGCGGATGGCGTCTTCGTGGATTTCGAGGTTGTCTTTCCCGTACTCGAGATCGTAGGATGCCGAAATCGTCTTTCGCGGCAGCTTCCCGGGTTTCCGCACGAGAAGGACCCCCGTCCCCATCTTGTACGCCAATGCGGCTCCCATGATGAAACCGCGCGCCTCGATTCCGACGACGGCCTCGATTCCCTGCGCGAAGTGCCGGTGCGCCATCAGGTCGATCGCCTGCTGAAAGGAGGCCGGGTCGGAAAGAAGCGTGGTGATGTCCTTGAACTGGATCCCCT
>JACZKY010078211.1_pt1 | contig 30234 bp, 27 predicted proteins | sample 8237611 | NCBI WGS metagenome assembly JACZKY01 (sample SAMN16148055, study PRJNA663545) | marine sediment metagenome | biome: sediments and biomass from bioreactor inoculated with such sediments; feature: coastal sediments; material: methane- and iron-fed bioreactor; isolation source: Bothnian...
ATTTATATATCTGGACCAGACAGTGCACTTACCATAAGATCCGTATCAAACTATATGAGTGTTTCTCACGAAACCATAGTTAAGGCAAGAAGAGATCCTGTTCCTTTCCCAACGGCTCCGGCCGCTCTTTACGTTTCAACATCTGCAATGCAGAATGTTAAGATGACAGGCAATTTTACTGTCAGTGGTTTTAACCATAATAAGGATGGAGGATTGGTAAGTACAACAAATAATACAGTTCCAGGTATTTTAGTTGATAATGATGCTGATAGTGTAGCGATAGTTGATGTTTTAAAGAAGAATACATCCAATAACATCACAGGTAAAGGCGGTGGTACTCCAAATATCAGTGTTCACGATTATAATATCGATTGGGCTGGTATCTCAACTGAAATTGCTTTTTCAGCTGATCAAACTTTAGGCTCTGGAAGATATAATACCGGTACTTTCGGCTCATATGATAAACCACAAATTACCCTATTAAACGGAGACGCCGAATTTAATGGTAACCTTTCCGGTGCTGGTATTCTGGTAGTTAATGGTAATTTAACTATTCAGGGTACTTTTGATTTTAAAGGACTTGTAATCGCTTATAAAGAATCGACTATCACTACAAATTTAAATGGAACAGGAAGTGTTATCGGATCATTTATAGTATCCGGAAATTCTGTGAATATGGATATTTCTAACGGTACATTTAATGCATTATACAGCCCGGAAGCTCTTAATAATGCTAAAGTAAATCTAAAATCTTCAAGATTTAGAGTACTTAGCTGGTGGGAATAAAAAATTAATATCAGATATTAGCCGCGTTAAAATTATCCTAAAATATTGTTACGATTAACGCGGCAATTATTAAAAAATATTATATCTAAGTAAAAAAGTTTAACATCTTGCCTGTAAAATATTCCTGAATTTGCCTTTCAAATATCCATAAGTTCAATTTTATAATAATAATTCATTCTAACCCTTAAAAAATAAATAGTATGATTATTGCTATTATGCTTCAATATATTGTACCAAAATTGGCGGATTAAATTTATAGTAAACAATATTTTGCTATTCCCGGGTACACATATCTTTTTTATATTAAAAACATAATCAGGCTTTTATTTTGAAAGAAACAATTTTATTAGTAGATGATGAATTAACCTATCTGGAATTACTAAAAAGTATTCTTCAGCAGGAAGGCTATTCTAATGTAATCACGGAATCAAATCCCTTAAACGTCCCACACCTACTAAAATCACAAAGTGTAGATCTTATTCTGCTGGATATTTATATGCCGCAGATGAATGGTTTGCAGTTATTGGAGCAAATTACACCCGAATATCCAAACATTCCTGTAATAATTGTTACTGCTATAGATGATAAAGAAATAGCGCTTGAAGCAATAAAATTTGGCGCTTACGAATTTATCATCAAACCGCCTGACACTGACCGCCTGCTTTTAACGATACGCAATGCAATAGGATATAAACTTCTTGAACGCGAAAGAGATGTGCTGAGATCAGAAGGAGCTTTAGCCAAGATTGATGATAATAAATTTGAAAATATTATCACCGATTCCGATACAATGAAAAAGGTTTTTAATCTTGTTGAAATATTTGCACCAACAAATGAAACAATTCTTATTGTTGGAGAAACAGGTACTGGAAAAGATTTAATTGCAAAAAAAATACACGATCTATCGGCAAGAAAATCAGGACCCTATGTTGCGGTAAACCTTGCTTCAATATCATCCTCACTTTTTGAAAGCGAATTATTTGGTAATGTTAAAGGCTCGTTTACAGGATCAACTGCAGATAAGCAAGGTTATTTTGAAGCTGCGAATGGCGGAACAATTTTTCTTGATGAAATTGGGGAACTGCCAAAAGAACTTCAAGGAAAGCTTTTACGGGCAATTCAATACAATGAAATTTTCAAAATTGGAACTTCTAACCCAATTAAATTGGATATTAGAATTATCGCGGCAACCAATAGAGACCTGGTTGATGCTGTTAACAGAGGGAACTTTCGTGCAGATTTATATTACAGATTAAATCGCGGACACATAAGCTTGCCTCCTCTCCGTAAAAGAGGTAATGATGTTTTATTACTTTCCAATCATCTGATAAAAATTGCAAATAAAACCTATGGTAAAAATATTATAGGTTTAACGCGAGAAGCGATTGCACAATTGAGGAATTATACATTTCCCGGTAATGTTAGAGAATTAGAGAACATAATTTTTAATTCTGTTGTTCAATCAGAAGATAATAAACGATTAGGTTCAGTTGAGATACCAGCATCTATTGACGATAATGAAATCGAATTACAAAAATCGGATATATTAATTTCTTTTGAAGAAGTAGAAAAAAAACACATTATAAATGTTATGGGTGTTTTAAATAATAACGTCAGAAAAGCTGCTCAAGTACTCGGTGTAAGTGAACGAACATTGCAGAGAAAACTGAAAAAAATACGGGAAGATTAAGTCAGTATTAGTAGTGTGCGTAATTTTTAGCGTCTAATTTGTCGGCTAAATTAAAGATTATCAAATCAAGTTAAAATTCCCGCCATTTTTTCAAAAATTCAAATCATTGCTTTATCAAAATCTTTTGCACGCAATTTGCATAGATAATTAAGAACTTTAAAACTTTAATTAACTGAATTGAGTGTAAAGGAATTTCTATTCTTCTAAACTAAAATAAAGATCGGACTATGAAAACAATTTCAACAAGTACGGATGCTGTAAGTGATTTCAATTATGGTAGGGTTTTCGCGATCGAAAGAAAAAATGATTTTTCAATAATAATGAAATTGGTTATAGCTTCTTCGTTTTTATTTGCTGTTGCTGTACTAATATTCTAATTATTATATCGTAAAATCATCATTCCTGATTAGCAATAAAATTGCAGAGTTAGGAACGATTAAAAATTTTTCTCTTTCAAATTCGATTTCAAAAGCTTCTTTCCTTAAAAATATTGCCAGATCGCCGTCTTTTGCCTGAAGAGGAATGTATTTGACCTGATCATCTTTCCCCTTCCAAATTTCATCTTCATTTTGTGCAGATGTTGCATAGCCCGGTCCAACCTTAATTACATATCCACTCTGAATTTTTTCTTTTTCAGATACACCAAGCGGTAAATATAAGCCGCTATTAGTTTTATTCGCATCTTCCTGCGGTCTTATCAACACACGATCACCAACCACAATAAACTTTTGAAGGTTTTTAATATTTACATGCATAACTATTCAAATAAATTAATTTTTACTGTACAAATATAAAAAATTGTTTAAGCTGTTTTATAACTTCGTGTAAACTTTATCAAATATGGTAATAGTGCCGGATATTTATTTGCAAAACTAAAACCGATGTTTCTTGTTTTTCGATTCAAAATAATGCTCTGAATAATTTTTGCTGTTTTCAATCTTTTCGAAAATATTTTTTCATACTGCGTCACATAATCTGAATATAATTCATCAAGGTTATCAGGATTATATTTACTAAAAACAGAGTGGAGAAGTTTGGCTGATTCCATTGCCATTCCTATTCCATCACCGGCTAAGGGAGAGATTACACGAGCCGCATCACCAACCATAATAATTCCGTTTTCTACTACCTCTCTTTTACCGAAATAGATATTCCCTGTTCCGTAGATGTTTGTAGTTTTTATATAATCAATCGCATCTTCAGAAAAAACTTTTTTAAAATGATTATTTGATTTTATTAAATCAATGAGTCTTTCTCGGGATGGGATTTTTGATTGCTTTCGGTTCTCTAAAAAACACACTGTCATTTCTGTATCACTAATCTGATTCATCCCACAATACAGTTCTTTATCAGTATAAATTCTTATCTCATCTTCAAACTGCTTTTCAAGAAGATTGGTTGGAAGATGAAATTTCACTCCGTTTAAGTTTGATTTTTTATTTACAAAATCTCTTCCAAGTTTTTTATCCAAAATATTTTGTTTACCATAAGCTGCAATAACCAGCTTAGATTTTATCTGAAGTTTATTGCCGTTATTCCCCTCAATTACAGAAATAAAATCACAGTTAGATCTTGTTGTAGATATTACTTCCGCAGGCTGAATAATTTTAACATTTTTACTTCTCGCTTTATTTAATAAAAATAAATCAAAGACTGATCGCTTCAGTGCATAAGCATCAAAATTAAGTTCTGATTTTAATTCGATACCAGATTCATCAATAGCCCGGAATGAATTAAGTTTGTTTGGATTTAAAGAAAGAAAGTCATTAAAAATATTTAACTCTTTTAAAACGTCTGTTACTTCTTTAGATAGGAATTCACCGCATAATACTTCTCTTGGAAAATTTTTCTTTTCAATTAGAGTGATATTCAATCCCAATTCAGAAAGGTAAAGTGCAGTTGTTGATCCTGCAGGTCCACCGCCAATAATTAATATGTCTGTAGTTAATTCAGTCATTTCTTAATCACAACCATCCATCTGAATGCCCATTTTCTTTTGATGATAAAATTAGCAATTCCGGCATTTGCTAAGATTAGTAATACTTCATTTTTAGTAAAACCTCGTTTAACGGAAAGTGGACCATCATTTTTCACCATCTCACTTTTTGAAAAAAGAACAGTTAAGATTTTAATTCCCAGCAAAGCAAAGTATGATCTTTGTAAATCGTTAATGATAACTCCCCGGGCGGCTATTCTTAAAAATTCCTTTAATAAAATTTGTATCTGTTCTTCGTTAAAATGATGCAGGAAAAGAGCTGCATGAATAATATCATAGCTTTCATTTTTAAACGGAAGTTCAAATGCATCAGAATTTACTTTAACTAAAAGATTTTGGGAACTGCGTAGTACGCGAAGATTTTTATCGATTGAGATTATACGGAGATTTTGGAATTTGTTTTTTGCAGCTACAAGATTATCTGAAGAGCCTGATCCAATATCAAGTATTTTCAATTCTTCATTTACAGATTCGGCAAAATGTTTTAATGCTGATTTGGTTGTTGAAATTCCGCCAAGGAATTTATTGATGATTTTTAATTCGTGTAATGCTTTGTCAATCCGTTCATCCTGAATTGAAAAATCATCCATTATTTCTGCATCGTATGATCTCTTCATTCTAAACAACTTTAAAAAGTACTAACTCCATAGTTAAACCGGGACCAAAAGCAATTGCGCATAAATATTCATTTTTATTTAACTGAGTGTTTTCTAAAATATTTTTAAGAACAAAAAGTATCGATACAGATGAAAGATTACCAAAATTTCTCAATACTTCACGAGAAGGTTTTAACTGCTCATCAGAAAGTGCAAGTCCATTTTGTAATGAATCTAAAATTGCCCTTCCGCCAGGATGTAATGCCCAATGTTTTATTGCTGAAATATCTATTCCCTTTAGAGCTAAAATTTCCTTTGTTTTTGGTGCTGCAGAATTAAGGATAATTTTAGGCAGTTCAGAAGAGAGCATCATCTCAAATCCATTGTTGCCAATTTTCCATCCCATAAATTTTGCTGAGTCCTCAAACAGGAATGATTCTGCAAATTGTATTTCAAGTTTGCTTTTAGCTGAAAGATCTTTTTTAGAGAAGAAAGCAGCAGCAGCTCCATCGGCAAAAATCATATTTGCTAAAATGTTATCTCTTGTTGGTTCTGTCTGAAGATGTAAACTGCAAAGTTCAACAGATACCATCAAAATATTTTCATTATGATTCTGTTTCATTGCCTCCCAAACTGAATTAACTCCAATTAAAGAAGCGGCGCATCCCATAAAACCGATATTAGTTCTTTTAACACCCGGAGAAATTTTAAACTCTTTAATCAATTCATAATCCAAACCTGGAGCAAAAAATCCCGTGCAGGAGATTGTAATTATTCTGTCAATCGTGCCAAAATCTATATTATTCTTTTCAGCTAATTCTTTTACAGCCTTCTTTGTTAAAGCGATAGACCACTTTTCATATTCATTCATTCTGGTTTTAGTGTCTGGAGAGAAATGGTTTCCATCTTTTGTAAAAAATTGATCTGTGGAATTTTCTTCACCATCTTTTATTACAAAAAAGCGATGATCAATTCCTGATTGATTTGCTGCCATATCAATCATTCTGCTTATAGCTGATGTTCCGCCCATACGCTTCTTAAGTTCATCAGCGGCAAAACTTTGATTGACCTTAAAAGGTGGTGAGGCTGTTGCGATATCTATTAACATAATTACTTTCTTTGTCTCTAATTTAACATAATGAATAGCTAATTCGTTTCAAATTCCAATATACTTATATAAATTTGAGCAGAAAGATTTAATTAAAAAATATAGTAGAAGGAATTTTGGAAAAATCGGTCATGCACAAGATTATAATTAAAGAATGATGAAAAAAGTTTTGTTCATCACATACTTCTGGCCTCCATCAGGTAAAGCATCGCTCCACTGGCCTTTAGATATTATTCGTAATCTTCCCAAAGATAAAATCGAACCAATCATACTTACTGTTGAAGAAGAAACATTTACTCAAAAGGATGAGAGTCTTTTAAGCAAAATTGATCCAAATTGGCAGATAATAAAATCTAAATCGCTTGAGCCATTTGACCTTTATAGAATATTTATAGGCAAGAAGAAAAACGAAAAACTTATATCTTCTGAAACGATATCAACCGAAAATAGAAAGCTAACTCATCGGATAGCCTTATGGATAAGATTGAATTTGTTTATTCCAGATGCAAGAGTTGGGTGGAATTTTACTGCAGTTAAAGCAGCAAAAAAAATTCTAAGAGAAAACAAAATTGATGGAATTGTATCAATCGGACCTCCGCACAGTTCTCATCTTATCGGATTAAAATTGAGTAAGAGATTTAACATCCCGCACATACCTGTTTTAATTGATCCGTGGGTAGATATTGTTTATTATAAAAATTTAAGCAGAAGTAAACTGGCAAAAAGTATCGATAATCGTTTAGAAAAATCCGTGCTTCAGAATGCAAGTCAGGTTGTGTTTGTCACAAAATCAACTGAAGAAGATTATTTGAATAAATATGATTTTTTAAAAGACAAAACAAATGTGTGTTATTGGGGTTATGATGAAGAAGCTTTCGAGAGCCTACCCCCCAGCCCCCTTCCTAAAGAAGGGGGAGTCAAGAAAGAATTATATGAGAAAGTTATTGTGCATGCGGGAAATATGTTTGCCTATCAGAATCCTAAAAACTTTTGGAAACAGATAAAACTTGAAAATGACAAAGGGAATAAAATTTCAATTCGTTTTGTTGGAACGGTAGATAAAGAAATTTTAGAATATATGAATTCGGTTGGATTAAAAGACAATCTTCAGTTAACGGGTTTTCTTCCATACAAAGAAATGATAAAAGAAATTCTTCAAGCAGATATGCTGTTAGTTTGCTCTACAGAGCCAAGGCACGTTCCTGGTAAGTTATTTGAAGCACTGCGAACAGGAAATCCTATAATAGCCTTTGGTGATAATAACGAAGAAGTGAAACAAATAATTGAAGATGCAAATGCAGGGATGATGTTTCGATATGATGAAAGTGGAGAGGAGTTTTTATTAAACTACGATCAGTTTAAACCAAATATTGAAAAAGCAAAACTCTTCGACAGAAAAAAAATAAGCGGGGGCTTTTTAAGACTATTAAACCTTGTTGATTAGTTTTTACAGAATGGATTTGTAAAGCTCATAATATTTTGCAGCCACAATTTTTTGATCAAAATTATTTAAAATCTTTTGTCTGGCTGCGATACTAAATTTCTTGCTCAGATTTTCATCGCACAGAAGTTTCTCAATAGCATTTGCTAATCTCTGTGAGGATTCTAATTCAACCAATATTCCATTTTCCCCATCGTCAACCATATCAGGAATTCCGCCTACATTAAATGCTACAACTGGAATCCCACACGACATTGCTTCCATAATAGTATTGGGTAAATTATCTTCAAGTGAAGGAGCTAAATAGATATCGGCCGTATTATATGCTTTTACAATATCTTCCTCATTATTCAGTTTTCCTAACTGATGCACTTTAAATGGAATTTTATTAAGGACACTTTCATCAAGTTTTCCAAATACTACAAGCTCAATATCAGAACAAAGTTTAATATTTGAATCATGAATAATTTGCAAAGCTTGTATTAAATAGAGAAATCCTTTTCTTTCATCTTTAAGATTCATAGCACCAGCAAGAACTAATTTTTTATATAAAGGTAGTTGCAGATCAGTTCTTGCTTTTACTGTATTTATGGATCTGTAAGTATCAAAATCGATCGGTGTTGGAATAACATAAGATTTCTTTGTTCTTAAAAGTTCACTTCGCATAGCTTCTTCAGCTAACCAGTTACTAGATGATACTATTGTCAAATTCATTTGATCAAATACTGCTTTTTTTTTATTAAATATTTTTGAAGAAAAATCATTCTCAGATTTAAAAATTAATTTTGGACAGTTTGAACAATGCTCGACAAATTTTTCACAACCTGCAGTGTAATGACATCCACCAGTAAATGCCCACATATCATGCTGTGTCCATACGATTGGTTTATCCAATTGTTTAAGTAGTTCCAATGAATTTAGGGACAAATAAGCTCCATTTATCCAGTGGAGATTTACAATATCGCACTCTTTTAATGCTACATTCTGAGTAATATCTTGCCCAAAGAATGGAAATGTAAATCTGCCTTTTGAATTTTCAGAGAATATTCTTATTGTAAGTTCGTCTAACCAAATTCGGAAAGTAGAAAACAATTTGTAAAAAGAGGATGATTCAGCAACGGCTACTTTATCATCATTGCTTTTCTTTCTCTGAACCAAGAATTGAGGATCTAAATTAGAATTTTTAAACTGTGCTTTGTATACTCTATAAGCTGCAATCGCGGCACCGCCATTTAAATCCGAGGTTGATAGATGAATAATTTTCAATTTATTTTATACCCATAAATATTTAATTGTAAATCCATACCAGGATTAAACTTATTTTTCCTATTAATTAAAGGTGTCTTTCTGTCATTAACTGGTTTGATAAAATATCGAAAACTATTTTTTTCAAGAATCCTTATTATCTCAGACAAATTTTGGTTTGAGTTAATATATGAATGGTACTCAACAAAAATATTATCAACTTTACTTAACGAATCTGAACAATCTAATAAAACTTCATACTCTGCCCCTTCAATATCAATCTTTAGCATATCAATTCTCAATTCCTTATTAATCATATCTCTTATTCTGATTGAAGGGATTTTGACGAGATTAGTCTTTGAGTAAATTGTTGCGCCATCTGCTCCTTCTAAACTTAATTCAATAAAATTATTATCTATCCAAACAGCTTTACCGATCACTTCAACGTTTCCAACATTATTCTTTTTTAGATTTTCAGACAATATCTTTTTTATATCAGGATCTGCCTCAAATGCTTTTATTTTTGCAGTGGGATATTTGGCACTAAAATAAAGACAACTCATCCCAATATTAGCTCCACAGTCATAAATAACCGGATTTTGAGAATTAGTATGAAATTTATAATCCTCATCAACAAAAATTTCTTTGTATTGCCAAAGAAATGATAAAGTATCAGGAACAAATATTTTTATTCCATTAAACTTAAAATTATTTGTTTCAAATCTTTTTTTACTGCCATAATAGATTGAATACCAAATGAATCGGCGATAATTCTTATTTGTCAAAAATCTATACAACCAATATTGAGTATGTTCCAAAAAAACGCGCATAAAAAATTATTATCTGGATATAAGCTCTTTTATCCTATTAATTGCTGAAAGAAGAAATTTCAATTTATAAAGTTGTAAGTGTACTTTTTTTAATACTTTCCTTTTTATCTCATCAAAGATCGGATCTTTATATTTTTCCAAGCCCTTTATTGATAACTCATAAGCAAAACCATATTGTTTTTCTATTATCGCAAATAAACAACCAAGAAGGTATTCTCTTTTAGAGAAAGTATTTTTATCATCAAAAGAATTTATAATAGTCATTTCAATCCAACCTGGAGCAGGCTTCAATGAGAGCGCAAGTAACTTATTTAGTTTCTTATTTGAATAAATAGAATTAAACAAACCAGCGGAAATTCTTGGGTTTCCTTTAACGATAAAATCAGATATCCAATAGTTTTTATTCTGCATATATTCTAATAACGAATATAGTTTATCCTCGTATTCATATGCATCGATTAATCCTGGTTCAAACTCAGCAATGATTATTTTTTCTCTGATTTCATCATTTAAATTTTTAAATAAGCGCAAATCTATTCCCTGCGAATCAGTTTTAAACCAATCAACCTGATTAATATTAAGTTCTTTAAGCGCTGTGGAGATAGAAACTGTTTTCAATTTAGTAGTATTAACTATCTGAAAAATATCAGCGAAAGAATAGTTGGCCAGGTTTTTAAAATCGGGTTTTAAAATACTGGAACAATAAGGTGATCGTGTAAGATAAAAAATTTGATCCGAATTATCCTGGTCAGATACGATGCAATTATAAACAAATAATTTTTTGAAATTGGATTCTTTTTTTTCAATAAATCCAAATTCGCGTTCATCGGCATCAAACGCAATACAAATAGAATGCTTTGCTATTAAATTCCATTTTTTATGAAGTTGTCCGGAGGCTCCAATATCAACCAATACAGGTGGAAACGAAATTATATCTGGTGAGTTAAGAATTGTTTTTATTAAATTTTTCATTGTTATGGAATAAGATCTCTGATTCTTTTAAATGGATTTTTTTTACTGAAGAATTTTTGAAAGTTTTTAAGAACTTCCTCATCTACTTCCGGATTTTCCCAAAGAAAATCCCGATTCTCTTCTTCGTAAACATTAACATTAAATTTATTTGTTTTTCTAGTATGAACACCACTTCTATCTGCTCCAATATTTTTAGCGAATGACTTAATAGGAAACAAACAATATCCTTTGCCTTTATAATGAGCATAAGTCCAACGAATCGCCCAGGAATTAATTTTCCCTGACATTTGCTTTTTTAGCATTCGAGTTAAATCATCTCCACCTAAATTAAACTTTTTTATTTCTTTTTTATTACTTATAAACTGATCATAATCTGAGATTATCCAATCAACCTTCTCCCACCTATCCTTCCACGTTGCCCAGCCCCAGGATGATGGACGTGGCGATATATAGATTTTATGTTGATATGACTTTGGTATTTTTATTGGAAAATTATAACCAGAGATGGAATAAATTCTTTTATCTTTTTCGTAAAAGTCTAAAGCCTCATTCGTAAATTTTAAAAAGTAAGGTGAGGTTACAATATCATCTTCGAGAATAATGGCTTTTCCAGACTTCTCAATCACTTCTGTAACACCGGATATTACTGAATCTGCTAAACCTAAATTTTTTTTTCTTAAAGTAATTTTAACATCTTTAAACCCAGAAATGGTTGCGATATAATTTCTTACTTCTTCAACAGCTTTTATGTCATTTTCATTTTTATTTCCATCAGAAAATATAAATAGTAAACTCTCTGAAGCTAAATTATTTAACCTCAGAGCATTAACTGTTTTTTTTGTGTGCTCTGGTCTGTTGTAAACGAATAAGATTATTGGTGCTAAGTTCATTCTATTAAGTTTTTCTTAAAATCAATTATTAAAGATGTATAATTTGGTTTGCTATCTTTATTCCTATTATCATTTATAAATGATCTTTTGACATAACCATTTTCTTCGTCCTTATAGCCTTGATGAAATTTCCCTTCTTCATCCCAATATTCAATTGGTTGAGCAACAAATCCGAATCTTTCAAACAAGGATGACAGAGATTTTACATCAAATAAATTTTTGTGATCATCAGCTCCTTCTCCAATCCCACCTGGTTTAACCAAAGTTATATATTTTTCGTCACAATGAAATCCATCTGGCACGGCTATTCTAATATTTATTTCATCATCTGAATACTTGCAAAAATTCTTAAGCATTTTTTCAAGTTCTTGCTCAGTTAAATGCTCCAAAACATGCTCGGCTAAAATATTTTTAATCTTTTTTTTGCTAAAATATTTTTCAAAATCAGATTCTTTAGTAACATCAAGAGTAACAATATCAGTAGAAAACCATCCTTTATATTTAGTTGGTCCAGCACCAATAATTAACTTTACCTCTTTACAAGTTAAAAGATAAAATTTCCAGCTTAAATATTTGTAAATCCGTATTAAGGGGATTAATAATCTGTAAATAAATTGTTTAAACTCTTTGTACACAACTAAACCTTCAGACAATTATTACTTTTATAAAAAACTGTCGTACATTTCTTAAATAGAACCGTTGGAGCAATTCCCCAGAATTCTAGCTTCTTAAATCCTCTCCCAATAACAGATTCTATACCTTTTTTATATTCTGATCTTTCAGAATCATCAAGTACAATTACACCATTTTCAGATAACTTTTCCAAAGCATAGGTTAAACATTCATTTCTGTGCAAACCATCAACTATAACGACATCTACCTTTTCCTTTAGATTATTTAAATAATTTAAATAGTCATCTATCGAATCTGAATCAGTTAAAATTAGTTTTACATTATTAGGCTTTGTTTTATTTACAATTTCAAACCACTCCTTGTTGTGTTCAATGGAAATAACCTGCTTAACTCTTTCAGCAAAAAAAGATGTTGAACTACCACTACCAAATTCAAACAAAACTAAGTCTTGTGTTAGGCGAGGAGTTAAAAAATCTATAAAAGGATAAGAAAACCATGGAATTGGCCGTCTATTTTTATCAATTGATCTATTCGATTTAAAAGACTCGAACCAACCAATTTCATTCAGATACCCAAATTCTCTTTGGGATAAAAGTGCAGATAGAACTTTTGGTTCTTTAAATAGTTTTGCAATTGTCTTTATTTTTTGACTTATCGTGAATGCCATAGACTTTTTATTGATGGAATAAGATTAATTAGAAAGATTGATTTTAACATCATAACAAATTGATGTGATGTGTCTTTAAAAAATATAATTGAAAATGTCGCAAGTGTATAAGAAATCAATGTAGCAACTGCAGAGCCAACTATACCATATTGGGGAATAAAGATTATATTTAAAATTACATTAGCAATCATACCAAGACTTGTTCGCATCAATGAAATCTTGGTTAAGTTTTCAGTAACAAGGTATTGGCTGCTTGCCACCCCAAGAAATACGGCAGCGCCTGCCCAAATGTAAATTGTTAAAATTGGTGCAGAGGATAAATATTTACTTCCGTATAAAAGATTAATAATTTCTGCAGAAAAAAAACTAACTGGAATTGATATGCCAATTGCAATCCAGGCTAATATATCATACAATTTTTGTAAACGTGTTAGATATAGTTCTTTGCTTATGTTTTTTGCATTTACAATTGCCGGGAAAAGAGCATTGCTAATTGCAACAGGAATAAAATACCAGGACTCACTCAATCTAACCGCTGCGGCATAATATCCCACTTCTTTAACGTCCAGCATATTTTTGATAAGTACCTGATCAACTTTCATATAAATTGAAACAACTACTCCTGATAAAATTAATGGCCAGCTATCCTTTAATAAACTTTTTGCCAATTCCTTATCAAATTTCCATTGAATAATTTTTAATTTCTGTAAATGATATACTATAAAATATCCAATTGCATTAAAAACAAATTCCAAGGCAAAGGCAATTATAAAGTATATAAGAGGAGCTTTTATAATTATAAGTGCAAATTTGATTAGAGAAACCAGCAAAATGGATGTGAATAAAACATAGACCGAATATTTTGCTTTTACAGTAGAGCGGAAGTAATAATCAATTACATTAAAAGTTTGAAAAAAAGATGATACTGAAATAATTAGGATAAGACTGGAAGTAAATATCTCTTCTGCAGTAATTAAGAGTGTCAGGGCAATTAATGAAATTGCAATTACGGCCCCCAAAAGTTGAGTGTAAAAAACAGAACCGAGAATTTCATCGCGCTTCTCAGGATGTTTTACTAATTCCCGTATGGAAATACTTTCAAGTCCAAGAGAAACAAATGCTACAAACAATCCATAAAAACTTATAGCATAACTGTAAAGCCCAAATTGATCTGGACCTAGATATCTGATTACAGCAATTGTAACAAAAAAATTAAGAATAAGCCTCGCAACTTTTTCAAATAAAAGCCAGGAAGTATTTAAGAAATATTTTTTAAATGAAACTGAACGAAAATTTATTTTCGTATCTATTTTTTTTTCGTCCTGCAAGGATTTCCTTTATTCCTTTACTTTTTTCTTCTTCCTAAAATTCATTCCTACAGCAAACAATAAACCCAACACAACCAATGAACTAAAAGCCAATGAAACATTCCTACTTATTAAAAACGATTCAGGTAAATACTCAAAATGAATTTTATGTTCTCCGGCAGGAACTACAATTCCTCTAAAGTTATGGTTTGTTCTGTAAATCGGGGTTTCATTTCCATCCACATAAGCTTTCCATCCTTTGCCAACATATGTGTCGCCAAGGAAAAGAAAATTATTTCCGCTTGCATTTACATTTATATAAATATCTTCGTCACCATATTTTTCTATTTGGACTGACGCTGTACTATCGGGTTTATCCACTTTTAATTCTGCATTTTCAACAAAAGCTATTTCTTTTGGATCAAATTGATTGTTTTTAACTTTATTTAGTATTTCCATTGCAGATGCTTTTTGTACCGAGTTAACAAAGTATGCGCGTGGTAAAGCATTTTCGTTTTGATATACTAAAGTTTTATTGCCTGAATAAACAGGAACTAATCCAGCTAAGTTTACGGGATTATCGAGAATTATATATTTTGTATTTGTCATTCTCCACAAAGTTTGATTTGCCGGACTTCCAAGTACATCCATATAATCCTGATAGGCTCTTGGCTTAATTCCAGAATAGCCATATAGATCTTGCAAAAGAAAATATGCATTGTAGTTTGAGTTTTGGGATATATTTCCTAAACCATCTTTTTTAAGATTTAAAATTCTAAAAGTAGATTTATCATTTAATGATTCAATAGCAGAAACGTATTCCGGTTTTTGGAACAGCTGATCAATTTCTGCGTTATCCTTTAAGGTTTCTCCACGATGATTAATCCTGAATATATCAATCAAAGAAAAAACTATTATTGCCGTTATCATCAAATCTCTGCTTACAAAAGATTTTAGATAAGCATACATTAATCCGAAAACAGCAGCCGAAAAGAAGAAAGCTAATCTTGTGTCGGTTAAAAACATTTCAGCCATATAATCATGAATTTGCTGAAGCTGTGTTCCCTTCTCTCCAGATTCTACTACTCTTGTTATAAACCAGCTTTTTATTGGTGAAGTAAGTACGATAGATAAAACAAATATTGCTCCTAATACGAAGAAAATATTTCGAACAAGATTATCAAACTTTTTATCATTTTCGTTTTTTAATGAAATTAATTTTGCAATACCAAGTCCCGCAAGAATTGGAAAACTTAATTGTACAAGAATTAAAATCATCGAAGGAACTCTGAACTTATCGAAGAACGGGAAGTAGTGAAACATCAAATCATAAAATAAAGGGAATGTTTTTCCGAATGAGATAAGTGTAGAAATCGCAGCAAGAATAGTCAAATATCTAACGAACGGATCTTTCCAATTTATAACCATCGAAAAGATTGCAAGAAAGAAAACAATAACACCCATGTACATTGCAACATCAACAAAAGGCATTTGTCCAAAGTATGTGTTTACTTCCACATCCTGATTTTGGGATAATGGACCATTGTAAACCGATTTCCCAAACCCATAATACGAAGGAACTATCCAGGTTAAAACTTCACCAGGTGAGAATGACCAATTTGTTGCATAATCATAAAAATCTGTTTCTGTTTTTTGAGTATTGCCTGATTCTTTATCAACCACACTTTCTGTCCCTCGAGTTGAGTATGGTGAATATTCCCAAACCTGAGTAAAATTATCTGATTGAATTCCTAATCCAACAACTACAGCAACTATAAATATTGCTGCAGATTTTAATAACTGCTTAAGCAAGAAATTGTCTTTTATTTTTATTGCCCTTGATAAATAATAGATGAAATAAATCATCACTGCAAAAAAGATGTAAAAAATAATTTGTACATGCCATCCTAAAAACATAACGGGCATAAAGAATAGAAGCAGCATTACATCAAGCAATTTTATTTTCTTTTGAAAGTTCAGTAAAAGTAAAAGCAATACAGGAAACACAAAAATTGCCGTAAGTTTTGTAACGTGACCAATGTAAAGAAATACTACTATTCCTGTACTGAATGAAGTGACCAACGAAGTAAATAAACTAACCATCCTATTTTTAGTTCTGCCCATCATAAAGAAAAACATTGTGTAAGCAAGCGCGAGCATGTAGAATGTCCATTTTGCATAATCAATATTAAATGGAGCACTGAAAATATTTCTGGCAGCATTTGTAATAACGTAAATAAGATTAAACCACTTGTAACCAGTAGCTATTGCATATGCAGGCATACCCGTAAATATGTATGGATTCCAAAGAGTATATCCGCCTTCGTGATTTTCAATATAAGTCTTTGCACTTTGACTGGTAAGAATATCACCAGACTGAAATGTTTTTCCTCCAAAATAGAGTGGAGAATAAAATAAAAGAAAGATTAAGAAAATGACCAAGAGTAAAAATAGAGTTTGAAATTTATCAGGAATAATTTTATCGAATGAAAAACCTGATAGAAAAGTTTCCTTAGACTTATTAATTGTTTTAACTGTTTTTTTTTCTTTTGCTGCCATTAAATCTCCGGCTGAGAAAATTTATATTTGTCACACTGAGCGAAGCTTGCCTACCGGCAGGCAGGTCGAAGTGTGAATTTATTTTTTGGGTAACGCTAAAATTATTCCGATTTAGAATTTGCATACTATTTTTTGGCAATAAAGTTTATTCCAGAACCAACTTTGTTATTTAAATTAAAATCAATCAACATCATTAAAAAAGTAAATGGAAATGTTATTAAGTAATATATGGGTAGGATGAATAAAAGTAACTTCGAAACGTTTACCATCATTATCGGGTATTTTATACCTAGCCGCCATGCCTTATCACCCCAAAAGCCATAAGTATATTTGGATTGATAAGTGCTAAATCCAATCGGATGAAGTTTTGATTCTAAATCTTCTTTTGAATAACCATCACGTGCGTGCTCTCCAATAAAACTTTCATCATCATCATCGTGCACATCACTTCCGCCATAAATTGATGGAGTATTAATTAAAAGAAAACTATCGGTTTTTAATGCATTATAAAAATTCCGGAAAACTTTAACATCATCGGGGATATGTTCCATTACATCAACACACACAATCAAATCAAATTTTTCATTGTGATTCACATTTGTTAAATCTTCAATCGCAAAACTTACATTGCTAATTTTTCGTGATGAGAAAAAGTCTTTGCAGTCCTTTATCCAATCTTCTTTAACATCTACAGAATAAATTTCGCATGGCTGCAGATGTTTAGACATAAAGTATGAATACTGTCCGTAGCCGGAACCGGCATCATATATAGAAATCTTTTTATTGCCAAACTTTTTTCTGAGTTTTTTCAATTCTCTTCTAACATACCACGAACGAAGGAACATCAGATCAAGAATCTTATAAAACAAAACTCTTAAGAAGGAAACTCTTTTTATTATTCTTGCAAATATATTTTTAACCGGATCGTAGTGCATAAGTTATTTGGATTCATTCAACTGGTTGATAGATCTCATAACTTTTTCGTATACCATTTCAGATGAAATCGATCCCATACAAGTAATTTCAAAATCACATTTGGGTTTATAGCAAATTAAACAATCTAAGCCGGGAATCACTTTTTCTATTCTTTCATAATCTTCAATTTCTGTGTGAGAAGTCGGACCAAACAAACAAACTATTTTTTTCTTTAGTGCAGTTGCAGCATGCAATGCCATCGTATCGGAAGTAACAAGAACATCGCAAAGATCAAGAAGTGAAAAAAACTGGCGTAAGGAATTATTTGTCCCCGTATCAATCAGATGAGGAAATCTATTTTTTAATATTTTGTTTCTATCAACTTCATCGGGTCCACCATATATTAGTATTCCAATTTCTTTATTTGCGCTTAACTTCTCAATTAACTCAATGTAACCTTCAATCTGCCATTGTTTATACTGCCATCTTGTTCCGGCACCAGTATTTAATCCAACAAAATATTTAAATCTTTTAAGATTATGCTTTGAATAAAAATCATTTTTAATATCAATTTCTTTTTGATTTAGTTTAAGTTGTATTTCATCTTTCTGATATTTTAATCCAGCAATGTTATGAATAATATCCTGATAAGTTTTTTGATTTCTCTTTTTCAAATCATCAAAAGCACCCATTTCAAGCCACTCAACTGCATCATCATTAACCGGAATTACTTTGCCTTTTGCATCTAATAGAAATCCTTTTTTAATCTCAGCATTAACAATTGAAGCAAGAGAAGCACTAACAACTGAAGCATCAGGATGAATCAAAATATCAAATTTCTCAACCATCAATCGCGGGACGATATCATTTTCTTCAAAAAATATTAGTTCATCTACAAAAGGATTGTTGTTAAATAATTCCTTTGCGTTTTTTTTGGTAAGCCAGGTTATATGCGATTTTGGATATTCCCGTTTAAGTGCGGGTAAAATTGAAGTCGTACGAAGAACGTCTCCGGTTGCATCCAATTTTATGATGAGGATTTTAAAATCAACCGGGTCATAGTAATTGCAATCATCACACTTTTTACCTTCAGTCTTTGATGGTATGCAGGGTTTGTTTCCGGGAAAATGTTTACAGTCTGTTTTTAAAATCATTTTTCTGAGTCCGAGATTATTTCTTCAAAAAGTGAAGGTAAATTGTTGAAAGAATTTTTTGATACTCTGTTTCTTATGTTCTCTGCAAAATTAACATTTTGTCTCTGCCTAAAAAAGTTAATTATCCCATCAACAAGGTCTTTCTGCGAATCTGGTTTAATTACATATCCTGTTTTTCCATTATCAACAAACTCAGCAAGACCGCCAACATCCGTTACCAAAACGGGTTTTAAGAATCCGTAAGCAAGATTTAAAATCCCACTTTGTGTTGCACTTCGATAGGGCAAAACTACTAAGTCTGCCGGTTCAAAATATTTTGCAACTTCTTCATTAGAGATAAACTTGTTCAGGATTTTTACACTCTTATCAAGTTTTAATGATTTGATTTTGTCCTGATAGTATTTTTCATCATCATAAAATTCACCAACTACAAGAAGTTTATAAGAATTATCTTTCTTAATTAGCTCGGCTAGTGCATCGATTAATAGATCCAGACCCTTGTATTTGCGAACGTATCCAAAAAACAAAAGTAGTTTTGAATCCTCATCAAACCCCAAATCTTTTTTTGTACTTGTTAACTTTTTTTTCTCATCAAAATTGTAGCAATCGTAAATAGGTAATTCTGAGCGGTAAACTTTTCTTTGTTTTGCAACAAACTTTAAATCATTCTCAACTTTTTCTGACAGAGCTAAAAATGCTGATGCATTTGATAATCCAAATTTGGTTAGGATTTTATCAACAGCATTTCCTTCATGCGAGATAACATTTTCAGTAATAAAAAGAATTTTATTTTTATAATAAGATTTTATTAAAAACGAAATTGTAAAATGACAGAAAGAAAAAAATGGGTGCCACCAGTCAAACACAATCAAATCTGCATTTTCTTTTTTGATGAGTGAAGCAACCTTAATCCAGTTAATGGGATTTATTGAATTGACCAGTCTTTCATTAGGAGCTTGTTTAATAGTCTTGCCGCTCTCATCATATTGAGTTTTACCAGGAAAAAGAATTGAAGGATACAGTAATTTGTAACTGTAGAGTTTCACATCAAAATTATTTTTTAGAATATCATAAACGAAAGAAACAAAAAGTGAGTTTCCGCCTCTGTAAGGATATGCCGGACCAACTATGATGATTTTCTTCATTAACAATTTACACAGGATTTATAATTTAATTTTACGACGTGAAAATTACGGAAAGTAACGGTATTTATTGGAATAAACTGCCAAGAAATTATTAGTTTCTATCTTTCACAACATACTCTCTTTCGCTCTGGTTTTGATGAACCATCATTTCACCAAGCAAACCAACTGAGAAAAACTGCACACCAACAATGATCAACAACATACCTAAGAATAGCATTGGTCTGTTGCTTAAAGGCCTACCAGCTATCCATTCAACTGTCAGATAGCCATTAACGATCAAACCAATAAAAAATGAAAGCGCACCTAAGAATCCAAAAAAGTGCATTGGTCTTTTTACATATCTTGCAACATAGGTAACCGTAATTAGATCAATAAAACCTTTGAAGAATCTTGATATGCCAAATTTTGTTTTACCATATCTGCGTTTGTGATGTTTAACAGGAATTTCTGTTATTGTAAATCCCTGCCACTTTGCCAAGACAGGAACGTAGCGATGTAGTTCTCCATAAACATTTAAATTTTGCAATACTTCTCTTCGGTAAGCTTTTAATCCGCAATTAAAATCGTGGATCTTAATTCCACTTATTATTCTGGTTACAAAGTTGAAAAACCTGGAAGAATATTTTTTTATAAACGGATCAAATCTTTCTTTCTTCCAGCCTGAACAAAGATCATAACCTTCATCAAGTTTTTTTAAAAGATTTGGAATTTCGTGCGGATCATCCTGTAAATCTGCATCCATAGTTATGATTGCATCACCGGTTGCGGCTTTAAATCCAACCTGCAAAGCTGCGGACTTACCATAATTTTTTCTGAAACTTATAAACTTTAATCGATTATCAATTTTTGCTGCATCTTTAATAATCTTTAATGAACCATCTGTACTTCCATCATCAACAAAAATAACTTCGTAAGGTTTATTAAGAGGTTTAATTGCTTTTCTGATTTCATTGATTAGGGGAAGAATTGATTCTTCTTCATTAAGAAGCGGAACTACTAACGAAATTTTCTGAAAACTAACTCTGGTTGGTGGAACTTGCTGTTCACCTGGGGCTCCTTGCGGTTTGTAATATCTTTTTTTGGGATAATAGCGTCTGCCGCCTTTACGATAATTATTTTGTGATTGACCTGTTCCGCTCTTCTCTGTTTGATTTGGTTGAGCGGGTTTATTTTGATCTGCATCTGCCACAAGTACCTTTGTTAATTTACCTTCAAAATTAACCGAATAATGGCTTAAAAACAATTTAAAGTTTTATTTGAGATAAAATAACTTACTGTTTGAGTTCATCGAATCTGACTAAATTACATAAAAAGAGTACAATTATTTTTTATTAAAATATTTACAATTATTCTCATAAATAAAATGAATACCATGCACTTCTTTTTCTTGCCTTATTATTCTATCATTTAATGCACAAAAAATAATCTTTACTGTATCTTCTGATACCTTTTCCAAAAATAATTTCATACTTAATTCTGCGGTAAAAATATCAGTTTTGCCTCTGCCGAGGTTCATTTCAGGTTTTATAAACATTACATTTATACTTTCTGATGTCGTAGCTCCACAATTCCTTACAAATCCGATAACGCTCTGATAATTTTTTAAACCATTAATTACCTGCACTTTTTCATAACCACAATCGGTACATCCATATATTAAAAGACAAGAATATAATAGAATAAATCTAACTGTTAATTTTCTCATTTATTTTGCTCTCCTATCTAAACCAAATTGTGGCTCTTTTATAACCATATAGTATTGCTTGAGTATCTCTAGGGTCATCTAAATAACCTCCTATATTCATAGGATAAACTCTAGAGTTACCATTTATTGCATCAAAAATTTGACGTAAACCTGCCCCAGCAACAGCTATATTTTGATGGTAAGAAGCGTTTGCCATGATTCCCCCCCAAATAGCATTACCAATATAATCTCTCAAATAACCTTTATTTTCAAGCAGATAAATTCCATTTGGATCCAGTGCTCTCTTTTGGTCCCACGCAGCACGCTGTGGCGATTTTTCTAAGACTTCAGTTGCATTTAAAGGAAACTGTCCTTCAGATAAATTTGCCTTAACCCAAGGATTAATATCAAAATTAGATTCATATAAATTTAATGAAACTCCTTTTTCAATATAATCTCCGACAGCTTTTTCAACTTCCCAATATTTACTTCCTTCAAAACTATTCGGGGCTTTTTCAGAACCCTGATAATAATATTTGTCTGAATTCCATAAATTATGCCACCAAGAATATTCTACTACTTTTTTGGATCCATCTTGATTGTAATAATAATCATCCATACCTCTCGGATCAATTAGTACTAGAGGATTATTTCTTACATATACATATGGACTCCATCCAGGATATTTATCTGCAAGTGGATCAACAGAAAGCCATCTTGCAGGTTGATCTTTTCCCAATTCGATTCTATTATATGTGATATTGATTGAAACTGTATCTTGCTTGAAGGAGTATGGAATAAATACAGGATAAGGATTTTCCGATGTTTGATCTTTTTGTGCAAAAGAGAATGAGCTTGTGAATAAAATCAAAATGAATAAAAGTGTAAATAATTTCATTTTAACTCCTAAGGTTTAAGTAGCATCATATTTTACTTATTGTGACATCACTTGAGTTAGCACCTTTTCTATTTTTTTATCTTTAAATATTATTAGATAATTTAGAGAAGTTTGAAATTTGGGTAATTCAGTGTTCAACTGATTTTTAGTCCTATAAAATAGCATTGCTGTTACAAAATTATCATAGACTTTTGAAAAGAAAATCAGACTATTAGAACTATCACTTGAAGCAAGTGACTTAATGTCATTATCAGTGTATGGTTCAAAGGATAAATACTTTTCAAAAATGAATAATGAATCAGATATAGATTTGTTATAACTAAAATGTCTATCATTTAATTCAGGACTCATTTTTTCTTTAATAATTGAATAGGTGAATTCTGCCAAGTTTGGTGGGAATACTTTTGGTGACACAGTAATTTTTAATGGTGAAAAGTTCAGGTTAATATTAGATTGGCTAGCAATAAACTGAATAGCTGTACTATCGTTTTTTATGTAATCTAAAGCTAAGCTATAGTAATAATTTGATTCAGAAGTTAGCAGTAAATTTGAGTTACATGAGGTAACAACTAATAAAAACACTAATAAAACACTTGTATAGTTTTTCATAATTTATCTCGGGAAAGTAATTCTAGTTCTACCATTAATTGAGTTAAAAGGAATATAATTAAAAATTGCACCTTGAGAAGCTTCATAACTTAATCTTTGCCCGTAATCTTGGCCTAATTCACTTCTAATTCTATTCATAAAATCAACAACAAAGCCTGTTCCACCACTACCTGGGGAAGGATCAACTAATGGGGTTGGAGAATTATAATAAAATTGACCTAAATTGGAATGTGTCAGTTCGTGTAGAAAAACCATTCCATAGCCCATTGTAGCACTATTTAAATCAGCCGGAGTTCCATTTATAAAACCCTCAATTTGATTTTGGTTCAACCTAACTAATTGCCCACCACCTTGGGAGCCTATGACGTTAGTCCCAACAACGTTTACAATTGTACTGTTGCCTAATGCAAAATTCAAGAATGAAGCAGCTTCTTGACTGCCACCGCTATTTGAAGAACCATAAGCTGATGGTAAATGAACAGTCTGCCCAAAAATTGTTATTATGGGTGTAGCAGCTAACATTCCTGTTTCAGTAATATAAAGTGGAATTCCTGTTGTTTGTACTAAACCCGAGATTAGGTTGGATTGTAACTGCGATTGCATTCCACTTACTTGTATTGAATCACCATTAATATCAATGTACAAAAGTGGATTATTTGCTGTGTAATGATAAGGATTAAATGATGGATATTTATTGGCAAATCTGTCAATTGATAAAAACTTTGCAGGTTGCTCTTTTCCTAAATTCTCAATATCCATATAATTAAAATTGTTTATTACGGTATCAGTTTCAACAGCATAGGGAATAAATTTTGGATATAAATTTTCATTCTTAATCATTTCTTGTGCTACTACAAATGGATACATAAAGAAAACTGCAAAAATTATTTTTACAATTGGATTCATTTTATCTCCTTATCTCTTTTTTTTAATTCCTTAGTTATTGAATTCAAATACTTTTCTCTAGATTTTTTGGTTTCAGGTTCCCATCCAAGTGCAATTGCTTTGTTTATGTATTTCTCAGACTCGGTTTTATAATAAGTTTTATCCTCATCACTCAAATTGCGTTGTTCAAGTTTCTCATTACCTATCTCTGCAAGCAACGCGCCTTTTTGTACAAGCCCAACATCAGAGTTAGGAGAGAGCTTTAAAGATAGCTCCGCATATTTAATTGCTTTTTCAAATCTTCCGGCTTTTCTTTCTTTACTTATTAAAGTACCAAGCAGTTCAGCTATATATTCTTTTTTACTTAAGTCAACCAGGTATAATTTATTATCAATCGCTTTCTGATCAATTTTAAAATTTTCTTTGTACCAATGGTTTCTTGCAGGATTTCCACCATTTGTTGTTTCAACATTCCAAACATCACCAGTTTGTCTGTCTTTGAATCTGCAGAATAAATGTAATGGAGCCTTAACTCCAACCATTTTTATATCTGGGTCAACTCTCTCCATCAAAGCAAGAAACAAAGTAGGCATACTTACGCAGTTTCCTTTTCTTGTTACAAGGTAAGTGCTTAGTAGTTGATTTTTTAATTGTTTTCCTAACGGGTCATCAAGATCATAACTAAATGGTCGATAATCATTCCACTCACCTGCTTCATATAAAAACATTTTAACAGCAAGAAATTTATCCATATCACTTTCTCTGCCTGCAAGCATTCTTTTGATTTCTTCAGACATCTCATCAAGTTTTTTCAGATTTGATTTAATATCAACTGTTTTGTCAAATTCATTTGCAATAATTAAAGCCCATAAACCAATATTAAAATTGACTTCTTTCTCATTTACAATTGCATAAATCGATTTAGGTTTCTGATCATTAAAATCGATGAATTGTGCTAAAACAGCATTTGTGAAAAGAATAGCTAATAAACTCAAGTACTTGATAGTCATAATATTTTTAATTTTTGTAAATAATTTAGAATACTCAGGCTTTAAATGAATCAGTAGAACTACTGATTTTTATCTCAGTAGTTCTACTGATATGTTTTCAGCAAATAGGGTTAGTGAAAGATTTTGAACTGATTCCTCCATCACATTGTTGTAATATCAATCTTGACTATTTAGTATAGATTGAATAGGTTTACATCGAAACAAATAAATGTTTTGCCAATGGAGAATGAATGAGTACGACAGAAACCCAGAAAATAGAAGAATTAGCCAATAAAGAGTATAAATTTGGATTTGTAACTGATATAGATGCAGATACAATTCCTAAAGGTTTGAATGAAGATGTAGTCCGCCAGCTTTCTGCAAAGAAGCAGGAACCCGAATGGATGACTGAATGGAGATTGAAAGCTTACCGTCATTGGTTAACGATGGAAGAACCCAAATGGCCAAATGTAAAATATCCGCCTGTGGATTACCAGGAGATTTCTTACTACTCTGCGCCAAAAAGAAAACCCGCATTAAAAAGTTTGGATGAAGTTGATCCTGAACTTCTTGATACTTACAAAAAACTAGGAATTTCTTTAGATGAACAAAAGATGTTAGCCGGAGTTGCAGTTGATGCTGTGTTTGATTCAGTTTCAGTTGCCACAACTTTTAAAGGCAAACTAAATGAAATGGGAATAATTTTTTGTTCATTTTCAGAAGCAGTTCGCGAGCATCCGGAATTGGTAAAAAAATATTTAGGTAGCGTAGTTCCTTACACAGATAATTATTACGCAACATTAAACTCCGCAGTATTTAGCGATGGCTCTTTCGTTTACATTCCAAAAGGTGTTCGCTGCCCGATGGAGCTTTCAACTTACTTTAGAATTAATGCCGCTAACACAGGACAGTTTGAACGAACATTAATCATAGCTGATGATAATGCTTATGTAAGTTATCTTGAAGGCTGCACCGCACCAATGAGAGATGAAAATCAATTGCACGCTGCTGTTGTTGAACTCGTCGCACTTGAAAACTCGCAAATAAAATATTCTACAGTTCAGAATTGGTATCCTGGCGATAAAGATGGTAAAGGCGGAATTTATAACTTTGTTACAAAACGTGGTGCTTGTCGCGGAACTAATTCTAAAATTAGCTGGACGCAGGTCGAAACCGGTTCTGCTATAACCTGGAAATATCCTAGCTGTATTCTTCAAGGTGATAATTCGATTGGAGAATTTTATTCTGTTGCAGTCACGAATAATATGCAGCAGGCAGATACTGGAACAAAGATGATCCATCTTGGAAAAAACACGCGAAGTACAATTGTATCAAAAGGAATTTCTGCAGGAAGAAGTAATAATAGTTATCGCGGCTTAGTTAAGATTGGAAAGAAAGCCGAGGGCGCACGTAACTTTTCTCAATGTGATTCTTTGTTGCTCGGTGATAAATGCGGTGCACATACTTTTCCATATTTAGAAATTAATAACCCGACCGCTCAGGTTGAGCACGAAGCAACTACATCTAAAATTGGTGAAGATCAAATCTTTTATTTAAATCAAAGAGGTATCTCAACTGAAGATGCTGTTAGTTTAATTGTAAATGGATATTGTAAAGAAGTATTTAAAGAACTTCCAATGGAGTTTGCTGTTGAAGCACAGAAGCTATTAAGTATAAGTTTAGAAGGCAGTGTAGGATAAAGCCTCACCCAACCCTCTCCAAAGGAGAAGGCTTTTGGAAAATTTTGGTGGATTTTAGTGTTTTTGAGATTTAGTGGCAAATGTTTTAAGAATGAAAAATTATAAAGGAAACTCAATGTTATTAGAAATAAAAAATCTTCACGCAAATGTTGAAGGAACAGAAATTTTAAAAGGCATCAACCTAAAAGTTAATGCTGGCGAGGTCCACGCAATTATGGGCCCGAATGGATCGGGCAAATCAACGCTTGCTTCTGTTCTTGCTGGTAAAGAAGAATATGAAGTTACGCAGGGTGAAGTTTTATACAACGGAAAAAATCTTCTTGAGCTTTCTACAGAAGATCGTGCTAGAGAAGGAGTTTTTCTTGCGTTTCAGTATCCTGTAGAAATTCCCGGTGTAAGCAATACAAATCTTTTAAAAGCTGCTGTTAATGAAATAAGAAAATATCGCGGCGAAGAAGAACTTGATTCAATGGATTTTCTAACATTACTAAAAGAGAAAAGTAAATTAGTTGAACTTGACTCAAAATTTTTAAGTCGTGCTGTTAATGAAGGATTTTCCGGTGGTGAAAAAAAGCGTAATGAAATTTTTCAGATGGCTGTATTGAATCCAACACTTGCTATACTTGATGAAACTGATTCGGGTCTTGATATTGATGCTTTGCGAATTGTTGCAAACGGCGTTAACAAATTAAAGACTAAAGAAAATGCTACCATTGTGGTAACACACTATCAAAGATTACTGGATTACATTATTCCGGATTTTGTTCACGTACTTTACAAAGGCAAGATTGTAAAATCTGGTGGAAAAGAATTAGCGATTGAGCTTGAAGAAAAGGGTTACGATTGGGTAAAAAGTGATAAGGCAGAGGCTATAGTTTAAGGAGGCCCCTCCAACTCCCCCTAAGGGGGAGAGCAAGTAATAATTGCTCCGTAAATATTTACGGTAGCCGCAAGCTTCAGCTTGCGATTTTGGAACATGGACAAGAAGACAAATGGAAAATAAAACAGACATAAAACAATATTTCATCAATCAGTTTAATGAATTTGAGAAATCATTAAACGGTGAGAAGTCATCAGATTTTCACAAAGTTAGAAAAGATGCAATCAATAGATTTGCTGAGCTTACTTTTCCAAATCAAAAGGATGAAGAATGGAAGTACACAAACATTTCATCTTTGAAAAAGCACAACTTCTCCCCTGCTGCTGTTAAAGCAAATGTTTCATCAGAAACAGTTAACAAATTTTTGTTTGATAAGATGGAACATAGTCTTTTAGTTTTTGTAAATGGAAATTTTTCTCCTGAATTATCAAAACTAATTGATATTCCAAAAGGAGTTGTAATTGGAAGTCTTGCAGAAGCTTTGAAGAATAATAATCCAGTTGTAAAAAAACATCTTGGCAAATATGCTGAAGATGAAAATTATTTCTTTACAACTTTAAGTACTGCTTTTACTAAAGACGGTGTCTTTATATATGTATCTGATGGAAAAGTTGTTGAAGATCCGATTCATATAATATTTATTACAAAGTCTGGAAATGAAAAGATCTTAACTCAGCCAAGAAATCTTTTTGTTGCAGGTAAAAATTCCCAGGTTACAATTATTGAGCATTACGTTTCCGATGAAGAAAGCATTTACTTTACAAACTCAGTAACTGAAATTGTTGCTGATGAAAATGCAATTGTTGATCACATAAAATTGCAGGAAGAAAGTAAAAAAGCGTTTCACATAGCAAGAATGGAAGTTGACCAGGAACGAAGCAGTAATTTTTCATCGCACTTAATTTCTCACGGTGCAGAAATTTCCCGAAATGATTTTAATGCAAGATTTAATGATGAAGGCAGTGAGTGTGTGCTTAATGGATTGTTTATGATTGGTGATGAACAGCTTTTTGATGCACACACAATGATTGATCACGCAAAACCGCATTGCAACAGTCACGAACATTACAAAGGAATTTTGCAGGATAAATCTAAAGGCGTTTTCAACGGAAAAGTAATGGTTCGCCAGGATGCACAAAAAACAAATGCATTCCAGCAGAACAACACAATACTTCTTTCTGATGATGCAGTGATGAACACAAAACCGCAATTAGAAATTTTTGCCGATGATGTGAAGTGCTCACACGGGGCAACCATAGGTAAGTTAAATGATGAAGCAAAATTTTATTTAAAGTCACGTGGTATTGGTGAAGATGCTGCAACTGCAATTTTAATTCATGCTTTTGCAAGTGATGTTATAACTTCAATAAAAATTCCTGCTTTAAGAGATTATCTTGAAGAAATAATTACAAAGCGATTTAATCAATAGAAAGTCCGATAATGGATTCCAAAGCTGATTCTGCTTTAATTGTAGATAAGAAATTATATGATGTCCAGAAAATCAGAAATGATTTTCCGATATTAAAATTACAAGTTCATGGTAAGCCGCTCGTTTATCTTGATAATGCCGCAACTACACAAAAGCCGCGTTACGTAATTAATAAAACAAATAATTATTACGAAAAGATGAATGCAAACATTCATCGCGGTGTGCACGCACTAAGCCAGGAGGCTACTGAAGCTTTTGAGAGTTCACGAATCATCATAAAGAATTTTATAAATGCACTTGGTAAGAATGAAATAATTTTTACACGCGGTACAACAGAATCAATAAATCTTGTTGCTTCATCTTACGGAAGAACAAATGTTAAAGAAGGTGATGAAATAATCCTCTCAACAATGGAACATCATTCCAACATCGTACCCTGGCAAATGCTTTGTGCAGAAAAAAATGCTAAGCTCCGTGTTATTCCTGTTAATGATGAAGGTGAAATCATCTTTGAAGAATTTGAGAAGTTGATCAATGAAAAAACAAAATTTGTTTCTGTTGTTTATGCTTCTAATTCGTTGGGAACTGTTAATCCTGTAAAGAAAATTATTGATTTAGCTCATAGTTATAATATTCCTGTAATGCTGGATGCTGCGCAGGCGGTTAATCATTTAAAGATAGATGTTCAGCAACTTGATTGTGATTTTCTTGCTTTTTCGGGACACAAACTTTATGGACCAACTGGAATTGGAATTCTTTATGGCAAGGTAAATCATTTAGAAGCTATGCCTCCCTATCAAGGCGGCGGTGATATGATTTCTAAAGTTACGTTTGAGGAAACTACTTACAATGAACTTCCACATAAGTTTGAAGCTGGAACGCCGGATATTGCTGGTGCGATAGGTTTAGGCGCCGCGATTGAATACATTGAGAAAATTGGGCTAGAAAACATCGCGTATCATGAAAACATTTTGCTTGAGTATGCTACAAAAGCAGTTTCTGATTTACAAGGTTTAAGAATCATAGGAACAGCAAAAGAAAAAATTGGTGTTTTATCATTTCACTTTGAAAACGTTCATCCGCACGATGTTGGAACATTTTTAGATTTTGAAGGAGTTGCAATTCGTACTGGCCATCATTGCACACAGCCTTTGATGTGCAGATTTGGTGTTCCCGCAACTTCACGTGCTTCATTCGGAATGTATAACACAATTGAAGAAGTTGAT
>JACZKY010045671.1_pt1 | contig 30228 bp, 24 predicted proteins | sample 8237611 | NCBI WGS metagenome assembly JACZKY01 (sample SAMN16148055, study PRJNA663545) | marine sediment metagenome | biome: sediments and biomass from bioreactor inoculated with such sediments; feature: coastal sediments; material: methane- and iron-fed bioreactor; isolation source: Bothnian...
CCCTTGCGCGCCCCGGTGAAGGCCCCAGTGGCGTAGCCGAAGAGTTCCGACTCGAAGAGATTCTCCGGCATGGCGGCGCAATTGATGGCGACGAAGCTTCCCTTTCGACCACTGACACTATGGGCGTAGCGCGCCAGCATCTCCTTGCCGCTGCCGGTCTCGCCCTGGATAAGAATCGGCGCATTGACGCGAACGGCGGCGGCTACCAGTCCCAACGTCTCACGGACCGCCGGATCGTCAGCCACGAATTCCGGGTCGACCACTGCCCGCGCCGGCGCGCGCACCATGCCCTCGCGCAGGCCCAGCGGGATCGGCGTACTCCTGGCCAACGGCAAGGCGCGATTGACCCAGGCGACAGCGTGCAGACTACCGAGCGTATCGCGCACAAATGCCGGCTGGCCGGCGCGCAGCCTCTTCAACAACTTTTCAAACGGCTCCCTGAAAACGCGCTCGAAACGCGCCCCCGGCATCACCGGCAAGCCGGTCATTATGGCGATGGCACGATCATTGACAGCGCGGATCGTGCCATCGTCGTCGATCGCCAGCATTCCGGCCCCGATCGTCCCCAGGAACTCGGCGCGCGGGTGGATGGCCAGTATCGCGTGGGCCCCCATCTGCTGCGCAAACAGGCCGTCCTCGATATGCATGGCGGCCATCTTCACCAGCGCAAGCGTGTGGCGCTGGCGCGAGGCGCAGTCCGAAGAGGCGTCCAGGACACCCATGAGTTCGCCGCTCGCGGCGCGCACCGGGGCGGCCGCGCAGCAGATCTGTCCGTAACCAGAATAGAAATGCTCAGCCCCATGAACCACGATCGGCCGACCGGTGGCGATCACCGTGCCAAGAGCGTTGGTCCCGCCAATCGCCTCGGACCATTGGCTGCCGGCGATGATGCGACGGCCGGCATCGCTATCGCCAAACTCGCTGTCGGACACCGATGCCAGAACCGTGCCATCGGCGTCAGCAAATGCGATCAGGAAATTGGAGCCGGCAATCTGATGGTAGAGGGTCTCGATCTCCGCCAGCGCCAAGTGGTGAACTCCGCCGATCGCCTCGCGGCGATACTTGAGTTCGTTCTCGTCGACCACCACCATTTGCGGCTTGCGGGTCGGGTCAAGACCGGCATCGAGACAGCGCGACCAACTCGCGGCGATTTCGGGCGTCAACAAATCCCCCACCGCGACGCGGCGACGCTCGAGCACCAGCCGAGCACGCACCAACCGATCAGCGTTGGTCAACAACTTAATGCTCCCCGCTCGTTCTAGTTATGACAATCTCCCCCCAGCCTCAACCGCGGCGCCATTCCATTCTATTACCGCCGTCGGAGCTTGGCATCTGTTCATTTTTTGCACAGGTGAGCATGTCAACTGTTCACTGCGAACAACCTGCCGGGTATTACCGCGAGAGACAAATCCAATGTAAACATGGCTCTTCAGGGGCCTGGTGCCCTGGCACGGTTCTTGTGTGTAGTGGTTAGTACGTCTACCACACTTAGGAGAATCAGCCATGAAAGCGGCAGTGCTCCACACCTACGACCCGACGCTGACAAACAAGCACTTTGTCAGCTATGAGACGGTCCCGGATCCCGTAATCGAAAAACCGACCGATGTCATCGTGCGTATCGGCGGCGCCGGGGTTTGCCGGACCGACCTGCACATCGTTGAAGGAATCTGGCGCTCGAAGGTCGACATTGCGTTGCCCTACATCATGGGTCACGAAAACGCCGGTTGGGTCGAAGCGGTCGGATCGGCGGTGACCTCGGTGCAGCCCGGCGACGCGGTCATATGTCACCCGCTCGTTACCAGCGGCCATTGCCTCGCCTGCCGGCGCGGCAATGACATGCACGCCGCTGACGCCAGTTTCCCCGGCATCAACGCCAACGGCGGCTACGCCGAGTTCCTGCTCACTGGCGAGCGCACGCTGATCAAGCTTCCCAAGGGCCTGTCACCGGCGGCGGTCGCGCCATATACTGACGCTGGGCTAACCGCCTACCGGGCGGCCAAGAAGGCGTCGCGTCATCTGTTGCCAGGGCAGTTCGCGGTAATCGTCGGCGTTGGCGGCCTCGGCCACATCGGCATCCAGGTCCTGAAGGCGATGTGCGCGGCCGAGATCATTGCCATCGACCGCTCCGACATCGCGCTGGAGTTGGCCAAGGAGTGCGGCGCCCACCACGTCATCAAGTCCACTGACAAGGATGTTGAAGAGGTGCTGGCGATGACCAACGGCAACGGCGCGGAAGCGGTGATCGACTTCGTCGCCGAAGGCGACGCCGTGGCCAAGGGCCTGGCGATGACTCGCAACGACGGTTACTACTACATCGTCGGTTACGGCGGTAAAGTCGACATTCCAACCATCGACATGATCTTCTCCGAGAAGACCATCGTCGGCAATCTGGTTGGCACCTATCCCGAACTGGTCGAACTTATGGCCCTGGCAGATCGCGGGGTCGTCAAGTTGGCCACTCGTGAATACCGCCTGGCCGATGCTGACCAGGCATTGCACGACCTTCATGCCGGCACGATCAAAGGGCGCGCCGTCCTGATTCCGTAGGGGCCACTCCGGCCACGTTAACTTCTAAGCACCAGACTACCAGGAGACAAGTGTCATGGATTCAATCAAGTACACGTTGCTCGCCACGTCAGTTGCAATGGCCCTCGGCAGCACGATCGCCTCGGCGCAGGATTTCAAGAAATATGGCATTGACAAGGATGTGCCCGGCGCCTGCTCGTATGATTCGATTTCGAAGAAGAAGTATCAAGGCCGCACGCTGAGCATCATCACCCATGCGGTTCCGGTGATGGGCGAACCGACCGACCTGCATGCCAAACAGTTCGAGGAATTGACCGGCGCCAAGGTCAACGTCGTCCACGTGCCCTTCGGCGACCTGTTCCAGCGCATCATGATCCCGTTCCAGACCAAGCAGAGCGCCTATGACGTGCTGTTCTACGGCTCGCTGTGGATCGGCGATTTCCACGACTACCTGGCACCGGTTCCGGCCTCCTACCAGAACACTCCGGGCATGAAGGACGTCACGCTCAACTACCGCGGCGTGGCAACCTGGGGTAACCAGATGGTGCAGTACCCGGTTGATGCCGACCGGCACTACCTCAAGTACCGCAAGGACGTGCTCGACAATCCCGAAAACAAGAAGAAATTCAAGGAGAAGACTGGTCACGAGCTGGGCGTTCCCAAGACCTGGGAGGAGTACGACGAGGTCGCCAACTTCTTCAACAACTGGGACTGGGCTGGCGACGGCAAGCCGCATTTCGGTTCGGCCGAAGTCACCAAGCGTGATGACCTGATGTTCTCGGCGTTCATCAGCCGGGCGTCGGCATACGCCAAGAACCCGAACGTCAAGGGCGGATTCTTCTTCGACCTGAAGACCATGGAACCGCAGATCAACAACCCGGGCTTCGTGAAGGCGCTCGAGATGTTCGTCAAGGCCAAGCGTTACTTCCCGCCGGGTGGCGACAGTTTCGGGCTGGGCGACGAGATCTTCTCGTTCGGTGGCGGCCAGACGCTGATGAGCTACTCCTGGGACGACGCCTTCATCCAGGCGATGGAAACCAAGAGCGCGATCCGCAACAAGGTCATGGCCGCGCCGTTGCCGGGCAGTTACGAGGTGTGGAACAGGGTCACCAAGAAATGGGACAAGTTTGCTGAGCCGAGCACCGCGCCCTACATCACCTGGGGCTGGACTTCCGCCGTGGCTAAAGCGTCGAAGAACAAGGACATGGCCTTCGACTACCTGTGCTTCTTCAGCAACGAAGCCAATGCCTTGCATGATCTGCAGATCGGCCGCTTCGGGATCAACCCGTATCGCAACGCGCACTTCCAGGCGAACTTCTGGAGTGACAATCTGGGTTGGGACAAGGACGTGTCGGCCCAGTACGTCAAGACTCTGGGCGACATGGACAAGAGCAAGAATCGCGTCTTTGACCTGCGCGTTCCCGGTGTCAACCAGTTCATGAGCTCGATGGCAGCCGGCGTGTCAGAAGCCATGGCCGGACAGAAGACACCCCAGCAGGCGCTCGACGGGGTGGCCAAGGAATGGACGCAGATCGTGAATCGCATCGGCAAGGACAAGGTGCGGGCAGCGTATGCCAACGTGGTCGCACTGGAAGACAACAAGTAGACTGACCACAGGGGGCGGGACAACGGCATGCCAATGGTGACCGAAGAAGGAGTTTCCTTTTGTCGATAGGCCGAAGCAAACTTGGTTTCCTGTTGCCGGGGTTGATCGTGCTGGTTGCGATCATCCTGTTCCCCCTCCTCTTCACAATCCGTGTGAGTTTCTCCGGCTGGGATGTCGCCCAGCCGGGGCTCGACTGGGTGGGACTGACCAACTACCTGCGGCTTGCACAGGACGCGCGATTCTGGGAGTCGTTTGGGCGGCTGTCGGTGATGGCCGTCGGTTCCGTGTTGCTGGAGTATCTGCTGGGCTTCGGCCTGGCATTGCTGGTGTGGCGTGACTTCCGTGCCGGCCGCTTCTTCAGGGTTCTGTTCCTGATCCCGATGATGACCACGCCAGTGATCATGGCGGTCATCTGGCGGACGGTTTTCCATGAGTCGCTGGGACCGGCTAACGACCTGCTGGGGCTATTGGGCCTCGCGTCGTTGCCCTGGCTGTCCCAGGCCGGGCTGGCGATGACCAGCGTGATCATCGTCGAAGTCTGGCAGTGGACGCCGTTCATGTTCCTGATGCTGCTCGCCGGCCTGTTGTCGTTGCCACGCGAGCCTTTCCTGGCCGCCGCGATTGACGGCGCCGGACCGATCCGCACCTTCCTGCGAGTGACCTTCCCGATGATCGCGCCCATCTCGATCGGCGCCATCCTGATCCGGCTCATTGAAGCCTCAAAAATCATGGACACCGTTTATGTGATCACTTCGGGCGGTCCGGGCACCGCGACCGAAACATCGAGTTACTACATCTTCATCCGCGGGCTGCGCGACTTCCAGATCGGCTACGCCGCGGCGCTGTCATTCACCTACCTGGTCATCATGGCAATTTCGCTCACCATCATTGCCAAAGTACTCGCGCGCACCTTGCTCGTCAGGGACCGTCCGGTATGAGGACTCTTTACCGCATCCTCAAGTACGGCGCTATCCTGCTCTGGTCGGGGTTCGTGATTGCTCCCTTCCTCTGGGCGCTGACCACCTCATTCAAGACTGCCAATGGCATCACCTCCGGCCCCACCTACATACCGTGGCTGCAGTACGATCCATCGCTCGAGGGCTGGAGTTCGCTGTTTCGCAGCGGCGGCGGCGGGATCCAGATCGGTGGTCCCTATCTCTCGAGCCTGGTAGTGACCATCACCGCCAGCCTGATAAGCCTGGTGTTGGGCACGCTCGCGGCGTACGGCCTGTCGCGCTTTACCTACCGCGCCGGATTCGTGCGTAACGCCGACATAACCTTCTTCTTCATATCCCAGCGGATCATGCCCCCGGTGGTGCTGGCGATACCGTTCTTCCTGATGCTCCAGTTCCTGGGGCTGCTGGACTCCGAGCTCGGATTGATAATCGTCTATATCGCCCTGCTCATGCCGATCGCGGTTTGGGTGATGGTCGATTTCTTCAACACCGTGCCGCGCGAACTCGACGAAAGCGCGTTGCTCGATGGCTGCAGCCCGTTCGAGGCGTTCTGGCGCGTGATCCTGCCGAACTCCAAGGCTGGATTGGTGGTAGCCGGATTGTTCTGCCTGATTTTCGGCTGGAACGACTTCTTCTTCGCTTTCACGCTCACCTTTACCCAGACCCAATTGCTGCCCGTGGCAATCGTTGCACTCAATTCGTCGGTCACGCCCTGGTGGAGTCTCTCGGCCGCGGCCTTGGTTTCGGTAGCGCCACTGGTCGCCGTGGCTTTTGTCCTCGAGAGCTACCTGTCGCGCGGCAATCTCGCCGGCGCCATCAGGTAGGGGATGGCAATGGCACTGGTCGTCAACAATATCTCTCTACGAGTCGATGGCGTCGCCTACCTCGAGGGCGTTTCCTGCAAGCTCGAGCGCGGCCGTTTCTACACCATCGTGGGCCCGACGATGTCGGGGAAGACCTCGCTGCTGCACACGCTCGCCGGCCTGAGTGCGCAGGACACCGGCACGATATCGCTCGATGGGGCTGACCTCGCCAAGGTGCCGGTGTGGTCACGCAGCGTTTCGATGGTGTACCAGCAGTTCATCAACTATCCGCACCTGAGCGTCTACGAGAACATCGCCTTCCCGCTGCGCCGCCGGCGCCTGTCGGCGGCCGAAATTGATCAAAGGGTGATGGCGGTCGCAGAGACAGTCGGGCTGGGCAGCTTGCTCAAGCGCCTCCCCGGTGCTCTTTCCGGGGGTCAGCAGCAGCGCGTGGCCATCGCCCGTTCCCTCGTCAAGAGATCCGATCTGCTGCTCCTGGACGAACCACTCGTCAACCTCGACTACAAGTTGCGCGAGCAGTTGCGCGAAGAGTTTCTCAATATCTTTGCCGCCCAGGGCGAATCGATCGTGGTCTACACCACCGCCGACCCCAATGAAGCGCTGCTGTTCGACGCCGAGGTCCTGGTGATGCACGAAGGCCGACTGCTGCAGGTCGGTCCGGCGCAAAGCGTCTATGCCCGCCCTGCGACCACGGCGGTAGCGCAAATCTTCAGTGATCCGCCGATGAATCTCCTGCCGGCGACCCTTGACGAAACCGGACTGCGTCTCGCTGACGATGTCCGGTTGGCGCGCGCGCCGCACCTGCATTCGCTGCCCCCGGGGCCATACGTATTGGGGATTCACCCGGGCGACGTTGCCATGGACCCTGCCGGCATCACTGCCGAGGTGGAACTGGCCGAGATCAGCGGTTCGGAGACCTTCCTGCACGTGCGCCACGCCGAGATGACTTTCGTCGCCCATTTCTCGCGCGTGCACGCCCACGCCGAGGGGGAAAACGTTCAGATCGCGCTCGACGCTGAGCGCGCCTTTCTGTTCACGCCCGACGGCAAGCTCGCCGCGGCACCTGCTCCCGCGAGCGGAGGGTAGGCATGGCACGCATCGATCTTGACCATCTCGGTCACAGCTATGACAGTTCGGGGCCCCAGGCCACCTTTGCGCTGAAGCCCTTCACCCATACGTGGGAGGACGGTGAGACCTACGCCATCCTCGGCCCATCGGGGTGCGGCAAGACCACGTTGCTCAATGCCATATCCGGGATCATCAAGCCCAGTGAAGGGCGGGTGCTCTTCGACGGTCGCGATGTCACCGGGCTGCCCACGGCCCAGCGCAACATCGCCCAGGTCTTCCAGTTCCCGGTCATCTATCGCACCATGACCGTGTTCGAGAATATGGCGTTTCCGTTGGTTTGCCGAGGCTTGCCGGACCAGGTGATCAAGGACCGTGTTCGTGAGGTCGCTGAGCTGCTGAACCTCACCAGCTCGCTGCACTTGGCTGCGCTGCGCCTGAGTGCCGACGCCAAGCAGCTGATTTCCCTGGGTCGTGGTTTGGTGCGCAATGACGTCGCCGCGATCCTGCTTGACGAACCGCTGACCGTAATCGATCCGCAGCTGAAGTTCGAACTGCGCCGCAAGCTCAAGGAGGTCAATCGGCGCTACGGCCTCACGCTGGTCTACGTGACACACGACCAGACCGAGGCCATGACGCTAGCCAACAAGGTGGTCGTCATGAACCGGGGCAGCGTCGTTCAGATCGGCACACCGCAGGAGCTCTTCGAGCGCCCCGAGGACACCTTCGTAGGGTATTTCATCGGCTCGCCATCGATGAACATGCTCGAGTGCCGGCTTGCCGGCGAGGGAGTGGCGATCGGGGACCTCAGCATCGCGTTGCCGGGGCTCGATCAGTCGGCGATTCCCGCGGGAGCCAAGCTGGCCCTGGGGGTGCGTCCGGAGTACGTCTCGATCACCGACCAGGTGAGCGTCGACACTGTGCCAGCCATCCTCGTCGACCTGAAGTCGGTCGGGGCATTTCGCATTGCCACCCTGAAGGTCGCCGGCCAAATCATCAAGGCCAAGATTCGTGCCGATGCACCGATCCCGGCTGATCGCATCCAGGCCCAATTCGAGCACGGCAGGCGGGTGCTCTACGCCAACGACCGACTGGCTGCCGTAGGCTGAGAGCGGCGGCGATTTAGCGTCTGCTGCCACTGGATCGAGCCGGCCCTCAGGGTCGTGCTTGAAGCGTTGCCAGGCACATCCAGAGCGACCGCTAACGCCCCACCAACTCGTGTTTTCAGGCATATAATTAGCTCACTAACCATTAGAGCGCTAACTATGCCGACCCCGCGAGAACAATTCTCCTCATCACTGCACCACAGCGCCCGGGCCTGGCGACTGGCCCTGGACCGGCGCCTCAAGCACCTGGGACTGGGCCAGCCGGGCTGGATGACGATCGCCCTGGCCGCCAAGGCGCAGCAACCGCTTTCCCAGACCGACCTGGCCCATGCGCTCGGGGTGGAGGGGGCAACGGTGGTGGTGATGATCGATCGCCTCGTCAAGGCCAAGCTCGTCAAACGCCAGCCTTCGACCTCGGATCGCCGCATCAAGCACGTGATGCTCACCGACCAGGGCCTGGTGCTCCATGGCCAGGTCAAGGCGGTAGCCGACGCCTTCCGGCGGGAAATGTTGGCCGATGAAGATGAAGAACTGCTGCTGAAGGCAACTGAACTGCTGGAGCGCGTCCGGATCGCCGCGGAGAACACCAAATGAACCGGACCGCCCGTATCACCATGGTTATTGCCGGGCTGATCGCCGCCGCCGCGGCTGGAGGCTATTACTGGATTCAGTCCGGCAAGGAGCGTTCGACCGATAACGCCTACGTCAACGCCGACATCGTCCAGGTAGCCAGCCAGCTGACCGGCCCGGTATTGAAGGTCTACGTTCACGAAGGCGAGCAGGTCAGTGCCGGCCAGGCCTTGTTCGACATCGACCCGGCGCCCTACCAGGTGGCACTGGCCCTGACGCAGGCCAAGCTTGCGGAAGCCGCGCAGGGTATTCGCCAGGGATTGAACGATGTCAGCGCCTTCGAGGCGGCGGTGGCGCAAGCCGAAGCAGACCTCAACAGCGCCAAGGCCAACGTCCGGCGCACCCAGGCATTGGTGCGCAACAAGTTCCTCTCGGACCAGGCGGCCGACGACGTCCTGGTCAAGGAGAAGGTCGCCGCCGCCGCGCTCTTGCAGGCGAGGGCCAAGCTGGCCGGCGCACAAACCCACGTCGCCGCGGTCGGCGGTGCTGCACCGGCGGTATTGGTCGAGCGGGCCGGCCTGGCGCAGGCCAAGCTGAACCTGGCCCATACCCATGTCGTCGCCAGCAAGGACGGCAGGATCGCCAATCTCACCCTGGTCGAAGGCAGCACGGTAACTGCCGGGGTACCGCTGTTTTCCTTGATCGCGAGCAACAGCTTCTGGGTCGATGCCAACTTCAAGGAAACCGAATTGCCGGGCATCGTGGTCGGCGCCCCCGCGACCATCAGTGTCGACATGCAGCCCGACCGAAGCTACCGCGGGGCGGTCGCAAGCATCGGCAGCGGCACGGGCTCGGCCTTCTCATTGCTGCCGGCGCAAAACGCCACCGGCAACTGGGTCAAGGTCACGCAGCGCGTGCCCGTGCGAATCCGCTTCGCCGATTCGGCGGCGGCGCAGTCATTCCCAGTCGGGGCGACCGCACAGGTCACGATCCAGCTGAAGAACTGAGCGATGAACGTCAGCCGTTTCTGGATCTCCGTCGCGGTGATGGCGGCGACGATCATGCAGGTGCTCGACACCACGATCGTCAACGTCGCCCTGCCCCACATGACGGGGGAACTGGGGGCCACCAACGACTCGATCTCGTGGGTGCTGACCTCTTACCTGATGGGGGCGGCGGTCTTCATGCCGCTGGCCGGCTTCTTCACCGACCGCCTGGGCCGCAAGAAGTACCTGCTGGTGAGCATTGGCGGTTTTGTCGGCGCCTCAATGCTGTGCGGGCTGGCCAATAGCCTGCCCGAAATGGTCGCCTTCCGCCTGTTGCAGGGCGTGTTTGGCGCGTCTCTGGTCCCGCTCGCCCAGGCGATCATGGTCGAGACCTTTCCCCTGGAGTCGCGCGGCAAGGCGATGGCGATCTGGGGTATGGGGGTCATGGTGGCGCCGATCCTCGGGCCGACACTGGGCGGGTACCTGACCGAGATATTTTCCTGGCGCTGGAACTTCTACATCAACCTGCCGGTGGGAATCCTGTCGTTCCTGCTGGCTGCGCGGTTCGTGCCCGATACGCCGACCAGGCAGCGAACCATGGACTGGGTCGGCTTCTCGACGCTGGCGATCGCCATTGCCGCCCTGCAACTAGTCCTCGACCGGGGCGCGGAGAAGGACTGGTTCGATTCGGGAATGATTCGCTTCACGGCGCTGGTCGCGGTCGTCAGCTTCGCCGCCTTCATCGCCAAGAGCCTGTCGAAGGCGAGCCACCCGCTGTTCGACCTGTCGGTGCTCAAGGACCGCAACTTCGCGGTCTCGTGCCTGATCCAGGTCGCGACCGGGCTGGGGGTTTACGGCGGCATGCTGCTGTTGCCGCTGCTGCTCGAGAACATGCTCGGTTTCCCGACCATGGAGGCCGGGCTCTACCTGATGCCGCGCGGCATCGCCACCTTCATCAGCATGAGCCTGGTGGGCAGATTCTCGAACCGCTTCAGCCCGCGCAGCATGGTGTTCCTGGGGATGATCATGAGTTTCCTGGGCGCGGTGCAGCTGACCCAGCTGACTCCCCAGGTGGCCGGTTCGGTGATCTTCATCCCGATGCTGTTCCAGGGCTTCGGCATGGGGATGATCTTCATTCCACTCTCGACGCTGGCGTTTTCCTCGATTCCTGCCCGGCTCGCGCCCGAGGCGGCCGGCCTCTACAGCCTGATGCGCTCGGTGGGCTCGGCGATCGGCATTTCGATCGCCGCCACCTGGCTGAACTACAGCGCCCGGGTCAGCTGGACGGAACTGGGCGCCGGCATCACGCCGTACAGCAGCCAGGTCCGGCATTTCCTGGCGCCGCTGGGGCTGAAACTCGACGGCCTGGGGGTCAGCGTGCTGGCCCGGGTCGTGCAACAGCAGGCGCTGGTCAAGGCCTTCAACAGCACCTTCTGGTTGATTGCCGCGAGCTTCGTCGTGATGCTACCGCTGCTGCTGTTCATTCACCGTGCTGGTAAGTCACCGACTGGAGCCCCGGCACCGACTGCGGTTGAGTAGCCCAGCAGGCGCATAAGTCAGAACTTGGTGGCGGTCATGCCTGGCGCCGGTCCCACCAGTCGCGCGTGCGGTACCAGCTGCCGACCAGCGGCAGGAACCAGGGGTTGCCGGTGTAGAACGGAACGGTCGGAAACGGCCGGCCGTCGAAGGAATTGACCGGCTGGTTCGAGCCAGCGACGATCTTGCGCCCGGTCTGATGGCCAAGGTAGGACATCATTGCCACGCCGCTGCCGTTGCACGCCAGCAGGTAGTGCATGCCGTTGTCCTGGCCCATGTGCGGCAGGTAGTCAAAGGCGAAGGCCACATTCCCGGTCCAGGCGTGCGTGACCTGGTAGCCCCGCAACTGCGGCCAGCGCTCGATCATGTAGCGATGCAGCACCGGTGCGCTGACTTCCGGTGGCGCCTGGGTGAAACGGGCACGTCCGCCGAAGAGCACGCGCTTGCCATCTGGCGAGAGCCGGTAGTAACAGAGCACGCGCTTGCTGTCGCTGACGGTGCGGCCTTTGGGAATCAGGCTCTGCGCCAGATCTTCCGGCAATTCCTCGGTGGCGATGATGTGGCTCGCGACCGGCACCAGGCGGCGCTTGAGGTTGGGCGTCACGTCACCGGTGTAGCCATTGGTGGCGATAACCACCTCGCGCGCCTCGATCTGCCCCTTGCTGGTCGAGACCGTGAAGCCGCCAGCGGCATTTCGCTCGATCCGCTGGGCGTCGGTGTTGGCGCACAGTTTCGCGCCGGCGCTGGCGCTCGCCTGCAACAGTCCGCCGTAATAGAGCGCGGGATGAAGCTGGCCGGAGCGTTCGACCACCATGCCGCCATGGTAGTAATCCGAGGCGATTTCCTCGCGCTGCTGCTCGCGCGCAACCATGCGAGCGCCAGCGCCCGCCGCCTCGTTGTAGGTGTCGACCTTCTCGGCCATCTCGGCGTAGTGGCGCGGCGTGAAGGCACCGGCAAAGCGCCCCGTGATCCGCCAGTAACACTCGATGCCTTCGCGCTTGATTACGGTCTCGACCTGCGTGAGTGCCTCGGCCGAATTGCGCAGCATCGCCGCCATCAGATCGGTCGACGCGGCATGCTTGCCGGAATAGCCCTTACCGAGCGTCGTACCGCCGTTCACCGCGCCGCCGTGCAGGGTGCTGGCGCCGACTCCGAAATCACCACGTTCCAGCACCGTGACTTCGCCGCCGGAGCGCGCGATCTCCAGCGCCGCCGAAAGGCCACCGTAGCCTGCGCCAATCACCAATACATCGGTCCTGGCTGGTGGGTCCTGTGACAGTTCGTTGCTGGGGTGCCACCACTCCCACCACCAGGGCATTGGCTTGAAATCCTTGTGGAAGATGCTATCGGCCATATCGATCTCCGCGGTAAGCTTTGCGAGGCGGGCGCTTCACGGCATCATCACCAGCGCGATCTTGCCGATCATCCCACCGGCCTCAAGCAGCCGGTGGGCGTCGGCCGCCTGCGCAAGCCCGAAGGTCTTCGCCAGGCTGATACGCAACTGGCCGGCGTCGAACAGTTCGGCGCACCGTTGCAGGATCGCGCCGTGATGCTGCTGCAAGCTGGTCAGCGACGAGGCCATCGGCACCAGCATCAGTTCGAGGCTGATGCGCAAATTCCGCGCCCTCACTTCCTTCCAGTTCATGTCGTCCCCGGGGGCGAGCAGCGTGACCAGGTCGCCGTAGTGCCGGGTCGCGGAGACGGTGCGCTTCAGGACTTCGCCGCCCACCGTATCCAGCGCCAGATCGACTCCGCCATCACTCCATTCGTTGACGGCGGCGACGAAATCCTCGTGGCGGTAGTCGATCCCCCGCTCGGCACCGAGGTCGCTGACGAACTTGATCTTGTCGGCACCGGACACCGTGGTGCAGACCCGCGCGCCGTGCAATCGTGCCAGCTGGATCGCAAGGTGCCCTACTCCACCCGCGCCGGCATGAATCAACACCGTCTGGCCAGCTCGCAACGCGCCGCGATCGTGCAGTGACTCCCAGGCGGTAATCAGCGCCAGCGGTCCGGCCGCCGCTTGCGCGAAACTCAGGCTCGCCGGCTTGGGAGCAGCAAAGCGTTCGTCGATGACGGCGTATTCGGCGTAGTTTCCGGGGTGGCCGCCAATGCCGCCATTGCAGAAATAGACTGCGTCGCCAATCCGGAAACGCGTGGCTTCCGGGCCCAGGGCATCGACAACCCCGGCGCCATCACAGCCGAGGATCGCCGGCATGCGCTCCGGAAAGTACGTGCCGCGCTGGCGCAGCTTGGTGTCGACCGGGTTGATGCCCGCGGCATGCAGGCGTACGCGCACTTCGCGGCCCTGCGCCACCGGGGTGGGCACTTCCATCAGTTGCAGCACCTCGGCTCCGCCCGTCGCGGTCATTACCATTGCCTTCATAGTGTCCTCCCGGCAGCCGACGACAGAATCGAGTCCGCCGCGTCGGCCGGACTGACGCTGCCAGCGACGATGGCCTCGACCCACGGTGCCAGCGACGCAGGCACCGCATCGCCATCGGCGTCGTCTTCGAGCTGGAATGGTTCCAGCAGGCGGCGCGCAATCAGCCGCAGCAGTTGATCGCGGATGCGCTGGGCGTACTTGCGCCCTTGCCGCCCGGTTTGCTCCGACCAGGAGACGAATCGGTCGATGGCGTCGCAGGTTTCCTCGACGCCCTGGCCGGTGCGCGCCGCAACGGCTATTACCGGCGGCCGCCAGACCGAGCTTTCGCTCCAGGCGTCGCCGTGACGCCGCATCAGAGCCCGCACCCCGGCAGTGGCCGGTGGCGGCGGCTGCGATGGCCGGGCCGATCCCACTCCGACCTGCCCGACGTAGGCCACGCCCAGCATGCCCTCGATCTGCAGCCGCGCTGAATCAGCGCCGGGCAAGTCGCTCTTGTTGACCACGTAGACGTCGCCGATTTCCATCATCCCGGCTTTCAGCGCCTGAACCGCGTCGCCCAGGCCGGGCACTGCAACCACGAGGGTACAGTCGGCCATCCCGGTGACCTCGATGTCGGACTGACCTGCACCGACGGTCTCGAGCAGGATGCGCTTGAAACCGAATCCGCTCAGCAGTGCGATCAGATCGGAGGTAGCTTCATTGAGCCCACCAACATGACCGCGCGCCGACAGACTGCGGAAGAAGACGTTGGACAAGTCGTGGCTGCGCTCCATGCGGATGCGATCACCGAGCACCGCCCCACCGGAAAACGGGCTCGACGGATCGATCGCCAGTACCGCGATCGGCTCACCGCCAGCCCCCCAGCGCGCGGCCAGCGCATCGACGAGAGTCGACTTGCCGGTCCCGGGCGGGCCGGTGACCCCGATTACGGTCGCCCGCTCCGGGCGGGCATACGCCTCGCGCAGCAGTTCCTGGTAGCCGTCGGCACGGTCTTCGACCTGGCTGATGGCACGCGACAGGACGCGAATTCCGGCGAGGTCGGGCTTGGCCATTACGGTGCTACCGACAAAAGCACCGCATCCCCTTGTCCGAAGCCGCCACAGATCGCGGCCGCACCCACCCCACCACCGCGGCGACGAAGCCCGTTGATCAGGGTCATCACAATCCTTGCCCCGCTGGCCCCCAAGGGGTGGCCGATGGCCACCGCGCCGCCATGGCGGTTGGTCCTCTGGCGCAGGATTTCGGCGCGACGGTTGTCACCCTCGGCCAGGCGCAGGGTGCTTACCAGTGGTGTCGCGGCATAGGCCTCGTTGATCTCGATCGCGTCGAGATCCTCGGGTGCGAGACCGTTACGCTGCAGCAATTGGGCGATCCCGATCGCCGGGGTAAACGAACCCGAGGTCGGTCCATCGGCGACCTGAGCGTAATCGAGCACCCGGGCCAGAATGGGCAAACCCTCGCGCTGCGCCCAGCCCGCCTCGGCGAGCAGCAGGAACGCCGCGCCGTCGTTGAGTCCGGGGGCGTTGCCCGGAGTAATCGTCGCGCTGCCGTAGATCGGCTTCAGTCGTGCGAGTTTCTCGAGCGAAGTGTCGCGGCGCGGCGATTCGTCTTGGGCCACCAGCGCCTTAACCCCCTTGCGATCGACGATTTCGACAGGGATGCGCTCGAACTCGAAGTACCCGCTTTCCTCCGCCGCGAAGTAGCGTTGGTGGCTGGCCAGTGCCCACTCGTCCTGCATGCCCCGGTCGATCCCGTTACGCAATGCCTCGTCGGCGGTGTAGGCAGCGATTGGCGCGTCGACCACCGGGGTGCGCAGCAGCAGCGGGTCGCCCGCCACGAGTTCACCGATCAAGCGGTCACGCTGGCGCGGCAACAGCAATGGCGTCGCACTGAGGTTGTCACTACCGCCGCAGACAATCGCCCTAGCCAGCCCGAGGCGCAAATCCTTCCAGCCGAGGCCGATTGCGCTCATGCCCGAACAGCAGGCCCGGTCGAGCGCCAGCGATGGCGTGGTCTCGGGCAGCGATGACAACAGGACCGCCTGGCGCGCCGGTGTCAGCGTGGCCGAACCGATCATGCCGACCCCGACATAGGCGGCGTCGATGGCATCCGACTTGCAGCCAGCGCGGCCGATCACGGCGTCAATGGTGCGAGCGGCCAGTTCCGGTCCTGACACGCCCTTGAGCATGCCGCCGAACCGACCAAACGGTGTCCGGGCGACGGCAACTACGACAATCTCATGATTCGCCATTGGAGTCGTGTTCCTAAGGGGTTAGGCTCTCACGCAAATTCTTCTTGTCCACCTTGCCGTTGCTATTCTTGGGCAACTCGGACCGAACGATGATCCTCTTGGGTGTCTTGAACCCCAGGATCGGCTTGCAGAATTCAACGATTGGCCCGGCCTCAGCCGAAGAACCGGGAACGGTCGAGACGAACGCCACCGCGATCTCCCCCCAATCCGGGTCGGGCATGCCAATCACTGCAGCCTCCAGGACGCTCGGGCAACTGGTCAGGACCGCCTCCACCTCCTGGGGATAGATGTTGAAGCCGCCGCTGATCAGCATTTCCTTGCTGCGCCCCGCAAGGGTGATCAGTCCGGTTTCATCCATCCGGGCGAGGTCTCCCGACCACAGCCAGCCGTCGCGCAGGACCCGTCGCGTCTCGTCGGGCATCCGCCAGTAGCCGGCCATGACGTGATCCGAACGGATGGTGATTTCGCCGATCTCGTTGGCCGCGACCGGGGCACCGTCGGGAGAGCGGAGCACGATTTCGACAAAGCTGTAAGGCCGCCCCAGTGCCCCGATGCGCACTCTGCCATCGGCCGCGAAATGTTCGTCGGGCGAGAGCGTGATGCAGGTCATCATGGCCTCGGTAAGGCCATAGTTCTGGGTCAGGATCGGGCCGAACCGGGCGAGCGCCTTTTCCAGCGTGTTGCGCGGGATCGGCTCGGCACCATAACCGATCGCGCGCAGGCTGCGCAGGTCGTGGCGCTCGAGGTCAGGATGGTTGACGATCCTGGTCAATACCGTCGGGACACAGGTGAAGACGGTAACGCCGAGCTCGCCGATGGTCGAGAGCAGATTGTCGATGGTGCTGTTCGCGACGATGACGTTGGTCGCACCGCGCAGGAACCACGGGGTGAAATAGGTGCCACTGGCGTGCGACAGCGGGCCGGTGTGGGCAATTATGTCGTCAGCGCGGATATCGCGGTCGGTCAGCATGTTGCGGTAGACCGCGAGCCAGTTGCGCTGGGTCAGCATCACGCCCTTGGGTCGCCCGGAACTGCCTGAGGTGTAGTTGATCGAGCACACGTCATCGGCCTGGGCGCGGTGCAACAGAGCGCCCGCCTTGGGAGTCGCCAGCAGTTCGCCGAAACCCGGCCCGCCGGCCGCCGCCGCCGCGTCGACTGAACAAAGCCAGTACGCCGGTTCACCGTCACGCTGACCGACCCGGTCGGTCGTCGCATCATCGAAGAACATCGCCCGGCTGTCGCTGTCTTGCACGATAGCCGCGATCTCGACCGCAGTCAGCCGGGAGTTGACCGGGATGCGAACCAGTCCGGCGCGTTCCAGCGCCGCCTGGAGGAACAGGTATTCGGCCCGGTTGGACATGCACACGCAGACCCTCTCACCCTGGGGAAGCTGCTGGGCAAGGCCGCTCGCCAGGCGGTCGACCAGGTCGTCGAACTCGGCAAAGCTCCAGCGCCGGGCGCCATGGATCAATGCGGTCCGGGAGCCGAAGCGGCGCGCGGCCTGGGCCATGAAGACGCTGATCGGCGCACCCTGCGAACTGGCTTCAGGCAGCGGCACTTTCGCTCACCAGATAAGCGACGATGGCCGCGATCGGGGTGCCGGACAGGAACACCTTGGAAACCCCCGCTGCCTCGAGAACCGGAATGTCTTCCTGCGGGATTACGCCTCCGGCCATGATGCGGATATCGTTGGCGCCCTGTTCGTCGAGCAGCGCGCGCAGCTTCGGCAGCAGGATCGAGTGGGCGCCAGAAAGTATGCTCACGCCGATCCAGTCGACGTCCTCCTCGATCGCGGCGCGAACCACGTGCTCGGGACGGCGCCGCAAACCGGTGTAGATCACCTCCATCCCGGCATCGAGCAGTCCCCGGGCGACCACGCGGGCACCGACATCGTGGCCGTCAAGGCCCACCTTGGCGATGAGGACGCGAATCCGTTTCTTGGTGCTCATGGCAATCAGTCCCCGGCTAGAAGTCGGTGGAGGGAGTGAAGCTGCCGAAGCGATTGCGCCAGATATCGCAGATTTCCCCCACCGTGGCGTAGGCACGCACGGCTGCGAGCACGCTGGGAACGACGTTGCGGCCTTCGACGCAGGCGCGGTCGACCTCGACCAATGCCGCTGACACCGCAGCGCCGTCGCGGGTTGCCTTGACCAGCGCGAGTCGCGCCAATTGGCGCTCGGTGGCCTTCGGGTCGGGGCGGAACGCCGTGTTGGCGACGTTGGGCGCTTGGGGCCACAGGTTGACCGTAACCCACGGGCGGTCGCCGGTTTCGAACGCGCGCTGGCGCCGGATCGCCCCCTCGGTCATGATGCGCCGCCCGATTCCCTGGTCGATTACCCGCAGAGCCCCACCCGCCGCTTCGAGATCCCGCAAGGTCGCGAGGATCTCGTCCTCGATCTGGGCGGTAAGCGATTCGACGAAATACGACCCTCCCAGCGGATCGATCGTGGCCGAGAAGCCGTGCTCGTGGGCAATGATCTGCTGGGTCCGAAGCGCGACCCGCAGTGATTCCAGCCCCGGTGTCGAGACGGCTTCATCGTACGAGGCGATGTAGACGTAGCTGGCCCCCCCCAGCGCATAGGCCAGGGTCCCGAATGCCGTGCGGGCGATGTTGTTGAGCGGTTCCTGCAACGACTCCTGGCCGTGCCCATAGACCGTGGTCCGCAACGCCATCGCGGCAGTGGTGGCAGCCCCGTAGCGTTCCTTCATCAGCCGTGCCCAGACGCGGCGCAGGGCGCGCAGATTGGCGACTGTCACGAAGAAATCATGGCGTTCGTCAGGAAACATGTGGATCAGCGGCGCAATCTGGTCGATCGAATGCCCGCGCTGGAGCAGCAGCTCGATGTAGTGGATCGCATTGGCTAGGGCGATCGCCGTTCCCTTGGTCGAGCCCGCGCCGCCGGCGTTGATGTGGTTGACGCAAACGGTCATCGGCGACCAGTGCGGCGCATTGTCGATACACCATTCGACGGCATCCACGGCCAGGCGCGCCGCCGGCTCATGCTGCAGAATCTGGGTGCCCCTGGCGATGTATTCCTTGAGGGGGTCGTTCTGGAGGTTGACCACGTATCGCGACCATGCGATCCCCTGTTTCTCGCCGAGCGCCGCGTGCAACGCCAGCGCAATCGGTCCGAGCGAGTTGCACAGGGTCCCGACCCGCTTGATGCTGTCGAGCGGAATGTCCCGGTAGAGGATCTCCATGTCGGCCAGAGTGTCGATGGCAACCCCGACCTGGCCAACCTCGGCCGCCGACATCTCGTGGTCCGAGTCATAACCGCACTGCGTCGGCAGGTCATTGGCCACCAGAATCTGCTCGGCGCCCATCTCGATAAGTTGCCGAAAGCGCTGGTTGCAGACCTCCGCCTCGCCAAATCCCGAATAGGCCGAGATCACGAACGGCTCGGCGCGATACATCGCCGGTTCGCTGCCCCTGGTGAACGGATACTCGCCGGGGAATCCGAGGTCGCGCAGGTAATCAACGCGTCCCGCCAGATCAGCCGGGGTGTAGAGCGGCTGAACCTTCACTCCGGAATCGGTGACGAATGGGGCCCTCTCGCCGCCCTTGCCTACGGCCGGCAGATAGGTCTGCCGCAGCCAGCGGTCCTGCTCGGCCGCAATGTGCTCGAGTCCTGGTGCCCCGGAAGCATCCGTGGACTGCGCCGCGGCGGCTACCTCTGCAGGCGATGTCAATTCGTTCATGGCAAGCTGCTGCTCAGTATCTCTTCCGGATTCCCCAGAGATGATCAATTGAATATGAATAAGTCATATCAATTGCGTCGATTGAATCGCAGTCTACCATCCGATTAAATCGCCGATAAGGAATCTATTGTTATGAAAAAACAATCAATAGAAAAACTTTTTTTACATTGATGTATTGCACTGAACCTATGCTAATTTTAGGCAGCGAGGACGATGAAGATAGGTGAAATCGCTCTTGCGCGTCGCTCAGATGGAGGAGACCGGGAGGCGCCTGATTGATTCGGATAACAAATGCGTCATTGGGAGGAACAGTCATGACAATAGATCGTCGGGGTTTTCTGGGCGGCGTCGGTGCTACGGCAGTGGCGGGGGTCCTTGGAATGCCCTACATCGCGCGCGGCGCCGGCAAGCTCGAGTTGACCATCGCCAACGGCAGCCCGTTGAAGCACGTCCTTTCCGCGCAGGGCACAACGCCATGGATTGAACGCGTCAAGCAACTCACCAACGGCGAGGTTACGTTCAAGTACTTTCCGGCCGGTCAGCTGGCATCGCTCAAGGAACTGCTGGCTGCGCTGCAGAATGGCATTGCGGACCTGGCTCCGATTCCGATCGGCTATGAAAGCGGACGCATGCCGCTGAACAATGTCTCGGCACTGCCAGGTCTAGGATCGACTTCAAGGGCGATCGTCAACGCCCACTACGCCGCCATGCAGGATGGCCTGCTGGCAAAGGAATTCGCCAGCAACCGCGCCCACCCGCTTTACGTAATGGCGTTTCCGCCCTACCAGATCGTCAGCATGAAGGCCCCGATCCGCACTCTCGAGGATTTCAAGGGCAAGATCCTGCGCTCGGCGGGGGGCAGCATGAACCTTGCGATCTCTTCGCTGGGCGCCACGGCCGCGGAGATTCCGGTGGGCGAGATGTATGTCGCGCTGGAGCGCGGAACGGTCGACGGCACCATTTCCGCTTTTGCCAGCATCAAGGGCTACCACGTCCAGGACATCGCCAAGGCGATGAGCACCAATGCCTCGTTTGGCACTTTCGTAAACATCCTGGCCTGCAATGCCGACCGCTGGAAGGGCCTGCCTGCCGACGTACAGGCCGCATTCACCCAAGCCGGCAAGGACATCACCGCTTCGGCCTCGGCCTTCCTCGACGGTGAAACCGACTCATTGAAGGCTGAATTCACCGCCAAGGGGATGACCATCTATGATTTCGCCCCGGATCAGCTCGCGGCCATCAACGGACGACTTGCTTCGGTGCAAACGGACTGGGCGAAACGCCTCGAGGAACGCGGCCTGCCAGCCAGCAAGGTAATCGCGCAGTTCAAGTCGCTCCTGGCTTGAAGCCGGGACGGCCAGGCAAGGCGGGGCAGTGGCTGTCATGCTGAAGAGGCTGCACCGCCGCATTGAATTCGCCTTCCAGCGGGTCGAGACGCTGGCGGCCATTGTGGGTGGCTGTGCCATTGTTCTGGTCATGGTCCTGGTCTCCGCCGACGCCGTGCTCCGGCGCGTCTTCGCCAGCCCGCTTACCTTCCAGTTGCCATTGTCCGAGAACTACCTGCTGGTGGCGGCAGTAATGCTGTCTCTGGCCTGGGGATACCGCCAGGGAGGCGCAATCCAGGTGCGGCTATTGCTCGACCGCCTGCCCAAGCGCGCGGGGGCTATCTTTGTAAGAGTCGGATTGGCGGTCTCGACGATCTACATGGCGGTGCTGGCGGGGCTTTCCTGGACCAACTTTTACCGCGCCCTGGTCGATCACGAAGTGGTCATGGGTGTAATCGACTGGCCAGTCTCATGGTCGTTGGTCTGGGTGCCGCTGGGCTGCTGTTTGCTGGCGATTCGTCTCGCGCTCGACGCCTGCGAACCAGACCTTAGACGGATCGGTCATTCGATTGATGAAGTACTCCACGCGGAGCCAGCCGAGCCATGACCCTGCTCCTTGGCATCGTGCTGCTGGTTATCATGATCGTCGTCGGGGTGCCGATCGGATTCGCACTCGGGATCGCGGGCGCGCTCAGTTTCCTGATGGTCGGCAACGCTGGGGTCCTGATCGGCCTGATGACGGGTGTAGTTCACCATACGACCGCGAACTTCATACTGCTGACGATACCGATGTTCGTCCTGATGTCAGAGTTCCTGACCGCGGGCGGGGTCGCGCAGGATCTGATGATCGCCTGCCACCGCCTGATGCGCCGGGTTCGCGGCGGTTTGGCGATTGCCTGCGTACTGGCTGGCGCGGTCCTTGCTGCCGCCTCGGGAAGCAGCACCGCTTCGGTGGCGACCATGGCGCGCTCGGCCTTTCCGACCATGAAGGCGCTGGGCTATCACCCCGGGTTCTCGATCGGGACAATTTCGATCGCCGGGACACTGGCGATCATGATCCCCCCGTCGATCGCCATGGTGGTATACGGCGTCATCACCGAGGAATCGATCGGCAAGCTATTCATGGCCGGCATGGTCCCGGGGCTGCTGACTGCGGCTGGCTACATCGTGACGATCTGGGTCTGCATCTGGCGGCGACCCGATCTGGTTCCCGCGATGGTTCACCATGCTCAAGACGACTCCGGTGCCGCTGTGTCACTCGAGCAAAAGGGGAACGTCTGGCCGGTCGCGCTGCTGATCGCGCTCGTGCTCGGCTGCCTCTACAGCGGCCTGGCGACGCCGACCGAAGTTGGCGCCATCGGAGCGGCTGGCGCATTGATCATCAGCCTGGCGATGCGCCGGATGAGCAAGAGGGGGTTTGTCCGGGCCGTTGGGAATACCGCGCGCACCACTGCGATGATCGTGACGATCATCTTCGGCGCCATCCTCTTCGGGTACTTCATGGCGTATACGCAGGCGACCAACGCCATTCTGCAGTGGATATCCGCCTCGGGGTTTTCGCCGACGACGGTACTGATTGCGATCCTGATCTTCTATCTGTTCCTGGGCATGGTGATGGACCAGTTCGCAATCATCGTGCTGACAGTGCCGATCACCTATGCCGTAATTACCGGACTGGGATACGACGGGATCTGGTTTGGTGTGCTGATCGTCAAGACCGCCGAGATCGGCCTGGTGACGCCACCGGTGGGGCTGAACATCTTCATCGGCTCCGCCGCCACCGGCGTCCCGACCCAGGAGGCTTTCAAGGGCGTGGCGCCATTCGTAGTCACTGAAATCATCATCCTGAGCATACTGGTGATCTTCCCGCAAATTTCGCTCTTTCTGCCCAACTTGCTCAAATGATCGATGCGACTCCTTAGCTATAGCGATGGGCTCACGGAGCGACCAGCCTGCCTGCTTGAAGGTCGCGTGCTGGACCTTCGTCAGGTGCTGGGCAAGCAGGCACCGCCAACGCTGCTCGATCTGCTCCGCGAGGGACTCGACGGGCTGCGCGACGCACTTGCCCGTGGTGTTCCGGGAGACATCCCCGCGGTCGCAGCTCCCCGGCTGATCGCGCCGATTCCCCGGCCAGGAAAAATCATTGCGGTCGGGCGCAATTACCGCGCCCATGCCGCGGAGACCGGTTCGGCCGCCCTCGAGCAGCCTCGTCTCCTGATCAAGCTGCCCTCCACGGTCATCGGCCCAGGGGCGACGATTCGCCGGCCGGAAGGGGTGCTGAAGCTGGACTTCGAGGTCGAAATTGCCGCAATCATAGGTAGAACGCTCGCTGGCGCGACCGATGACGAAGCGGCAGCCGGCATCGCCGGTTACTCGATCCTCAACGACGTGACAGCGCGCGAATTCCAGATGGACTGCAGCCCGCCGCAGACCAGTTTCGCCAAGAGCATGGACGGTTTCGCGCCGATGGGTCCGTGGCTGGTCACCGCCGACGAGGTCGGTGACCCAGCGTCATTGCGGCTGCGAACCTGGGTCAACGGACGTTTGATGCAGGACGGTTGCGCCGCGGACATGACCTTCTCAATTCCCCGGGTGATCGCCTATGTGAGCCGTTACGTGCGGCTCGAGCCCGGTGACGTAATCGCCACCGGCACCCCCGAAGGCGTTGGCGCCTTCCGTTCACCGCCGATCTTCCTGCAGCCGGGGGATCGGCTGCGCATGGAGGTCGACAAGCTGGGCGTACTGGAGAACGAGGTCGCCTAGCGGCAGCGACCGTGCAGGCGGCCGGCAACCGGAGACAAACGCGATGTTCTACGAACCGAGTAATGGCCATGGCTTGCCCCACGACCCCTTCAAGGCGATCGTCGCGCCGCGGCCCATCGGCTGGATTTCGACCGTTGATGAGAAGGGGCGCCACAACCTCGCCCCGTACAGCTTCTACAACGCAATCTGCAGTTCGCCACCGATGGTCATGTTTTCCAGCGAAGGCATGAAAGACAGCGCCGCCAACGCCAAGGCGACCGGGGAGTTCGTCTGCAACTTCGCCTCGATGGCCCTGATCGACGGCATGAACGCGACCTCGGCGGCGGTCGCGCCGGAGGTCGATGAGTTCGAACTCGCCGCCCTGGAGAGCGCGCCTTCCCTGCTGGTCCGGCCGCGAAGAGTCGCGTCCTCGCCAGCAGCGCTCGAATGCAAGGTAATCGAGGTCGTGGCGCTGCGCGATCTCGACGGCCGGGCGATCGATCGCCATCTGGTGATGGGCCAGGTGGTCGGAATCCATATCGATGACTCCTACCTGCAGGATGGCCGCTTCGACACGGCGCGCGCCAGCCCGCTGGCCCGCTGCGGGTACATGGACTATGCGGTGGTGAATGCGGTATTCCAGCTGCGACGACCTGGCTGATGTGAGCAGGCCAGGGCCACAGCAGCAGTTGCCCAATTAGATGGTCTGAGAGATGGAAATCCGGTTTATTCTGACGGGATGGACATCAACCTGAATGTCGCGTCCCGGCAGATCATCAATCACCTGATCGCCTTCATTGCGGTCGCCGAAACCCGCAATTTCCGCCGCGCAGCCGAGCTGATCGGGCGCTCGCAACCCTCGGTCACGACCCACATCATCCAGCTCGAAGAGCTGCTGGGCGTGCCGCTGTTCACGCGCACCACCCGCCAGGTGGTGCCGACGGCCGCGGGCGCGGCGTTGCTCTTGCGAGCCAAGAGTCTGGTCAACGAGTCAGAAAAGCTGGTCATGGACTTCCAGGGGCGGACGACCCTGATGCAGGGCCGCCTCACAGTGTCGGTGTCACCGACGGTTTGCGCGCGCCTGATGCCCCGATTCCTGGCTTTGTTTCAGGCTGAGCACCCCAACGTCCTGATTTCGTTTCGCGAGGACATGGGGCCAGAAATGATCGAGGCCCTCCAGATCAGCGGCGCGGAAATCGGCGTTGGTCCCTACAGCAGGGTGCCGGACTCGCTCAAGTTCGAGCCGCTGATCAACCAGCCATTTTTCCTGATCATGCACCGGGACCATCCGTTCGCCCGGCGAGGGCACGCCACAGTGGACGAACTCGAGGGGCTGGACCTGATCTGTCCGCCCCGCGGCATGACCGCCCGCGACCTGCTGGACAAGGCGGTCGAGCAGCGTGGCTTCACGGTGCACCCGAAACACGAGGCCGCACAGTTCATAACCCTTGCCGGCATGGTCTCGCTGGGCCTGGGGATGACCGTGATGCCCCTGAGCAGTCGCCGGCTGCTGGAGGCGTTCGATCTCGTGGCTCTGCCCTTCATCGATGCTGACATCAGCCGGGAAATCGGCGTCCTGACCCGCCGCGGCCAACCGCTGGCACCGCCGGCGGCGGCCTTCAAGCGCCTGCTGTTCCTGACCACCGGCAGCGAGGGCGACCTCCTGGAAGAAGGCTGGCGCGCGCTTACGCCCCGGAAGTCCTGATGGCTGGCCTAGTCTGGTCGGTGATCTGAACATCTTGCCAAGACCTGCTGGCGCGGCGCATTTCGACACACGCCGCCCGACAGCGCCGTAATACAATGCGCAACAGAATTGGGGGAGTCCCGCCGATCGCGCCGTGAAGCAGGCGATGAGTCCGGCAGACAAGAGCTTCCCGAGAGACAGACCCATCAATTGCCGTTGCTGCCCGAGATCACGCGATGACTTTCGTTCCTTTCTTGCGGTCTGCCTTGGCTGGCTTGGTAATAGCCACGATGCTGACCGGTTGCAGCGGCAAGTCCGACCAGCCCAAAAAGGGCGCGACGGCAGCAGGAGCGCCGATCAGCGTCACGACGGCTGAAGTGCGCAAGCGTGACTTCCCGGTCCAACTCGAGTCCACCGGCACCATCGTGCCAGTTTCGAGCGTCGAAGTGCGCGCGCAGGTGACCAGCGTGATCCGCAAGGTTCACGTCAAGGAGGGGCAATTCGTGCGCGCCGGCGAGTTGCTGTTCACGCTCGACGTGCGCACCGAAGAAGCCAACGTCGCCAAGCTCCGGGCGCAAATCGTTCGCGACGAGGCAGCGCTGGCCGATGCCCGGCGCCAGCTGGCGCGCAGCCAGGACCTGCTAGCCAGGAATTTCGTCAGCCAGGCGGGCGTCGACACGGCCCAGACCCAGGTCGATTCGCAGATCGCGCTCGTAGCGGTCGACCGTGCCGCTCTCGACGCGGCGCGGGTTGCGCTCGATTACGGCCGCATCTCGGCACCCGGCGCCGGGCGAGTTGGCGCGGTAGCGGTCTTTCCGGGCAGCGCGGTCCAGGCCAACACCACCACGCTGGTCACTATCACCCAGCTGGACCCGATCGACATCGCCTTCAGTGTGCCGCAGGTCTATCTGGGCGAAATAGTCGGCGCGACCAAGGACTCCGGCGCACCGGTTAGCGCCGTCTTGCCAAGAGGAGACGCGCCCTTGATCGGCAACTTGCGGTTCGTCGACAATTCGGTCGAAGCGAGCTCAGGTGCGATCAAGGTCAAGGCCCGGTTTGACAATCGCGATCACAAGCTTTGGCCCGGCGGATTCGCCAAGATCAGGCTGACCCTGCACACCATCAGCGCTGCGCTGGTCGTGCCGGAGGCGGCCATCGTGCAAAATGCCCGCGGCACCGTTGTTTACGTCGTCGCTGCGGGCAAGGCCGAGCAACGGGCGGTACAGGTGCTCGCATCGCGCGACGGCGATGTCGCCGTGAGCGGGGTAAGCGCCGGTCAGCGGGTGGTAGTCGAGGGCCGGCAAGACCTGCGCCCGGGCGCGGCGGTAGTCGAGCAACCTGCCGTTGGCAGCGCCAACGGTGCCCCGGCAGCAGCGAAGTCCAAGACCCCGGCCAAGCCGTGAACCTCTCGGAGATCTTCATCCGCCGTCCGGTGATGACGGTGTTGCTCAACGCCGCCATCGTGGTCGCCGGCGTGATCGGCTATCGCAGCATTCCGATTGCCGCGCTGCCCAGCTATGACACGCCGGTGATCAACGTCTTCGCGGCGTTGCCGGGAGCCGGCCCGGAGACGATGGCCAGCTCGGTAGCGCTGCCTCTCGAGCGCCAATTTCAGACCATCGCAGGACTCAACGTCATCAGCTCGACCAGCACCCTGGGCCGGACCTCGATGACGCTGGAATTCGCCAGCAGCCGCAATATCGACGGCGCATCGCTCGACGTCCAGGCGGCGCTGCTGCGGGCCCAGCGCAGCCTGCCTCCCGACATGACGGTGCCGCCGACGTACCGCAAGGTCAACCCGGCCGATGCACCGATCCTGCTGATCGCCATGACCTCGCCTTCAATGCCGATGTCGGCCATGCAGGACTACGCCGAGCACCTGATCTCGCCGACGCTCTCGACGGTCGAGGGCGTCGCCCAGGTCAACATCTACGGCTCCAAGCGCTTCGCGGTCCGGGTGCGGGTGCGCCCGGAAGCGCTGACCGCACGCAACATGACCCTCGACGAACTGTCGTCGGCGCTGCGCGCGGCCAACGTCAACACCCCGATGGGCACGCTTGACGGTCCCGAGCAGATGCTCACGGTCCAGGCGAACAATCAGCTGACCAACGCGGCGGAATTCGGCGCACTGATCATCGGCACCCGCGGCGGCGGCACGGTGCGTTTGAAGGACGTTGCCAGCGTCGAGGACAGCCTCGAGACTATCAAGTCCTACGCCAACCTCAATGGCGAACCGTCGATCACGCTCGCCGTCCAGCGCCAGCCGGGAGCCAATACGGTGAGCGTGGTCGACGAAGTGAGCGCGATGCTGCCGGCGCTCAAGGCTCAGATGCCCAAGTCGGTCGAGCTGACCCCGATCAATGACCGCTCGGTATCGGTGCGCGCGGCGCTCCACGACGTGACACTGACGCTGGCGGGGACCATCGCGCTGGTGGTGCTGGTGATCTTCCTGTTCCTGCGCCGCATGGTTGCCACCGTAATCCCGACACTGTCGTTGCCGGTCTCGCTGGTGGGTGCGGTGGCCCTGCTTTGGGGGCTGGGCTACACCCTGGACAACATTTCCCTGCTGGGACTGACGCTGGCAGTCGGGCTGGTGGTCGACGACGCGGTGGTGATGCTCGAGAACATCATCCGTCACGTCGAGAACGGCGTGCCGCCGTTCCAGGCCGCGCTGCGCGGATCGCGCGAGGTCGGCTTCACGATCATCTCGATTTCGTCGTCGCTGGTGGCAGTGTTCATCCCGATCTTCTTCATGCCGGGAGTAATCGGACTGCTGTTCCACGAGTTCGCCGTGGTCGTCGCACTGGCAATCCTGGTCTCGGCTTTCGTCTCGCTGACCCTGGTGCCGATGATGTCCTCGCGCTTCCTCACCGACGAGGCCCACAAGAAACCGCCGGGCCTGCTGGTGCGCATGTTCGAGCGCATGTTCAATGCGGTGCTGTCCGTTTACACCCGCTCGCTCGATGTCGCGCTGGCGCACCGCAAGACCGTGCTGATGATCGGCCTGCTGACCTTCGTCGCTACCGCCTGGTTGTTCATCAAGATTCCCAAGGGGTTCTTCCCTGAGGAGGATATCGGGCAGATAACTGCCAGCACCGAGGCCTCGGAAGACGTCTCGTTCCCCGAGATGGTGGCCCTGCAGGACCGCGCGGCGGCGATCGTCCGCGCCAATCCGAACGTCGACGCAGTTAGCTCGTTCAACGGCGGGTTCGGCGCGCAGAACACTGGCCGGATGTTCATCACGCTCAAGCCCCCCGGCGAGCGCAAGCCGATGAAGCAGGTGGTCGAAGGACTGCGCCGCGACTTGCGAAAGGTTGCGGGAGTCAGCGTCTTCATGCGCCCGATCCAGAACCTGCAGCTCGGCGGACGCTCGAGCAAGGCACAGTTCCAGTACATCCTGCAAAGCGTGCGCGCCGACGAAATCAACGATTGGGCGATCAAGCTGCAGGACCGATTGCGCGCCGATCCGATGTTTCGCGATGTCACCAGCGACGCCCAGATGCGCGCCCTCGAGGCGCACCTGAAGATCGACCGTGAACGCGCCAATACTCTGGGCGTGTCGACCGAAGCTGTCCGCACCGCGCTCTTCAGCGCGTTCGGCGAACGCCAGGTCTCGACCATCTACCTGCCGACCGACAACTACCAGGTAATCATGGAAGTCGCGCCCGATGACAAGCGCGACGAGTCCGCCTTCAGCCGCATCTACGTCCGCTCGAGCAGCGGCGCGCTGGTGCCACTGACGAACTTCGCCACTGTCGAGCGCAGAGTCGGGCCGACCGCGATCAACCACGTCGGCCAACTGCAGGCGGTGACGGTGTCGTTCAACCTGGCCCCGGGCGCGGCGCTCGGCGACGCCACCGCCAAGGTTGACAGCGAGAAGGCCGCGCTGCACATGCCAGCTTCGATCATCACCAGCTACGGCGGTGACGCGGCCGTGTTCCAGAGCTCACAAGGCAGCCAGGCGGTGCTGATCATCAGCGCCCTGCTGGTTATCTACGTACTGCTGGGCGTGCTCTACGAGAGTTACATCCACCCGCTCACGATCCTGGCGGGGTTGCCATCAGCGGCGGTCGGCGCGCTGGCCACGCTGATGATCTTCGGCCAGGACCTGACGCTGATCGCCACGGTCGGCATCCTGCTCTTGATCGGCATCGTCAAGAAGAACGCGATCATGATGATCGACTTCGCTCTCAATGCGCAGCGCGAAGAGGGGCTGGCGCCGGAGGCGGCAATTCGCGAGGCCTGCGTGCTGCGTTTCCGGCCGATCTTGATCACCACCCTGGCGGCCATGATGGGCGCGTTGCCGATCGCGATCGGGGTCGGGGTCGGTGCCGAGCTGCGCCAGCCGCTGGGCCTGGCAGTGGTTGGCGGGCTGGTGTTCTCCCAGGCGGTAACGCTCTACCTGACGCCAGTGCTCTACCTCGCACTTGACCGTTTCAGCGGCAGCGGTCCGGTGACCACACCCGAGAACGGCGCCAGGCTTTGACCTGCCGCATCGGCCAGGCAGACGGATTGCGATGACTTCGATCGTCCTCATGGGAGTTGCCGGTTGCGGCAAGACGACGCTGGGCGTCGAGCTCGCCCGCATTCTCCACCACTCTCTGATCGAGGGCGACGCATTCCACCCGAGCGCCAATGTAGCGAAGATGCGCGCCGGGATCCCGCTCGATGACGCCGACCGCTACGGCTGGCTCGGGGCTTTGGCTGCCGAGCTGGGGCGCCACCCTGAGGGCGCGGTGCTGGCCTGTTCGGCGCTCAAGAAGGCCTACCGCGACCAGCTCCGGGAAGCGGTGCCGCGACTGCTCTTCGTCTATCTGGAGCTAAGCCCCGAAGAAGCGCGCCGACGCCTCGAAATACGCGCCGACAAACACTTCTTCCAGGCCAACCTGGTCACCAGCCAGTTCGAGGCGTTGGAGCCGCCGCTCGCGGAACCAGGCGTCCTGGCGCTGGATGCGACGCTGCCGCT
>JACZKY010020851.1_pt1 | contig 30208 bp, 28 predicted proteins | sample 8237611 | NCBI WGS metagenome assembly JACZKY01 (sample SAMN16148055, study PRJNA663545) | marine sediment metagenome | biome: sediments and biomass from bioreactor inoculated with such sediments; feature: coastal sediments; material: methane- and iron-fed bioreactor; isolation source: Bothnian...
ATATCTTGATATAGAGAAAATAAGATTTGAAGATAAATTTAATTATGTTGAAGAATTACATGAGGATTGCGGGAAAACAGAAATTCCAAGCATGATACTTCAACCGTTGTTTGAAAACGCAATTAAGCATGCAGTGTACGAAACTCTCGAAACAGTTATTATAAAATTAACTTGTACAAAAAAAGATGACTTCCTGAAAATATCTGTATGCAATAGTTTTGAGGGAGAATCGCATAGAAAAGGTGCTGGTGTTGGATTAAAAAACATCAAAGATAGATTATCATTAATTTATCAGCAGGATAATTTGATGGAAATAAAAAAAGAGAGTGGTAAATTTATAGTAAACATTTTTATACCTTTAAAAACTATTTCGTGAAATTCGTGTTAATTAGTGGCAGCATTGTTACCACTAATTAACACGAATTAGACACTAATTTAAAAGTATGACTGACCTAATCTACAAAGAAGATTCTATAAAATTATTGGTATTTCTATGGAGGTACATAGATATTTAGGACGTGGATTCTTAGAAATCCTATATAAAGATGCAATCGAATATGAATTTCGACTTGCAAATATTCCTTATTCGAGAGAAAAGGAATACAAAATAGATTATAAGGGAGTTATATTGCCGCATAAATTTTTTGCTGATTTTGTTGTGTATGAAGATATTATTCTTGAAGTTAAAGCAGTAAGTGGGATTGCTGATGAATTCACTAAACTTATGTTAAATTATCTTGCAACATCTAAATGTAAACTTGGAATAATTGTCAACTTTGGAGAAGACTCACTTAAATACAAAAGATTGGTTTTATAATTCGTGAAATTCGTGTTAATTCGTGGCGGTTCTTTTCTGCCACTAATTAACACGAATTTAGCACTAATTCAGGAAAGAATATGAAGGACAAAATAAAAATTATTATCATTGATGATGAATCTCTTGCAAGACAGATTACCAAAAATTATTTGGCTAACCGAAATGATGTCGAAATCCTTGCCGAATGTTCAAATGGATTTGATGCAATAAAAAAGATAAATGAATTGAAGCCGGATCTTATTTTTCTGGATATCCAGATGCCAAAATTAAACGGCTTTGAAATGCTCGAACTTCTGGAAGACCCTCCGATAATTATTTTTACCACTGCTTATGATCACTTTGCAATCAAAGCCTTTGAGGTTAGTGCTGTTGACTATCTTTTAAAACCTTTTTCAGAAGAACGATTTTCGAATGCATTACAAAAAGCTATTTCTCAATTAGGCGATAGATTCCAGCAAAACTCAGCAATTGAAAATATCATAAAAAACAGAGATGAAAAAATTGAATTTCTTGAGCGTGTTGTGATTAAAGATGGAAGTAAGATAACAATTATACCCGTTGAAGAAATTAAATGGATTGAAGCTCAGGATGATTATGTGCTTATCAATTCCGAAAAAGGAAGATTCCTAAAACAAAAAACTATGAAGTACTTTGAAAATCATTTAAATGAAAATCAATTTGTCCGCATTCATAGATCGTATATAATCAACCTGGATTTTCTGCAGCACCTCGAACAAACCGACACAGAATCCTATCGATTAGTTTTGAAGAACGGTAAAGAACTGCCGGTAAGCAAAACCGGACTAACAAAACTGAAATCCACTCTGTAGCTTCTAAAAAATTAAATTTATAATCAGACAAGTTTTTCTTGACTTTAAAGAAAATTCGGGTTAAGTTTTTAACGTTTGAAAAATTTCAAAAGTTAGAATCTATATGACAACCGAAGAAAAGATCAAAAAAGAACTTATTCAACGTTTCGGCGATGCTTACAAAGCATTTGGTTTAAGTAAGCTAATGGGTCATATTATCGCACTTCTGCTCTTCTCCCCTGAACCTTTATCACTTGATGAAATAACAAAACAACTTGGAAGAAGCAAAGGTCCAATCAGTCAACTTGTAAGAAGACTTCGAGATAAACATCTTATCCGCAAAGTTTGGATGCCAGGAAATAACAGAAAAGATTTTTATGAAGTTGAACCTGAAGTGTTTGAACATGCTTTCCGTAATAATCTTGAGCTGATCAAAAATAATACTCGCATTGCAAAGCAGTTAAAAGAAAAAGTCAAATCAGCAAGAAACGGATCTCTTCATCCCGTTGACCAGCGGATGGTGGAGATGGAAAAGTTTTATCTCTTAATGGAAATCCATTTTAATGGTTTTCTTACTGCCTGGACAAAAGAAAGAAAAAAGATTTACAAATAAAAAATCAAAAAATTTTAAATTGTCGTTTGATAATTTTCAAACGTTAAAAACTTAAGGAAATCAAATGAAAAGATTAGAAAACAAAATAGCTGTTATAACCGGCGGTGCACAAGGAATTGGTAAAGCAACTGTTAAACGTTTTGCCGAAGAAGGTGCAACCATTATCATTTGGGATGTTAATGAAGACAAAGCAAATTCAACAATCCAAGGATTAAAAGCTATAAGTGATAAGATTGAATTTCAGAAAGTTGATGTAACAAGTTTAGAGTCAGTAACTGAGGCAGCAAAAAATATTGTTGAGAAGCATAAAAAGATTGATATACTTATAAATAATGCCGGAATAACTCGTGATTCTTCCCTCCTAAAAATGACTGCTGAGCAGTGGAAGCAAGTTGTTGATGTTAATCTAACTGGAGTTTTTAATTGCACCAAAGCAGTTGCACCAATTATGGTTGAAAATAAATCCGGTAAAATTGTTAACACATCTTCTGTTGTTGGATTGTACGGTAATTTTGGACAAACAAATTATGTTGCAACCAAATCCGGTATAATCGGAATGACAAAAGTTTGGGCACGCGAACTAGGGAGAAAAGGAATAAATGTTAACGCAGTGGCTCCCGGTTTTATTGCTACAGAAATGGTAGAGACCGTTCCTGAAAAAGTGATTGAAATGTTAAAAGAAAAAACTCCGCTTGGCAAACTTGGTGATCCAGAAGATATTGCAAATGCATATTTGTTTTTAGTAAGTGATGAAGCAAAATATATAACCGGAACTGTGTTAAGTGTTGATGGTGGACTAGTTTTATGATTCGAAATGCTCAAATAGTTTCCTCTGGAATGTTTGTTCCTGAAAGAGTGGTTCCAAATTCTTATTTCAACGAATTGCTTGGCGAAGATGTTGATACCTGGCTTCGTGAAAATCTTACAATTAAAGAGCGAAGATGGTGCAATGAAAATCAATCGACTGCTGATCTCTGTGTAGAAGCCGCACAAGTAATTTTAGAAAATGCAAAAACAAAAGCAGATGAACTTGATTTGTTAATTATTGCAACTGATACACCGGAATATATTTCTCCTTCTACAGCATCTGTTGTACAATATAGAATTGGTGCAATTAAGGCTGGCACTTTTGATGTTAACACTGCATGCGCCGGATTTGTAACCGCACTTGATATTGCATCAAAATATATTCGCTCGGATAAAAAGTATAATAAGGTGCTTGTTATCGGAGCTTATGCTATGAGTAAGTATTTAAATCTTAAGGATAAAAAAACTGTCACTCTTTTTGCAGATGGAGCCGCAGGTGTTCTTCTCATATCAACAGAAAATGAATCGGAAGGATTTCTTACAAGCAAACTTTATACTGAAGGACAATATTGTGACTGGATGGGAATTTATGCGGGTGGAACTCATATGCCTATTACTCAAAAAGTTTTAGATAATAAAGATCACCTGTTAAAATTTGTTAAAAAATTTCCCAAGGAAACAAATCCAATTACCTGGACACGAATGATTAAAGAAGCTTGTGATGAATTAAATATAAATCCAAATGTTATAAATCATTATTTCATCACTCAAATAAACATTAATTCAATCTGGGAGACTCTTGATAATCTTGGAGTTGAAAGATCTAAAGGACATACAATCATGGAATACTTTGGTTATACTGGTTCAGCCTGTATCCCAATGGCGTTTGATGATGCGAATAGAAAAGGTTTAATCAAAAAAGGAGATTTGGTTTTATTCATTGGTTCTGGCGGCGGATTAGCATTTGCTCTATCAATTTTTAAAATGTAAAAATTTAATTATCATTTATGGATATTGCTTCTAAAGAACTTGTAACTGCCGGATGGATTCTCGTAATCGCCTATAGCGCTGTGATTTTATTTTTTGTAATTCGCGGTGCACTAAAAATTAAAAACATAAGTGATTACGCTGTTGGCAATGTTGCATTCTCCCCCATCGCTGTTGGTCTTGCACTTGCAGCATCTATGACGAGTGCAGCAACATTTATAATCAATCCGGGTTTTATAGCTTACTATGGAATAAGCGGAGTAATTTCCTATGCTTTTGTTATGCCTGCCGCGGCAATGGTATCATTAGTTTTGCTGACAAAGGGTTTTCGCAAGCACGGTAGTAGTGTTAAAGCTTTAACAATGGCACAATGGATGGGAACAAGATATAAGAGCAAAGGCTATGCTTTATTTTTTGCATTCCTTACGATATTACTTATCACTTTTATAGTTTTGATTTGCGTCGGACTTACAAAAGTTTTATCCAAAACATTAAACGTAAGTGAGCTCTCAGTTTTAATCGGACTTGTTGTTTTCATTTTTGGTTATATGATGTTTGGTGGTGCAAACTCAATGGTTTACACAAATACTGTACAAGCTGTAATTATGATAGTTGTTGCATTTATTCTTCTTGGTTCCGGTTATGAACATTTCTCAAATGGCATCCATGGTTTTCTAGATAAGTTATCCGATATTGATCCTAAGCTTATTCAACCAACAAATGAAACGAGTTTTCTTTTTAGAGATTATTTTGAAATCATTTTTGCACAAATAGTAATTGGTGTTGCAATAGTTTGTCAACCTCATATCATTACCAAATCCTTACTTCTTAAAACCGATAAAGATGTAAACAAGTATTTAACTGCCGGCATAATTACTCAAATGTTATTCTTTCTTGTTGTAATTACTGGACTTTATGCTAGAATAGTTTTTCCTGATCTAACCGTAAATGGAATCCCATTAAAACTAGATGGCGTTATCTCAGCTTATGTTGTTCGGGAATTTCCTGTGTACGTTGGATTGATTGTAGTATTAGGATTAATCTCGGCAGGAATTTCTACACTCGAAGGATTAATTCAATCCGTTTCAACTTCTATCACAGCAGATATTATTAAGCCGTTGTTTGGAAAATATTTTCCAAAAGATGAAAAGAAAAATTCATCAACTACAATAGTTACAAACAGAATTGTAATAGTAGTGATAGGTATTATCTCGGTCTTTCTTTCTTATGATCAACTTGTAAATCCAAATTTAAGTGTTGGAATATTTGCACAGAATGGAGTGTATGCTTACTTCTCTGCAGCGTTCGTCCCAATTCTGTTTGGAATGTTTTTAAAGGACACTTCTAAAGCAGCAGTAATAACAGCATCTTTAGTCGCGATAGTTGTTCACTTTAGTTACTTCTATGGAAATCTTGGTGTTCCATTTAGTATTGCAACCGGACAAAATCCCGGAGTTTCAGCAGCGATGGCAATCACTGCATCACTTATTGTTGGTGGATTAGTTTATTTCTTTACAAGGAGAAAAGCTGATGCATAATTTTCAAACAGATTGGCTTGATAAATGGGCAACTTATACACCTAAGAGAATGTTTTTACGAGAACATCAACGTGATATGCAATGGAGTTACTCCGATTTTAATTTAAGAACTAACTCTCTCGCCTCTTACCTTGTTGATCAGTACAAGATTAAAAAAGGCGATCGCATTGCTATCTATTCAAAAAATAAATCGGAACATGTAATTCTATTTCTTGCTTGTATAAAAATTGGGGCATTGCTTGTTCCGCTAAATTTCAGATTAATGCCACGCGAACTTGATATACTAATTAATGATGCTGACCCAAAATTATTTTTTTATGATGAAGAGTTCACTGATCATATTCCAAAACTTTCATCTGTTAATAAAATAGAAGTTGTTAACGAACTTTCTGAAATAACTAAATTCCTTCTAGAAAATAATATAAAATCTAATTTTAGATCAAAAGAAATCTTTACTGAAGATGATCCTGTAATGATTCTTTATACCGCCGGTACAACAGGACTTTCTAAAGGCGTTATCATTACGCATAAAATGCTTTTCTGGAATTCAATCAATACAGGCTTAAGACTCGATCTTCACTCAAGTGATCATACACAAAGTTTTGCACCTTTCTTTCACACAGGCGGTTGGAATGTTTTATTCACTCCATTCTTGCATCACGGCGCTTCTCATACTTTGCTAACCCAGTTTGATGCTGACTTAATTTTACAATTGATGGAAAAGGAAAAAGCAACAATACTTTTCGGAGTTCCAACAATGCTTCAGATGATGGCTGATTCGCCTTACTTTAATAAAGTGGATTTATCATCAGTTAGATACGCAATAGTCGGCGGCGCACCAATGCCAATTCCGTTAATAAATACCTGGCATAACAAAGGTGTTTTTATAAGACAAGGATTTGGACTTACTGAAGTTGGACCAAATTGTTTTTCTCTTCATCAGGATGATGCGATAAGAAAAAAAGGATCAATTGGATTTCCAAATTTTTATATCGATGCAAAAATTGTTAAAGAGGATAAAACCGAATGTGCTACCGATGAAGTTGGTGAACTTTGGTTAAAGTCTCCGGTTGTTACTCCAGGTTATTGGCGAAACGAAAAAGCAACCAAGGAAACAATAACAGATGGATGGTTTCACACAGGTGATTTAGTAAAGCAAGATCAAGATGGTTATTTCTATGTAGTTGATCGTAAGAAAAACATGTATATAAGCGGTGGTGAAAATGTTTTTCCTGCCGAAATTGAATCTTATCTCTACACAAACGAAAAGATTAAAGAAGTTGCAGTCATCGGAGTTGAAGATGAAAAATGGGGCGAAGTTGGAAAAGCATACATTGTTTTAAAAGACAATCAAACATTAAATGAAAATGAAATCAAGGAATTCTGCTTAGGAAACCTTGCAAAGTATAAAATCCCAAAGTACGTAAAATTTTTATCCGAGCTTCCAAAAAGTGAGGCAGGTAAGATTGATAAGAAAAAATTAATTCAAATGCATATTCGTTCACTCAATAATTAATTCATATAAACAAAGGAGAAGTCATGAAAAAGTTATTTGCTCTTGCGCTATTATTTAGCGTCGTATTGTTCTTTGCAGGCTGTAGTGATGATGAAGTCACTCCCCCGGCAGCAACATATAAAATTTCTGGTACTATTACAGATGCATCTGGAAATTTTTTAGCAACTGTTAAAGTAAAATTAACAGGTGGTAAAACAGATTCCACTACAACCGACGCAACCGGAAAATATTCCTTTACTGGATTAGAAAGTGGTTTGAGTTTTACTGTTACACCCGTTACTCCAGATTTTGATTTTGAACCTATCAACAAACAAACAAGTAATTTATCTTCGGATGTTACATTAGATTTTGCTGCAAAAGATGGAATTACTGGTCTTTGGGTTTCAGCAGGTACAAATGTAGCACCATTACTTGATATTATTTTTGCTGCAAGTGGCGGAGTTGATACTATTTATGCAGAGTTTTTTGCAAACAAATCATACACAGTAAAGCAAATTAATGGTGATGCATCTGTACTTAACTATACAGGTACAATATCAAATGCAAAAAGCACTGTCGGAAATATTTATACTATAATTACAAATCAAAGTACTCCTGCTGCTGCTACTTCTGAGGGTATCTATGAAATAGACAGAACGCAAAACCCTCATTTTATGCAATATGAAATAGTTCTTACTTCTGGGACACAGAATGTCCCTCCTACCCCAGAGGCTGGATTTGGAAGTACAAATGGAGGTGCACTTGGTACAATAAATATTCAGAAATATGTAAGAGTTAGATAATTTTAAAATAACGGAGAATAAGGCAACTTATTCTCCTTTTTATTAAAGGTAAGACGATGAAAACTATCAAACTACTTGTAATTAGTCTTATGTTTCTGTCTGTTGCTTCAGCACAGCAGTTATGGAATTTTGATGACCATAGAGTGCCACCTGATCCTGCTAATGAATTTCAAGCTTTAGCTTATTTTTATAACCACACCGTAAGTCAAAATTATTACGCAAATAATGACCTTCTTAAAGGTCAGATTGTGGGAAGACTTTTCAGCAGTAATACAACAACAACAGGTTCACAAGCATTTTATTTTGAACAGAGATTAATTCCATTCTTTATTTATCAACCAAAATTACTTGATGGAAAAGCAATATTAAGAGCATCTTTTGAAATTGATTGGACCTGGGGAGATGCTTCCTATGGAGTTGGTGGTAACTTTGGTTCTGCATTCAGTGCCGATCAAGTAAACATACAAACACAAAATATTGAGTTAGAATTAATTCCTTGGAAAACCTGGGCTATTAATCTTGGATTGCAACGATTGTTTGACACTCCATTTAATCCATACAGAACCGCAGTTAGTACAATGACTAATACAGCCTATCGATTAATGTATTGGGGAAGTGATGCCGTTGGAATATCTGTAAGAAATGATCAGGATTTTTCAAGATTTAAAGCCGGATATTATCAGTTGTATGAAAATAATGTTCATCAGTTGGATGATGTTGCACTTTGGGAGCTTATGTATGAAAGAGATATTACACCGGAATGGAAGCAGGGGTTGTCTTTCTGGTATATTTACGATCGTGGAAATGGCGAGGGTGGAGTTTCTGTTTTAGGGCAGGGCTTGAATAGCTCGCTTAATGATTATAATGGTACTTTTAGGTTTAAACTTGGAGGTTTACCTTACAAGGCTGACATTATGTGGCTTGGTACTTACGGAAATTATAATCCTGAATTTCTCTTAGGCAGATGGAGTTTAAATGCCTATGCAGTTGCCAACTTTGGAAATGTTAAAACAGAACAAAGTGGTGTTTATATAAAAGCTTCGGATATTTTAGGAATTGGTGCAAATCTGAGAACTGGCTATAAATATGGTCAAACTGCTGATGATGCAATTACCATGGATATAATTTTTGCTTCAGGAGATAAAAACGGTATTGATGATCAAAAATATAATGGTGTGATTACTGGAAATACATGGGGATCACCCGGCGCATTAAATATAAGCACAGGTGCTTATATTCTTTATCCCCACGGAAATGTTGTTAACCGTTATATCTCGGCTATTAGTGATTTATCCAATACAGGATTAGGGCAAATTGGCGGAACAATAAATTTTTCAAAATCATTTATCCCGAATAAGTTTTCCGGGAAAGTTGGTATAGCCGCTGCTCAAAGTATATATGAACCCCAGGATGGCGGAACAATGGTGGGTACAGAACTAAACTTTAAAGTTGTGTATCAACCTGCTGTTTTTATGAATATTGAATTACATGGTGCATATTTAATGCTTGGTGATTTTTATGACAGTCCGATTATGAATGGAAATGTCACTGAACGACCTGAAAATCCTTATACACTATTTCTTTTATTTAAATGGCTTATGTTCTGATCTAATAAGAAAAGAGTACAAAATGAAAAAATTAATTTTAGTAATCCCGTTTTTTATATTATTCATAAGTGGCTGTTCAACTTATCCTGATTTGCAGAAATTAGAGTTTGATGAATTAAGCTATCCTTATAAAGTGCATAAATTAGATATTTCAGAAAACACTAATATTGCTTTTGTTGATGAAGGAAAAGGCGAGCAAACAATTATTTTTATTCATGGTCTCGGAAGTTATCTGCCGGCATGGAAAAAAAATATTGAAGTATTAAAAGATCATTATCGTTGTATCGCAATTGATTTACCAGGATATGGTAAATCTTCAAAAGAAATTCATACAGGTACTATGGATTTTTATGCTGATGCAGTTAAGTTACTGATGGATAAACTGCAGATAAAAACCGCCGTTATTGCCGGACATTCGATGGGAGGACAAATTTCAATGGTAATGTCTCTTAAGTATCCGGAATATGTAAGCAAACTTATTCTTGTTTCTCCCGCTGGCTTTGAAACATTTACTGATGGTCAGAAAGAATGGTTTAGAAGTGTTATGACAGTTAAAAGTGTTAAGTTAACAACGCCACAACAAATTAGAGCAAACTTATTATCTAATTTTTATAATATGCCTGATGATGCAGAGTTTATGATAACAGATAGAATTGCAATGCGTGGTGCAAAATACTTTGATAATTATTGTTATACTGTTGTTCGTTCAGTAAATGGAATGGTAGATCAGCCAGTCTATGATTTTTTACCAAATATAAAACAAGAAACTTTAATCATTTTTGGAGAAAACGATAATCTTATCCCAAATCCATATTTAAATCCTGGTTTTACAGAAGATGTTGCTAACATTGGTAAGGAAAGAATTCCAAATAGTAATTTATTAATTATTCCATCCTGTGGACACTTTGTACAATTTGAAAAACCTGATGAGTTTAATAAAGCAGTTTTAGATTTTCTTAAATAATTACTCTAATTGTAGCCGCAGGTTTTAACCTGCGGTTATATTATTATCCAAAATTTTCAGGGCCTGTTGTTTAACTTTTAAAAGTCATTTCGAAGGAGTCTTCGACCTGCCTACCGGACAGGCAGGCTGAGAAATCTTTCTACTATACAGCAAAAAAGATTTCTCTCCCGATAAATCGGGATCGAAATGACATCGATCAGAATTATGCAACAGAACATTAAGGTCGCAATTTCTCAACATTTTTTATGAGCACTATTTTTAATCAAATCAAATATCCATTCGATACGAAGTTCATAAAAGTAAACGAATATGATATTGCGTATATCGATGAAGGTAATTCTGAAAATGTTTTACTTTTTATTCATGGTCTTGGCAGTTATTTAAAGGCGTGGGATAGAAATATTCCCGAATTAAAAAATCACTTCAGATGTATTGCTTTGGATTTACCTGGTTATGGAAAATCGAGTAAACAAATTCATTCCGGTGAAGTTAGTTTTTATGTTGATATTTTAAATGAGTTTATTACAAAACTTAATTTGAAAAGTGTTTCGCTTGTTGGGCATTCAATGGGTGGACAGATAGCTTTAGCTTACGTGATAAAAAATCCAAACCAAATTGTAAGTATAATTTTAGCTGCTCCTGCAGGATTTGAAACATTTAATCAAGATGAAATTGAGTTAATTCAAAAAATCATCTCGCCGGAAATTCTTTTTAAAACTTCAGATCACCAGATAAGATTAAATTATCAATTTAACTTTTTCAGAATGCCCGCTGAAACTGAAGAAATGATTGGTGATAGAATTGCAATCAAGACTGATGAAGATTTTTATAATCATTGCACTATAGTTTCAAATTCTTTGTTTGGATTATTAAATGCACCGGTTTTTGATCAGTTAAAACAAATAAACAGTCCAACTTTAATATTTTTTGGAAAAGATGATTTATTGATTCCAAATAAATCTATTCATCAAACTACCACAGAGAAAGTTGCAGTTTATGGATCATCTCAGATTAAAAATAGTAAACTGATTTTATTTGATGAGTGCGGCCACTTTTTACAATATGAAAGACCTGACAAATTTAATTCTCAGGTAATTTCTTTTTTCTAAGTAATTCTTATATTCTTAAATTATTGAAGTCTACTTAATAAAACTTTTCGGAAACTTTTTTATCAGTGCTTCAGCAATTACCGTTGCACTCTCTTCATAAGTAAGCAACCCTGTATTAATAGTAAGATGATATAAAGTCGGATCATCCGCATCATGGAAAAAATGTGATTTAAGATATTTGTTTCTTCGCTCATCTTCTTGTTTTATGTAATCTTTTGCTTCTTGTTTTGAATAATTGTAATTCTTCTGAACATGTTTTATTCTATTCTCAATTGGAGCTACTAATCTTACATGAAAACAATTTGGTAATTTTGCAGTTATCACTGTACTTCCCCTACCCACGATAATTGATTTACCATAGCGTGCAAGTTGAAGTACGATCTCAGTTGTTTTATGGAGTATAGTCCATTCAGAAGGCTTAACACCAAGAAGTTCATTTACAGCATCACTAATATGACTGTACTTCCCTTCTTGAATATATTTTTTGAGTACTTTTGGAAGTTTAAAATCTTCAATTACTTTAGTAATTAATTCCTTGTTAAAATATGTCCAGGGATTTTCGGAATCTTTCGTTCTTTGCTGAAGTATTTCGATTAGATTTTTAGAAACGTCGTATGATCCTGATCCGGTCAAACGAGAAATTGTTACGCAGGGAAATATTTCCTTTTTATTTTCTGAAACAGATGAGTGAAGTTTAAGATACTGCTTACACTTTTCATATGCGCCAGTTATTAACACAATTACTCTCTCCTTCCATTTTATTTTGTATTGGACTGGAAATCGTGTGTTTTAATAAAATTACAAAATCTAAATTTATTACTGTAAATAGTATAAACTATTTTTGACAAAAGTCAATTGTCGATGATCTTTTAAGAAGTTTTGAGTGTAAACCATTTTTTTATTTTTTCTAGATCACCCCCATTTAAGGATTTGAAGAAGAATTCATTTTTAGATTTATCATAAATGTAATCTTTGCCCCACTCTTCAATATTCTCAACAATCTGAGCAATTCCATCAAGAGTAGTTATTAATTCATCGTTAGTCGTGGTTGGATGAATAGACATTCGAACCCAACCAGGTTTTTCTGACAGATCCCCCTGATCAATTTTATCTGTTATTATTTTTGATCGGTTAGGATCTACATGCAATAAATAATGTCCATACGTACCGGCACATGAACAGCCTCCTCTAACCTGAACTCCAAACCTGTCATTTAATAATGTTACAATAAGATTGTAGTGAATATTTTCTACATAAAATGAGATTGCACCAAGCCGCTTTTCAATATTTCCGGCAAGTATATGAAGCGTAGGAATTTTTTTGAGTCTCTCAAATGCCAGCTTAACAAGTTCCTCTTCTCTAGCCCGGATTTTTTCTACGTTCATTTCATCTTTTAACTTAATACATAGTGCTGCTTTAATAGTCTGTAGAAATGCCGGTGTCCCTCCGTCTTCTCTTGCCTCAATATTCGCAACAAATTTATGTTGTCCCCATGGATTTGTCCAATCCACTGTTCCGCCGCCTGGTAAATCAGGAACTTTATTGTGATATAATTTCGAATCAAAAATAAGTACTCCCGGAGTAGCGGGTCCTCCTAAAAATTTATGAGGTGAAAATAAAATAGCATCAAGTTTCGCTTCGGGATCTGCAGGATGCATATCAATCTTAACATAAGGTGCGGCACAGGCAAAATCTATAAAAGCGTATCCGCCATATTGATGTATCAATTTTGAAAGTTCAAAATAGTCGGGCTCTATACCTGTCACATTTGATGCGGCAGTGAATGCCCCAATTTTCAGTTTTCTATTTTTATACTTTTCTAATTTTGCTTTGAAATCTTCAACATTTACCAATCCATCTTCATTTGGATCTATCATCACCACATCTGCAATTGTTTCCAACCAGGTAGTTTGATTTGAGTGATGCTCCATATGAGTTATAAAAACAACAGGTCTCATTTCCTCGGGTAGCTTTAGATAATCAACAAGCTGTTCGGGCACCTTAAGCCCGAGTAGTCGCTGAAATTTGCAGACAACCGTAGTCATTCCTGACCCCGCTGTAATTATCACATCTTCCTTACCGGCATTTACATGTTCTTTTATAATCTGATGTGCCTGGTGATACGCAAATGTCATGGTACTACCAGTTATACTTGATTCTGAGTGCGTATTACCAACAAGTGGTCCAAATGTTTCACAAATTTTTTCTTCAATCGGTTTGTACAGCCTTCCGCTTGCAATCCAATCGGCATAAATTATTTTTTTCTTACCGAAAGGAGAGTCAAAAGTTTCATCTATTCCTATAATATGTTTTCGAAACTGCGAAAAATATTTTTCTAGTTCGCTCATTAGAAACCTTATTCTTTGTTGTTATAAATATAATAAATTAGCCTCTGCAATTCATTGAATTTTTTTGTTAATTCTTTTTACCTAAATTGAAATAAACTTTTATAATTAGTATAAAGCGATGAAATTTTTCTTAAAATACATTTTTATAAACATCCTATTATTTCCTGCGGTATTACTTTCACAAACTGATCATTCAATTTTTAAAGATGTTGATTCATTAATAAATGAAGCTATTAAAGATAGTGCGTTTCCGGGAACAGTTGTTCTAATTTGGCAGGATGGTAAAACTATATTTGATAAAGCTTATGGACATTACACCTATGATCCCGCATCTGAAGAAGTGACGACTAAATCAATTTTCGATCTTGCCTCGCTGACAAAAGTAGTTGCAACAACAACTGCTGCAATGATTTGTTATGACAGAAAACTTTTTTCACTTGATGACAAGGTAATTAAATTTATTCCAGATTTTGGAGCAAATGGCAAAGAAAATATAACTCTAAAAAATCTGCTGCTTCACAACTCAGGTTTACCAGCCTGGAAAAAATTTTACGGAATAGATCTTAAATATGATGACGTGATAAAAGAAATATATTCTTCAGAACTTGAATATAAGACCGGTGAAAAAACAGTATACTCAGATTTAGGAGTTATAACGCTCGGTAAAGTAATAGAAAAAGTAACAGGTAAAAGTCTGGATCTATTTTGCAAAGATGAGATTTTTATTCCGTTAAGTATGCATTCAACATTTTTCAATCCGCCTGATTCATTAAAAAAATATTGTATGCCTACCGAGAATGATACTTATTGGAGGATGAAAACACTTCAGGGTGAGGTTCATGATGAAACTTCGGCTATGTTAAATGGCGTTGCGGGTCATGCAGGATTATTTTCGACCGCTGATGATTTATCCAAACTAATTTCGGTATTGATGAACAATGGGAGGTTTAAGCAAAACCAATTTATAAGCCGAAGTACCGTTGAGTTATTTACAAAAAGATTTTCAAAAGAAAGTACCAGAGCACTTGGCTGGGATACTAAATCAGAATCCGGTTCATCTGCAGGTAAATATTTTTCCAATCAATCATTCGGTCATACAGGATTTACGGGAACATCTATCTGGGTGGACCCAAAAATGAATTTATTTGTGGTGTTCTTAACAAATAGAGTATATCCCACAAGAAATAATTCAAAAATATTAAGAGTTCGTCCAAAACTGCATGATGCTGTAATACAGTGTTTAGAAAAAACTCATGAAAAGTAATTTATCATCAAAAGCTAACTTGGGATTTGCAAGTGTTATTTTTGTTCACTTTTTATTTCTGTTTCTTCCAGCTTCAGACATTAATTCTATAGTATCGTATATTCAAAAACATAATAACAAAAGTTTAAGTACGGTTATGGAAAAGTCGGATGTTTTTAATCTAACAGAAGATGATGAAAAGTGGATTGATAAAACGCTGGAATCCATGACGTTGTATGACAAGTGCGCTCAGATTTTTATGCCAGCCGTTTTTGGCAATAGCCTTAATCAGTCTTCCAAAGAATTTAAGCTGGCGATGGAACTTGTTAAAGTTCATGGAATTGGTGGAATCGTTGTTTCTTCCGGCGGCGTAGATGAAACAGCTTCAATGATAAACGAGCTTCAAAAAAATGCAAAAATTCCTCTTCTGGTTTCAGCAGATTTTGAGAATGGTATCGGAATGAGGATGATTGCTTCGAATATTTTTCCGCATAACATGGCAATCGGAGCAACCTTCAATCCAAATTTTGCATTTGAATCCGGCAAAGCAACTGGTATTGAAGCGCTAATGCTTGGAGTAAACATTAATTTTGCACCTGTAGCTGACATTAATAATAATCCGGACAACCCCGTTATTAATCTCAGATCTTTTTCTGAAGATAAAAATCTGGTCAGCGACTTTTGCAAATCATTTTATGAGGGGACAAAAGAAGCAGGTGTTATTGCAACGGCAAAACATTTTCCCGGACATGGAAACACAAGAGTAGATTCGCATAATGAACTTCCTGTTATAAATGGATCAAAAAGCTATTTGTTTGATAATGAGCTAAAACCATTTATTGAATTGATTAAAAATAATATTCAGGCAATAATGATCGGGCATTTGAATGTACCAGCTTTTGATACAAAAAATAATTTACCCGCATCTCTTTCTTACAATGTTGTAACCAAGCTTTTAATTGAACAACTTGGATATAAAGGATTGATAATTACAGATGCTTTAGACATGAAAGCAGTCACAAATTATTTTTCTGCCGGTAATGCTTGCGTACAGGCATTTAAAGCAGGCAATGATATTTTGCTGATGCCGGCGAATATAAAAGATGGAATAACCGCAATTTACAATGAAGTAAAATCCGGAGGTATTACTGAAGCCAGACTGGATGTGAGTGTCAGAAAAATATTATCTGCAAAAAAATGGCTGAAACTTGAAAAAGAAAAATTTAACGATAGCACTAAACTTCCAAAGCGTATAAGATTTGAGGAACATTATAAACTTTCAAAAACTATTGCTGAAAAATCTGTTACTGTAGTTAAATTAGAGGATAATTTACTGCCATTAGATTCTTCAAAGTTCATTAAAACTTTTTTAGTAAATATTACAAATCGTGGTAATATTAGTGATCCACATTTTAGTGAAATTTATAAAGAAGAATTTTCAATATACAGCAAAACAACTTTAACCAGCTCTTCGAATACGTCCGATTATAAATTTACATTGGATGTTGCTAAAGATTGTGATCTGATTATTTTAGCTTCGTACTTCAGCATTAGAAATAATGCAGATTCAAAATCATTACCGGATTATCAAATAAAATTTATTAATGATTTACTAAATCTTAATAAAAGGATAATCTTTATAAGTTTTGAAAATCCATATGTACTTTCTTTATTTCCAGACGTAAAAAATTACATTTGTACTTTTAGCAATTCACAATCTTCACAACGCGCTGTATTAAATATACTTAATGACTCTATAGAGCCCGAAGGTAAACTGCCAATTTCAATTCCAGGTACTGTCTACAAAACTGGTTTTAAATGGAAACCAAATTCTTGATTTTTAAATTATGGAGGAACATATGAAAAATATTTTGACATCCATTTTAATGTGCGTCTTGCTAATAGCTTGCAACTCTGATACTGAATCTCAAACCTCAACAATAAAACTTCCGGACGGTTTTAAAATAGAAGTTTATGCTTCAAATATTCCAAATGCCAGATCAATGGCACTTAGCCCAAATGGAATTCTTTATGTTGGAACCAGATCAGCTGGAAATGTTTATGCACTTATTGATAAAAACAATGATTATAAAGTTGATGAAGTTTATACAATTGCATCGGGATTGAACATGCCAAATGGAGTTGATATTAAAAATGGGGATTTGTTCGTCGCAGAAGTTAGCAGAGTAATTAAATTTTCAGATATAGATAATAATTATAAAAACCATCCTACGTACTCTGTTGTAAGCGGTGATTTTCCTGCTGATAGAAGCCACGGATGGAAATTTATAAAATTTGGACCTGATGGGAAATTGTACGTGCCGATTGGCGCGCCTTGCAATATCTGTTTAAGGGATGATGATGCGAGGTATGCTTCAATAACACGAATGAATGATGATGGAAGTGAGTTTGAAGTCTTTGCTCATGGCATCAGAAATACCGTTGGATTTGATTGGAACCCTGAAACAAATGAATTGTGGTTTACTGATAATGGCCGGGATATGCTCGGAGATAATATTCCACCCGATGAACTAAATTGCGCACCCGTTAAAGGATTACACTTCGGATATCCTTTTCTTCATGGGAAAAATATTCTTGATCCTGAATTTGGATCACAGGGCGATACTTCCCTGTACACAAAACCAGTGCAGGAACTTGGACCTCATGTTGCGGCACTGGGTATGGAGTTTTATACCGGACAAATGTTTCCAGCGGAATATCAAAATCAAATATTTATAGCTGAACATGGCAGCTGGAACCGATCTCAAAAAATCGGATACAGGGTTTCATTAGTTCGATTGAATGGAAATAAATCAATCAGCTACGAAACATTTGCAGACGGGTGGTTAAATGGCGATAATGTTTCCGGCAGACCTGTTGATATTGAATTACTACCTGATGGTTCGATGCTGGTTTCTGATGATTATGCTGACTGCATTTACAGAATAAGCTACCATAATGATTAACCAGGTAAGAAGTTATAACTTTATTTTAAGATGGTAATTCTATTTTTGATATTCATCAAATAAAAATGAATTTCAACTAATGATTGTACTTTTCAATAAACCATTTAATGTTCTATGTCAGTTTACTGATAAACAAGGAAGAAAAAATCTATCGGATTTTATTTCCATTAAAAATATTTACGCTGCGGGCAGACTTGATTACGACAGCGAAGGTCTTGTTATATTAACTAGTAATGGAAAACTGCAAAACATAATATCTGACCCAAAACATAAATTAGAAAAATCTTATTGGGTTCAAGTAGAAGGGGTCCCTGACGCGACTGCGCTTAATAAATTACACACAGGTGTTTTATTGAATGATGGAATTACAAAACCTACAAAAGTAAAATTGATTGAACAGCCAAATATATGGAATCGCATTCCGCCAATCAGGCAAAGATTAAATATTCCAACAAGCTGGTTAGAATTAAAAATAATAGAAGGTAGGAATAGGCAAATTAGAAGAATGACAGCTGCAGTAGGTTATCCTACGCTAAGATTGATAAGATATTCAATCGGGGAATGGAAATTAAATTCTCTTACCATTGGAAAATGGAAAGAAATTTCTATTACAAATAGGATTTAGAAATTAATTATTTTTTCTTCAAAAAAATCCTGTAGATAAAAAGTAAAATCATAGCACCAAGAACGGCTCCAATAAATACTGAAGTTTCCCTTTCTTTATATCATCCTAAAAACTACCCAAGATATGAAAACACTATGGAGCCGCCAATTACAAATAGAATTGTAGTTATTATTCCGTACTGATCTTATCCTGCATAAGAAATTTTGCAACTGCTCCAGCCAATAGATTCAATTATTATCTTCCGGATAAAGTCCATCATTCCTCCATTAAATGATTTTGTGAATCATGTTTTTTAATAAACTTTTTATAAAAGATAGATGCTGCCCATCCGATAATTAAGATAACAATTAATAATGCCAGTACAGGAACAAATATAGCCATAAGTGCCAATCCGATTGATGATCCGGCTTCTACTGTTGATACAACTGAGTTACCTGTGCCTCCGGTTATTGCAGAAGATTTAAATCTTGCAAAACCGGTTGCGGCTTGAATTGTTCCGGCAACGCTTCCCCCTGCAATAATAGCAAACGACCATTTAAGGAATGGAGAAAAATCTGTTATAACCGAACCGGTTAAGATGATTCCTGCAACAATTGCCATCGGATGTTCGATTGTATCTAAAAGATTATCGAGCCAGGGAATGTAGTAAGCACCAATTTCTACAACTGTTGCAATACTAAATGCAATCAAGGCGGGCAGCGTTCCTATCCAGCTAAAATATGTTGATAATTCAAGTTGTCCTGAATATGACGCTATTGAAGCAATCAAGAAGGGAATAAAAATTCTGAAACCAACTGCAGCACTTAATCCAATTCCTATAAAAATACTAAGTAGTGTTTCCATAAAAATCCAATCTCAAATTTAATTCTGAATATTTTGACAAACTCAGAAATATTAATCAATCAATTAATCTGCTTTCAACAAAAAGTATGAACTTACGAATTACAAAAATAGACAAGTTTTAATAACTCATATTATTCAGTTTAACTTTACCTCTGAAGATCCAGTAAATGCTTATTGTGTAAGCTAAAACAAATGGAATACCTATCAAAGCAATTATCAGCATAATGTTTAAAGTCTTTTGTGATGATGCTGCGTTATAAATGTTTAAACTGTATTCAGGGTTGTTTGATGCTAAAACAAAATTGGGAAATAATCCAAATGCAAACAAAGAAAGCAGTGCAGCTATGGAAGCACACGAGGAAAGGAATGCCAGAAATTCTTTTTTCCTTGATATTTCTCTGGGGATATTGGCAATTGCAAGCATATTTAAAATAGCAAGTACAAACAATGCAGGAAATTCTTTAAAGTGTTTTATCATATGCGGATAATATATTAATGTTGCCATTGTAGTAGTTATGTAACAAATAATAAAAAAGATAATTGTGTTATTAACCCAACTTCTCAATTTATTTTGAAGTTCACCTTCAGTTTTCATTACTCCATAAATAGCACCATGCATCATAAATAGTGAAACGGTGGTAACACCCACTAAAACAGTGTAAGGATTGATTAAACCCCAAAATGTTCCAATAAATTCTTTATCAGGTCCAATTGGAATTCCTGTAATTAAATTTGCGACTGCTACTCCTGCCAGAAATGCAATAAAAATACTTGCTACGCTAAATGCAACATCCCACATTTGCCTCCACCATTTCATTTGTTGTTTGCTTCTGAATTCGATTGCGACTGCACGAAAGATCAACATAAATAGTAACATCATTAATGCTGAATAGAATCCTGAGAAAACCGTAGCATAAACGTGTGGAAAAGCCGCAAATAATGCTCCACCTCCCGTTACAAGCCATACTTCATTCCCATCCCATACCGGCCCGATTGAATTAATCATGATTCTTCTATCAATATCATCTTTTACAAAAAGGTGCAGCGCACCAACGCCAAGATCAAACCCATCAAGAATGGCGTATCCCACTAATAGAATTCCAATTAAAAAAAACCAGATTGTATTTAGATCAAAAGTAAATTCCATAGCTACTCCAAATTATAAATAATCTTAGTGTGGAAACCATGATGTCATGCTGAACTCGTTTCAGCATCTCGCTCTCTTACATTTCAAAATCATCAGATAAGTCTTTCCAATCTTTGTTTATCGATTCAATTAAATTTATTTTCCACTGCCGATGCCAATTCTTTAACTGCTTTTCTCTCCTTATAGCCTCCTCAACTGAATTAACAACTTCAAAATATATTAATATGTTTAGATTATACTTTTTAGTAAACCCATCTATCATTTTATTTTTATGTTCATACACTCTTCGGACTAAATCATTTGTCACTCCAATGTAAAGAGTTTTTGATTTATTGCTCATGATATAGACATAAAAATTTTTCATATTAGGCAGTTCTAATACTAACTAACATTATTCGACACTAAGATTCCGAAACGAGTTCGGAATGACAACAGAGGTTATGCTTTCGGATGTCCTATTTCAGATGGAATTGAATCCGCATCTTCGGGTCCGTGTTGTATTTTTTCGTTTAACAGATAGATAAATAAAATAAACAAACCAATATAAATAAGTGTAAATAGAACCAGTGAAAACCACACTTGTCCGGCTTCAACAGCTTTTGATAATCCTTCGGAAGTCCTTAGTAATCCGTAAACAATCCATGGCTGCCTTCCAACTTCTGCAGTTATCCAACCTATTTGGTTTGCAATCTGCGGAAGCAGAACTGAGAAAACAAAAATCCATAACAACCATTTCTGTTTAAACAATGTGCCCCGCCACCAAAAAAATACTCCAAGTAAACTAATTCCGATTAACGTAAAACCAATAGCTACCATTAAATGATACGCCTGAAATACAATGTTTACCGGAGGTCTATCTTCTTTTTTAAATGAATTTAATCCTGTTACTTTTGTGTTTGTATCAAAGCCAATTAAGTAACTTAACATACCAGGAACAGCAATGCTGAAACTGACTTTTTGATTATTTTCATCGACCCATCCAAATAAATAAAGCGGAGCATTAGTTTGATCATCAAAAACAGCTTCCATTGCAGCAAGTTTTGCCGGCTGATTTTTACTAACTCCTACTGCACTTCTATGTCCTGTAAAAAGTTGAAACAAAGAAGCAATCACAACAACAACCAGAGCAATTTTAATTGATGATTTTGCAAATCGAATATGTCTATCTTTTAAAAGATAATATGCACTTACGCTGATAATAAGAAAAGCTCCCGCTAACCAGCAGCCCGATAATACATGTGAAAGCCGATCAATCGATGATGGATTAAAGACCATTGCCCAAAAATCTGTTATTTCTGCTCTTGCGTTTATTCCTTCACCAACAATATGAAAACCTGCAGGAGTCTGCTGCCAGGAATTTGCAACTACAATCCAAACAGCACTAAACATTGAACCGAGTGAAACCATAATTGTTGAAAAGAAATGCATTTTGGGTCCAACTTTTTCCCAGCCAAAAACCAAAACTGCAAGAAAACCGGACTCAAGAAAAAATGCAAAAATTCCTTCAGCCGCGAGTGCGCTTCCAAAAACATCTCCCACAAATCGTGAATAAGTTGCCCAGTTTGTTCCAAATTCAAATTCCATCACGATACCTGTTGCAACGCCAACGGCAAAAGTTAACGCAAATACTTTTACCCAGAACTTGGTCATGTTCTCATAGAATTTATCTTTGGTTTTAAGATACATCCCTTCCATAATCACAAGAATTATTGCGATGCCAATGCTTAACGGCGGATAGATATAGTGGAATGCTATTGTAAATGCGAATTGAATTCGAGAAAGTATTTCAACATCCATACTTACCTAATATTTTTTTGAATTGTAAATCTAAATTAGTAAAAACGCTTTTCATTGGGAAACAAAAAACATTTAGACTTTACTAACTGTTGTTTGTTGTTAACATTTATAATTTTGAAATATTTAAATACTCTCAATTATTTTTTATCAAACAATTTAATTTTGTTTGCAAACTGTGAAGCAAAATCATCAAACATTTTTGCAGCGTCTGGATTGTTTGTTGATTTACGATAAGTATCACCAAGCTTTAAAATGATTTGATAGAAGTGCAGATTCATATCGTCAATAAGCATATCATTTGTCCAGAGGTCAATACCAAGAGTAACTTTATCTTCTTTGTCCCATAGAGAAAGCATCATTGTTTTAGCTTCTTTCATTCCGGTAAAGCCGGCATCATCTGCCTGCCACTCAATTTTTTCCGGCATTTTTTTATCATCAAGGTGAATCAATAATTTTATTTCGGATTTTTTACTCATAAAGATTCCTTCTTAATTTTTGTTTATGTAACTCAGGTTGCTTGCTCTAATTGACAACATTATTATCAATGATAAAGTATTATTAAGATATCCGCTGCAGTGAATTGCACAGAACAAATAGTATCTCTCGAAAAGGTGAGTAAACCTGCCAGCGTTAGGCAGAGTTGACTTGTGACCTATTATCAACAACTTAAGAGTACGTCATTCTTCGACTAGCCCAGGATGACATTGGTTTAATTAATTAGATACCTTAATTCAATACTTCTGATATTTTGCAAAACTATTTTTTACCATTTCATCATTAATATTAATAAATTTTCCATCCGTGTCTTCAAGCCAAATTTCGCCAAGGTATCTTCCATATTTTTCTTTTTTGTCCTTGATTGTTTCAATAATCACTTCTTTGCCAAGAATTAATGATCTTAAAAAATCACGGCTCTGCAATCCCTTCGATCTTTCAGCACCCCTTAATTCAGGAGCGTTAATTCTGTTCAGTCTTATTTTTTCGCCTTTAATCCAGACGTGTAAACCCAGGTCAATATCAACAGTACAAGTATCGCCGTCATAAACCTCTGCAATTATTGCTTTGTAATGATAAAGAATTTTTTCCATGTATGATCCTTTTGATTTGAGTTGATTGCTTATATTTTAGTCTTAACAAAATTAAAAGGATAATAATTGAAAATAAAAGAATTTTTAATATTTATAATATTTTTATCATCCCCGCTGTTCTCACAAACTGAAATTTCAATTGGCGGATATTTGGGAGGCGGCACCTTTAGCGGTAACTCAACTTCGGTAGGTGGATTTACTTCCTCACTATTTGTTGAAGCTAATCTTCCGCTTTTTGAAGAAGTCTTTCCAAGAGTGAGTTTAATCTTTACAAAAGATTTTAATGCAATACTTCCAAATGATAGCCAACCGTACAACCCTTACATTTTGGGACTTAATTTTAAAGGCGTTACAACTCAATATTTTGATAATAAAATATTTTTGGAGGAAGGAGTAGGATTGTTAGCCCTGAATGACCGAACTTTTATTGATACCGATGTTTGGGATTATGGTGTTGTTGTTTCTATATCAGCGGGATTTGATCTAAGAAATTATGATTTAAAGGGTTTTAAATTAGGTGCGGGAGCTGAATACGGATTGACATTTTTTAATACTCTTCCAAAGTATTCCTCATTACATATTTTCCTGCATTATACAATTTGATTTAGACAAAAAAGAACCCGCGCTTTTTTAAGAGACGCGGGCTTTATCGAGAGAGGCACAAATTTCTACTAGAGCTCGGCAGTCCTGTTCAAATTATCAACATAATCTTTATAAAGGTTGTAGCTCATTCTTTTTACCTTAGAATTTTTATCCTTTAATGATAATTGATTTACTGCTTTCATTCCTTCATCTTCTTTTATTTCATAAAGTGAATATGCTATTAATAATCTTACTGAAGGTTCCTTTTCTTTTTCCAATCTTTCTATAAGAGTACTAACAACCTCACTGATTTTATATTTGCCTGCAAAATAAATTGAACATTTTCTTACACCGGTATTTTCAGAATTGATACCGGATTTTAAATTATCCAATGCGTGTACATTTTTTGTAATGTCTGATATTGAGTTTGCTTGAGCTGTTAAATTTGAAATTGAACCTAAAATCAAAAATAAAGCTGCCAATAAAGTGTTTTGTAATTTTGATGTTTTCATTTTGAACCTCTCTTATAAAGAATTACTAAAAAGTTATCGTTAATCTCTGATTCAAATCTAGTTCGCCAATATGTAACCCGTGTCATTAAGTGGTAAATGGATGTAAAATATTGTCATGGGTATTATAAAATTTAGGAGAGCATTGGAGAGTTAATAAAATGTGATTGGACAAAAAAAATTCCCTTCAAGTGGAAGGGAATTTAATAACGGAAAATCAGAATAGAATTAAAATCAGTTGGTAATTTTACCGCTCTTCAATTCAGCACTTAATCTTTTAAGCTTATAAACTTTATCAATTGCTTCGTACATACCGCTGGAATGAACAGAAACGGTTCGGTTCTCCTCTGTTCTAAAAATAAAACTACCCGGCAGACTTTGAATGTTTCCATCAAAAGCTAAACCTACAATTTCTGCATTTCTATTAATAACCGGGCTTCCGGAGTTTCCGCCAATAATATCATTTGTGGATACAAAGTTAAATGGCGTCGATAAATCCAATCCTGCAGGTGGTGCTGCCCATCTTTCCGGTAAACTCCAGGGAAATACTTTCCCCTGACCGAGATAACGATCGTACATTCCGTAAAAGGTTGTAAATGGTTGAGCATAAGTTCCGTTGTAAGGATAACCTTCTACAACTCCATCTGCCAATCGTAAAGTAAAAGTAGCATCAGGTGGAATTGATGTTCCATAAACATCAAATAATGCAACACCCAGTTGTTGAGAATATGAAGATTCAAGTTCAACAAGTTTATTCACTTTTTTTGAATATTCATCAGCCCGATCCTTCGAATTCATCATAAAATAAATAAAAGGATCATCTCCTTTTAATACTTCATCCGGTCCATCTTTTAAAAGATTTTTAACATCATTTAAGTTAGTTATTTTTGATTTTGAGAGAACATAATTAACTGCCTCTTTTCCCTGCAATCCATTTGTAAACTTTTTAACTAATGGATCGTCAGGACCCAGATATTTATATAGAGCGTTAATTTTTTCTTCCAGTAATGTATTATTCATTTCCACATCAAAATCCTCAGGAAAAAGAGAGGCTAATGTATTATCAAGTTCATCACCAACATATAAATCGTTTCGATCAGTCTCAGGCAATTTTAAATTTTCAGCGATGGCAATTAGTTCATCGGCAATAAAAAAATATTGCGGAGTAGCTAGTCGATTCATATTTAATGCAAAATTTTTATTGGATATTTCACTTAGCTGCTTACGAGAATCAGCTATTTTATTCCATAAATCGCCGTACTTATCTCTTAATTCAGGATCTGCTTCAACTGACTGCCTGAAAGATTTTTCAAAGTCTTTTTTCCTTTGCATTAAGATAGGATCTCTTAATCCTTCCAAAATTCCACTATATGCTTTGATAGAATTATCAAAAGAAAATATTCTGTCTTCAAGTTCTGCTTTACGGCTTGGATCCTTTTTGAGCATGTCTTTGTACATCTCTGATAGTGATGTAAGCAATGTTAAGGTTCTTGGATATTGTATATCTCTTGCATATTCTAATTGTGCAACAGTATTTAATCTATCTGTATTACCTGGATTGCCTACAACAAAAACAGGTTCACCAATAGCCGCACCATTTTCACTCCATTTAAAATAATTTTCAGTTTTTAGTGGATTTCCATTATCATCATAAACTCTAAAGAAACTGCAATCCAAATTAAAACGTGGATAAGTAAAGTTATCAGGATCACCGCCAAAAAATCCCATTTGATCCTCCGGTGCTAAAACTAATCTTACATCAGTGTACCTTTTGTATCCATAAAGAGAAAATTTTCCACCATTATAAAGTGGAGTTATGGCAACTTCAAGCCTTGTAGCCGCTGCTTCACGTTCTTCAATTTTCGTAATGATATCGTTTTCTAACTTTGAACGTTCTTCATCGGTTGTTGCTTTGTTAATTGCATCGATAACCTCATCCGTAACATCTTTAAATAAAACCAGTTGATCGACATACAAACCTGGTACCGGTCTTTCATCCTGAAGTGTTTGAGCAATAAATCCGTTTGTATGCAGATCTTCTCCCTCTTTTGTAACCTGGGTTATACTTTGTCTTGCGCAATGATGATTCGTCATTACCAAACCATCTTCAGAAACAAATGAAGCGGAACAATAATTTGCAAAGCGTAAGGCTGACATCCTTACATGTTCAAACCAGGCTTCATCGGGATTAAAATTATAGGTTTGACTGAAGTACTGCATAGGTGGATATTCGAATGTCCACATTTTGCCATTATCAAATTTGCCGGCTTTTATTGTATCAAGGTTCATCCAATCTGCAGATTGTGCTGACGCTTGAAACGATAAAATCCAACTGAAAAGCACTATGCTGTAAGCTAACCGTTTAACAAAATTTCGGAACAGATTTCTCATGACAACACCTTATTATGTATTAATATTGTTAACTAAAAAACAATTTTTAAAAATAAATAAAAAATCCTTCTATGCGCCAAACAAATTATGAATGGTCGAATAAAAGGATAAACTTCACAACTGACTTAAAAGTTACTTAAAATCAATTGTTCCAGCACTAAAATCTGTTAAATGTATGAATCCGGTTGATATAAAGGTTCAATTTCCCACTCATCCTCAATCGTTCCGATGCAATGGGAACATTTGGGAACCGTAAATACAACTTTTTCTTCATTTGGTGCAGCACGTACAAAATTTAATACCGTTTTACAGCTTGCGCATTGAACGATATGTGATGTATGTATTTTTCTGCTGCAATCCGGACAAATAAACCCGAGATCTCCGGGATTTTCTTCCGGATGAACCAAAAAGATCGAGTTGCATTTTGTGTGATTACATTTAGCGAAGTGCCACTTAATAGTATCAGTATTTGCGATAACTATCTCCATAAAATTTGTTAAGCGAATGTAATTAGTGTTATTCAAAAAGTCCATTGAAAAATGAGTACCTTTCAAAAAAAAATTTTGATGTTCAGTGCCTAAATTTCTTTAAATTGCAATTAAACTTAGATCACGTTTTTACATAAAAAAACGCTTTTATTTTTCAAGGATTATTTAATCATTTAATTATTAAGGACCGAGTATGGAAAAACTTAATTCTTTTAAAGCATACGATATACGTGGAAAGGTTCCAACGGAACTAAACCCGGACTTAGCTTATAAAATTGGCAGAGCATTCTCCAAATACATTAGTGCAAAAAAAGTTATTGTTGGTTATGATGTAAGAAAATCCTCTTTAGAAATTTCAGACGCCTTAATAAAAGGTTTAACTGATGCAGGAACCAATGTTATAAATATTGGATTATGCGGAACCGAAATGATTTACTTTTCTACTCCCTATCTGGATGCCGATGGAGGAATTATGATAACAGCAAGCCATAATCCACCTGAATATAATGGAATGAAATTCGTTAAAAGAGATTCTGTTCCGGTTGGATATGATTCCGGATTAAATGTTATTGAAAAAATGATTCTAAAAAATGAAATTGGTGAAATTAATTCCGATAAAGGATCTGTTGAACAGATAGATATTATGGAAGCATTTATAAACAACTTAAGTAAGTTCTATGATCCACATAAAATTAAACCATTAAAAGTTGTTGTAAATGCCGGCAATGGCTGTGCAGGACTTTCAATTAATGCAATTGAATCCAGATTGCCAATAAAAATGATAAAAATTTTTAATGAACCTGATTCTGATTTCCCAAACGGTGTTCCAAATCCATTACTAATTGAAAATAGAAAGCCAACTATTGATGCCGTGCTTAAAAATAATGCAGATCTTGGTGTTGCCTGGGATGGAGATTATGACAGATGTTTTTTCTTTGACGAAAAAGGGAGTTTTATCGAAGGATATTATATCGTTGGATTACTTGCAAAGTCCATATTAAAAAAATTTCCTGGTGAAAGAATCGTACACGATCCTAGATTAGTTTGGAACACGCTTGATATTGTTGAAAAAGGCAAAGGCGTTGCTGTTGAATCTAAGAGCGGACATGCATTCATTAAACAAAAAATGCGTGAAGTAAATTCAATTTATGGCGGTGAAATGTCGGCGCATCATTACTTCAGGGATAATGCATATTCAGATAGTGGTATGATTCCTTTTTTATTAATTATGCAGCTTATTTCCGAAGATGATCAACCTCTTAGTGAACTTGTTGAGGGAATGATTGCAAATTTTCCTTGTTCAGGTGAAATTAATTCTACAATTACTGATCCCGCAAAAAAAATTGAAGAGATTGAAAAAATATATTCTGATGGTAAAATCGAAAGAGTAGATGGTTTAAGTGTTGAATATGATAACTGGAGATTTAATCTGCGAATGTCAAATACAGAACCGATAATTAGATTAAATGTTGAATCTAAAGGTGATGTTTTACTAATGGAAGAAAAAACAAAAACATTATTGGAGCATATTAGAGCGTAACAGATTTGTAGTGCAGCCATCAACCCATTGATTGCTGCACTAATAACTTATAATGAATAAAATTAAACCCTACTATATTTGGTTTGCATTTTCACTTATTTCCTTAACATTAATCGGAATCATTTCTATCAGACTTCCTTTTCGTGGAGATGAAAGACACATAGTTGAAACAATAAAATTATTTGCCGATAATTTTACGTTTGATACAATTAAAGATTACCCTGAAGTCACTCCGCCATTTTTCTATATGTTCTATGCTCTCTGGGCCAAGATTTTCACCGCTTCAACAGATAGTTTAAGAATTTTAACATTAATTGTTTCGTTTATAACCTGGCAATTAGTTTATTACATGTTTAGTTTATTCGTTAGCAAAGAAGCGCATGCAATTTTGCTTTCATTATTAGTAATTATAAATCCATATTTCTTTGGTACAAGTGTTTTCGTTTTTACTGATATGTTGACCATCTCGCTCATACTTGCGGCAGTAATAACATTTATAAAGAATAAGTTTTTTCTATACACAATTTTTGGAGTGCTGGCAATTCTTTGCAGACAATATGCAGTCATTATCCCGGTATCGGTCATTGTATATTCAGTGTTAAATTATAAAAATGAAAAGATAATTAGCAGGAAGAATATTTTTGCTTCTATAATAACACTATTCCCATTGTTCGGATTATTTATAATATGGAAAAACATCTCCCCGGTTAGCGGAATTGAGAAGTGGATTGTCGTCAATTCATCTTTTTATAATATAGATTATATAAACACTTATTTAACTTTTTCTTTTATCTATGTTTTTCCCATAGCATTTATGTTTTTGAAAAAGATTAAGTTCATTTTCCCGAGTTTTATGATCGCGTTCTTGTTTACCATAATCTTAACTTTTTTTCCTATCAAACCTTCTGAAGCTACTTTAGAGTTTACAGATTATAAAACCGTAGGATTTGTTCACCAGGTATTTTCAAATTTACTTGGATACAATACTCTCTGGTTAAAAATTTTTCTTTTTGGTTTGCTTTTAGCCGGATGTTATATCAATACAGAAATAGTGAAAAGATTTTATTTATCTGTTAAAACAAAATCTAGTAA
>JACZKY010068462.1_pt1 | contig 29569 bp, 30 predicted proteins | sample 8237611 | NCBI WGS metagenome assembly JACZKY01 (sample SAMN16148055, study PRJNA663545) | marine sediment metagenome | biome: sediments and biomass from bioreactor inoculated with such sediments; feature: coastal sediments; material: methane- and iron-fed bioreactor; isolation source: Bothnian...
AGGTGGAGGCGAAGTTCGGCATCGTCGCCGCGATGGGAGCCGGGGGATGGAAGTCCTCCGCGATGGTCATCAACTACACGGCGACGACCAAGCAAACCCTCCGCGACGCCGCGAACCTGTTGGGGAGGAAGGTCGAGAACAAGGTCGAGACGGGATAATCCGGCTTCCGGGGATAGCCTTCGCGAGGCGACAAGGCGGACATCCTGCTCCGCTTTCCCCGGATCACTCGCAGGGACCATCAGCAGGAGATGGACCAAATGGCGAAGAAAAGAAAAAAGACCGATCCCATCACCCACTACACCATCGGCGGGGGAATATCTAAAATGCCGATGGTGTCTGTTGACTTCACCCGGCCCGGCCTTACCGTCGAAGACCTCGACCGTATCCTCCCGAAAGGAACCTACACCTTCGAGGGGCGCGTCGCCTTCGCGGAGAAGTGGGCGAAGACGACGATCGAAACCGATGGTCTGCCGACTGACCCGTGCGAGAACCGCGTCACCGATAGGTGGTACGCGGCGGGGATCCTGGGCGAACTGCGCCTCGTACGGACGTTGATCAAACGCGGGGAAACCGCACACGCAGCGCATCGCGCTCTGGATCTCGGAATGCTCCTTCGGGAACTGTTCGACGTTATGCTCCATAACAAGAAGGTGCTGAAGTGGGAAGGCTGGCAAGGTAGCGGAAGCGACGGCGGCAAAGCCGACAAGAAGATCCGCCCCCTGATGGAATGGCTACGCCGTACCGTCAAACAATATCCCGATAAACCGTGCACTTTCTATTGGAACTCCCTCCCCGAACACGACGACGGCGACACGGTGGAAGAGATAAACGGTGCGACGATGATTCGCGAGGGAAACGTCCTCGTGGTCAAGGACGCCGATGGACGGAAACGCTTCCTTGCCAAGCCATCCTTCAAGCGATACGTCGCCGACGTAAAGGAGTCTCTCAAAAAGTAGCGTTTTCGCAAACCCGCGCCCATCAAGGGCTGGCCGACCAAAAGGGCCTTACTGCGCATCCCGTTTGAGATACTCCCCCGCAGAAAGTAATTTGCGGGAGGGTGAAACATGGATAAACGGAATGGCGTAAGCAAGCTCCGCCCCTCCGACGTGGAGGCGGAGTACGGCATCCCACAGCAAACCCAAGCGAACTGGAGATGTCAGGGTCGCGGTCCCGACTTCATCCGGTTGTCCGCCAGGCACATCCTCTATGACCGCACCGACCTGGAGAAATTCTTTTCCTCCCACAAGGTGGAACCGGGGCGGGCGGGATGACTCCCGCCTTGGCGGTCAGGACCGAGAACCTAATTTGTACTAGTACAAGAAAGGTCCGGGGGATCGCCCAGGACACCCGCGATCTACGCGATGCCATCCTTGACGCCTTCCAAGATACCGACAAACCCGTGACGGTCCGGCAGATGTATTACCTGCTCTCCGTACAGGGAGCTGTCGAGAAGACCGATTCAGGGTACGGGCGGGCGCAGCGGCAACTTCTCGAAATGCGCCAACTCGGAATTATCCCGTATGAGTGGATCGCCGATAACACCCGGTGGATGCGGAAGCCGAACACCTATTCGAGCGTTGAACACGCGCTCCGCAGCACGAGGAATTTCTACCGCCGGTCGGTTTGGGAGCACCTCGATCAATATATCGAGGTGTGGTGCGAGAAGGACGCTCTCGCGGGCGTCCTGTACCCGATCACGGAACAGTACGACATCCCGTTGATGGTGACGCGGGGGTACAGTTCGGAGTCGTACGCTTACGGGGCCGCCCAGGTGATCAAGGAGAAGGGTAAAACGGCATACATCTATTACCTGGGCGACTTCGATCCCTCTGGTTGGCAGATGTCCCGGAACTTGGAAGATAAACTCAAGGGATTCGGGGCGGAGATTGAATTCATCCGGTTGGCCGTCAACTTGGAACAGATCGAAGCGTGGAAACTCCCCTCCCGCCCGACGAAGAAGACGGACACCCGCTGCAAGGAATTCTACGACACCTTCGGAAAGAACACCGAGTCGGTGGAACTCGACGCCATCCCTCCCGACGACCTGCGTGATCTCGTGGATGATGCCATTGATCAGCACCTACCCGAAGGATACCTCGACGAACTGAAAGTGGCCGAAGAGTCCGAGCGGGACATTCTAAAACGCTTGGAGAAGATCGCGGCGGGAGCGGCGAGATGACTCCCGCCCAGGCGATCAAGGCGGAGTGTCGATCCTGCAAGGGTGGCCAACTCTTCCGCTGCGAGTCTACAGCGTGCTCCCTGAATCACGCCGGGAGACCCCTCCCGAAGATCAAGGCGCATTGTCGAACCTGCAACGGTGACGATCATCCCCGCGAGTGCGCCGGGAAGCTCCTCGACGGCGGCGTCTGCAACCTGCACGATTTCCGGCTCGGGAGGAATCCCCAGGCGAAGAAGCGGGTACTCTCGCCGGAACGGAAGGCCGAAGCGGTTGCGCGTCTCGCGAAACACCGTCTGAAATCCTCATCCAGCGCATCATCCATCGCCCCAGGATCGACGATCACCACCGCCGGAGTACAAGGGGGCGGGCGGTGAACGCAGACGCTAGGAAAGCCGAGTGGCTTCAGATGCGCCGGACCACCTGGGGCGGGTTCACCGGCCTGACGAACAGGCTGATCGACAGCGAGGCCTTCCAGGCGCTCAAATCGGTCCATTCCGTGAAGGTGCTCATCTATTTCTGGCAGAAGGCCGAGTACGCGAAGGAGAAGAGGAAGCCGGGGAATGAGTCACCCATCGGCAACCTGAGCAAGATCTTGAACCAGGGGAAGATGTCGTTCGAGTACCGGATCGCCGGATACCGCGGGATGAGGGCGGACCAGTTCTCGCGGGCGCTGAAGGAACTGTTCCGGTACGGGTTCATCGACCTGGACCATCATGGTCGCGGTGTGAAGGGCGACTACACGAAGTTCGCCTTGTCCGATCGCTGGAAGAAGTACGGCACGGACCGTTGGGAGCCGATCACCTTCCCTATCAGCGAACGTGCCGGGTGGGCATCCGACGATTTCAAGAGGAAGCAGCGAGAGCGAAGGAAAAAAAATAGATACGCAAATGCGGAGTTACTAACTACGGGTTTGCGTAGTTACTCCACCCCGGAATTGGTCAACGACTACGGAATCGCGGAGTTACAAACGACCGTTTCCGCCCCCCCAGTAACTACGCAAATGCGTAGCCTTCTAAGATCTACCATGCCTCTGACTCCGACTCGGACTGAGAAGAAGGTTAAAAAGAAGGTTCGGACCCTGAATTCAAGGTCCAAAAGCACGGCGGCCCCATTTCGACGCGACAAAACCCCCGACATTTCATTCTGGGCCGAAGACGAAGCGCTCATTCATTCCTTTGAAAGTGAGGCAACACATTGAGCGACCGGCAGCAGATCCCCCTGTTCCCCTCTCCGGAGCCGGATCACTCCGAGTCGATGGCATGGGTCCGGGGCGTCCTTGCCGATGCCGACCATCGCCGGTATTCCTTCACCGGGTTGGCCGATTACTACCGATCCCCGGAATGGCGATGCAAGCGGCTTGCGAAACTGACCGAGGCGGGGAACAAGTGCCGACGATGCGACGCAACCTCCGGGTTGCAAGTCCACCATCGGCATTATGCCCGCCTGTTCAACGAGCACATGGAAGACCTCGAAGTTCTATGCGTCGAGTGTCACGACCGGGCCGATAGGTGCCGGGAGTACGAAAGCGGGCTGGTCACCTACGTCTCGAAGAAGTACGGCGACCACTACAACCCCGACCACTTTATCGAGGAATTCAACGAATGGCTGGAGGAACAAACATGATCCCCGATCCCTTCGCCTGTGCGGAGACTGATTGCCTCTTCCTCGAACTCGGCACCGTCGCCGAATGCGAACGGTCACGCTGTCCGTTCGGGTACGTCAGGCGCCGGGAAGAGGACCTCATCGAACGGGATCGCAAGATCGAACGTGAGAAGGAGGAACGCCGATGATCAACATCGTCGCGAAGGGTTTGGCTGAAACGATCAAGAAGATGGAGGGCCTGCAAAAGCAGATGCGGTTCGCCTCCGCGGTCGCGCTGACGATGACGGCGCAGGCAGCCCAGGAGAAGATCCTCCTGGCCACCAGGGAGCGCTTTACGATCCGCGGCGCGTGGCTGCGCAAGGGCGGGCGGTATGGTATCCGGATCAACCCGGCGACGAAGGCGCACCTGGAGGCCCGGGTCTACAACGAAGCCCCTTGGATGCAGCTGCAGGAAGAAGGCGGGACCAAGAAACCGAAGTCGGGGAAGAAAATCGCGATCCCCACGGAGAACGTCAAGCGGACCAAGAAGGAACTTGTCCGGGCGTCGCAACGTCCGCGAGCACTCAAGAACGCCTTCTTCTTCCAGACGGGTCACCAGTTCTCCTTCCTGAAGCAGCACCCCCGCGGGAAGGCGCCCCCCAGGACCATGTACATCATGACGGAATCGGCGAAGATCCCCGCCACCTGGCATTTCGTGGAGACAGGGAAGGCGGAGGTCGCGCGGGTGTTCGAGGTGAACTTCGAGAAGGCGCTCGCGAAGGCGATTGCGACGGCGAAATGAAAAACCTTAATGTTTACGGGTCCTTCCTGGAGGCTTCCTCGGGGGTGACGAAGACGCGCTGTGTCCCCCTTGTCTCATTGACAACAAGGTTTTCCGCAACGTGCAACAAAACGTTGCAGGGAGGTATTAGGTGGTAAAGAAGCCCAACAAGACCGTCGGCAACCTGGCTGAGCTCGCCCGGCTGGAAGGAGTGGCGCGGTCCACCGTAACCCGGTGGGATCAATCCGGCGCGGTGTCGTGGACGGACGACGATCCCCCACGGATCGACGTAACGGCGACCCGGGCGCTGGTGAAGGAGTACACGGCTCCAACCTCGAAAACGGACGGCAAGCTCGCCGGGCTCCGGGCGAAGAATCTACAGGTCGAAATCCGCCTCCGGGAGTTGCGGCTCCGGCATCGCGAGGGGGAACTTGTCGAAAAGGATGAGGTGGACTTCGCGCTGCGCGACCTGTTCACGAGGCTGCGGCAATCGTTCCGCCATAACATCGTGCAGCTGGTGACGCTCGCCCATGCGTGCGATTCGACGAGGGAGGCGCTTTACAAATTCGACGATCACATGGCCGGTATTCTGTACCACACATACGCGGAATTTCACGTTCAGCTGGCGGTGCACACGAAAGAGAAGCCGTCCGTGGTGGGGCGCATGGTGCGGGAGGCCTGGGAATCCTTCGCGATTCCCGGGTGGGATGAGCACCTGGAGAAGCAGATTGCGGAGAACCCGAAGCTCGCGGAGGTAATCCGTGAGCTCGAAAAACTTTATGAAGGAGATCCGGATGAACCGCTCAGGGAAAAGATGGGTTCCACGTCCCGCCAGTGATTTTGAATTAGTTGAGAAAGTTATACGGCAACCGGTTCCTGAAGGGGACCGGATTTCACGATGTCCGGCCCCGAGTGGGCGGACAGACAAGGAGCACCAAATGACAGCAGCACCGATTTTCGAATTGCGCGACGCGATCTCCGCCGCGCTGAAGCGGGAAAAGATTCCCGAGCGCGAGGCGAAGCAGCTGCAACGCGAGGAAGACGAGCACGTTCTCCTCGACGGCGGGGAGATGGCGCGGGGGCTCTACCTTCCCGACCGTGTGGTGCGGGACCTGACGGCAGGCTCGGCGACCGGGGCGTACCTGGTCTCCGGCAACGACATCACCGACTGGCTCCCCGCCCTGCGCAACAGCAGCACCGTGACGCGAGCGGGCGCGCGGGTGTTCCAGGCGCCGGGGGGCAACTTCCGCCTTCCGGTGGTCGATGACGGCGGGGTCGCCTACATCGTCACCGAGGGAGTGGCTCCCACCGATGCGGACGCCGTGATCCGTGAGCTCTCCGCGTCGCCGAAGATCTTCTCGAAGTTTCAGGACGCCACGAAGGCACTCGTGGCGCAGTCTCCCGTCGCGGCCGAGATGCTCGTGGCGAACCTTGTAGGCGCGGTGATCGAACTGTACGACGCGATGGCGTTGAAAGGCAGCGGTGCCGCCGGTCAACCCCTCGGCGTGGCGAATCATCCGGACGTAAACACCGCCGTGAACCTCACCTCATGGGCCGATGTCTGTGCGGTCCACGAGACGAGCGAACTTGCTCACGCCGGTTCGTCCACCTTCGGATGGATCATGCACCCGACCGTGGCGAAACTGCTGCGGCAACTGGACAAGGGAACCGATACCGGGCGATTCGTCATGGACGAGAACAACCGGATCGGCGGGTATCCCACGTTCCTGACCACCGCGCTCGATAGCGACGAGGCGATCTTCGGACCGTGGGCGGAAGTTTGCCTGGTGCGGTGGGGAAAGATCGACCTCCTGGTCAATGGCTTCTCGCAGAGCAAGGCGGGCGTCGCCGAGTTCAGCGTATTCATGTACGCGGATGCGATGGTCCGGCGGGGTGAACTGTTCACCTACGTCGACCAGATCGCATGAGGTAAGACATGGGAATCGGCACGGAAGGACCGCTCAAATACACGTTCCGCGATACCCGCCCCGGGAGGGATGACCTTGACTCGGAGCGATGGAACAAGGAGCTAAAGAAACAGACCGTCAAGGTGGTCGCCGCCTTCTACTGGGAGAACCGGCTTCTCCTCCCCGGCGAGATGGTGGAGGTCCCCGTCCTCGACGCTGAAGACCTGGTACGCCGCGGCAAGGCGCGGAAGGCGTAATGAGCTTTCGCGGCGGTGGGGCGACCTCCCCCGGCTTTCCGTCAAGCGCCCAGGAGACGGCCGCCGCGAGATCCTGGGCATCGCGCGAGGAGGGTCCCGGTCGGCGATCGAGGCCGGGACCTCTCCATATCCAACAGTTCTGCCGGAAGTGCGGGGGCATCGTGCGGCTCCTCGAAGATCATCGACTGTGCGACCCGTGCGTTGAAACCGCCATCAACTCCCCTGTCGCGGAGTATTGCGGCGAGTGTGGAACCCATTGGCGGTCCTGCCGAGAATTATCTTGCGACTTGCGAAAAGTACGGAGGCGACGCTATGAAGCGGCGTAAAGATGATCGGGGCGGCGAAGGATGGTACGAGCGGATCCCCGTCCCGGAGCGTGGATTCCATTGTTGCGGAAGGTGTCACGTCGAATCGGCGACGGTCCCGGGACGTGGGGAACCGTGCCTGAAATGCCGATTGCAGGAGAGGACGAAAACGGCCGACGGCGCCGCATGAGTGGGCCATCCTCGCCGAGGGGCTGGCTATGCTGGGCCGTCTCCGTCTCCGACCGATACGGGCGCCCTCACAGTCCAAGGTATGAGTACGAGGGCATCCCCGATCACCGGATGAACGACCGGAGGGAAACGGCGATCTCCGTGAAGATGGCGCTCGACCGGGCGACCAATGGCAACGGGGCGGGGAAGCTCCTGATCGACTACTACGTCAACGAGATGTCGTGGTACTCCTTCACCGACAACGAGCGATGGCATATGGAGAAGGCGATCCGGCGGTTCCGGCGCGAGCTCCAGCGTGGCGGCCTGTTACCCGACCCCAAGGACGGGGAAGAGGTAGATCGTGGCGTATAGGGGAACCTGGGGCGCCACGTTCGAGTCCTACTGCAAGGAAAGGTGGGGATGGAAGAGGCGGTATGCGAATCAACTAATCGGAGCTGCCAGGGTGCTTGAGGTTTTGGGCGCCACGGCGCCCATTCCCGCATCGGAGCGAGTAGCCCGCCCGCTGACCGCACTCCCGCCCGACCAGCAAGCCGCCGCATGGCAGGAGGCCGTGGATACGGCACCGATCCGATGACGCACCTCCTCGCGGCGTGGTCGATGCTGTCCGCCCGGTTGCGGCGGCTGTTCCGATGATGGGCTCCACCTCCGGCAGGAATACCCCGCAGGCGAAGCAGGAGCCCCCAGGATCGACGGAAGGGGGCCGGTGTGATAAGTGCTGTGATAAAATCCCCGTATAAGAAAAAGGGGATCTCGGATAATCCCGAAATCCCCTTATTTATTACTGGCGTCCCCAGGGGGATTTGAACCCCCGTCGCCGCCGTGAAAGGGCGGTGTCCTTGGCCGAACTAGACGATGGGGACGCTCGCAGTGGTGAGCCCAGCTGGGATCGAACCAGCGACCCTCTGATTAAAAGTCAGATGCTCTGCCAACTGAGCTATGGGCTCCCCCGGAACTGGTCATTGTAGGGTCGGGGAGCCGGAAGTGTCAAGCGCGGAAGGGGTTCCGCCGGAGGATCGTCTGGCCCCGGTCGGGCCCGACGGAGACGAGGGATACCTCGACCCCGGTGATCTCCTCGATCATCAGGACGTATTTCCGGGCGGCTTTCGGCAGGTCGTTCAGCTCGCGGGCCGAGGAGATGTCCTCCTTCCAGCCCTCCACCTTCTCGTAGACCGGTTTGGCCGCCTCGAATTCGCCCAGCGAAAGGGGGACCTCGTCATGGCGAACACCGTCGATCTCGTACGCCACGCACACCTTCACCTGCGGCAGGCCGGAGAGGACGTCGAGCTTGGTGAGCGCCACCCCGGCCAGCCCGTTGAGCCGGTTGGCGTACCGCACGACCGGCGCGTCGAACCATCCGCACCGCCGCGGCCGCCCCGTGGTCGACCCGTACTCGTTTCCGCGGTCCCGGATCTTCTGCCCCTCCTCGTCGAACAGCTCCGTGGGGAACGGTCCGCCGCCCACGCGCGTCGCGTACGCCTTCGATACCCCGATGACTCCGCTGATCCTCGTGGGGCCGACGCCCGATCCCGTGCACGCCCCCCCCGCCGTCGTGTTCGAGGAGGTGACGAACGGGTATGTCCCGTGGTCGATGTCGAGCAGCGTCCCCTGGGCCCCCTCGAACAGCACCTTGGCCCCTTGCCGGATCTCATCGTTGATGAAGAGCGATGTGTCGATGAGGTGGGTCTTGAGGCGTTCCCCGTACGCGAGGTATTCGTCGTACGTCTGCTGGAAAGGGACTTCCTCCCCGCCGAAATAGTTCTTCAGCAGGAAGTTCTTCAACTCGAGGTTCGCGCGAAGCTTCTCCGCGAACGATTCCGGCCGGAGCAGGTCGCACGCCCGGATGCCGGTCCGGGCGATCTTGTCCTCGTAGCACGGCCCGATCCCCCGCGCCGTGGTCCCGATCTTCCGGCTCCCCAGCTTCTCTTCCCGCGCCTTGTCGAGCAGGACGTGATACGGGAGGATGAGGTTGGCCAGCAGCCCGATCTTCAGCTGCGCGTCGTCCGCCAGGTATCCGCGCGATTTCAGGCGGTCGATCTCCATCAGGAGCACCTTCGGGTCGATCACCACCCCGTTGGCGATGACGCACTTCTTCCCCGGGTGAAGGATGCCGGAGGGGATGAGGTGGAAGATGAACTTCTCCCCCTTGACCACGAGGGTGTGCCCGGCGTTGTTCCCGCCGGTGGGACGCACGATCGTGTCGGCGAACTCCGAGTAGATGTCGACGATCTTTCCCTTCCCCTCATCGCCCCACTGGGCGCCGACCACGATCACGCTTTTCAACGGGTTCGCCTTCTTTCCTCAGAAGATCAGGTATTGGGCGTCCATGATGTTCGGCAGCTTGCGAAGCTGCGACAGGACGTTTTCGGGAACGGCGTTGTCCACGTTGATCAGCGACACGGCGGTCCCGCCGACTTCGGTCCTGCCCAGCCGCAGGCCGGCGATGTTGATCCCCTTCTCGCCGAGGAAGGTCCCGATCCGGCCGACCACGCCGGGGACGTCCTGGTTCCTCAGCATCAGGAGGCCGCCGGCGAGCTCCGCCACGATGGCGAAGGATTCGATCTGGACGATCCTCGGCGCCCCGCCGAACACGGTTCCGGCCACGGACGACTCCCCCGTCCCGGTCACCACGATGACCTTCAGCAGGCTCGCGTACGGCTCCGACTTGAGGGTCTTCGATTCGCTCACCTTCATCCCGCGCTCCTCGGCCACCATCCGCGCGTTCACGAGGTTCACCTCTTCGGTCTGGTACTGCAGGAGCCCTTTCAGCACCGAAATGGTCACCGGTTCGGTGGAGAGCTTTCCCACCTCTCCGAAATACTCGACCTTGAGCTCCTTGACCGGCTCGCGGAGCAGCTGGCCGTGGAACGCGCCGAGCCGCTCGGCGAGTGTCAGGAACGGCTTGAGCACGGGGAGGAGCTCCCCGGCCACGGAGGGGAAATTCACCGAGTTGCGGATCGTCCCCTTCTTCAGGAAGTCGCAGATCTGCTCCGCGATCAGCACCGCGACCTTCTCCTGGGCCTCGGTGGTGGCGGCCCCGAGGTGGGGCGTCAGGACCACGTTGGGGTGCGCCAGCAGCGGCAGGTCGGGGGGCGGGGGTTCCGTCGAGTAGACGTCGAGCGCCGCGCCCTTCACCTTCCCCGACTGGAGGGCCGCCAGGAGATCGGCCTCGTTCACGAGGGCCCCGCGGGCGCAGTTGACGATGCGGACACCGTCCTTCATCTTCCCGATGGCGGCGGCGTTCACCATTTCCTTCGTCTCGGCGGTGAGCGGCGTGTGGTAGGTGATGAAATCGGCGCGGGCGTACAGCTCGTCGAGGGAAGCCATCTCCACGCCCAGGCGCGCCGCGTCCTCCTTCGAGACGTACGGGTCGAAGGCGACCACCACCATCTTGAGCCCCAGCGCCCGTTCCGCGACGATCTTCCCGATGGCCCCGAGGCCGACGATGCCCAGGACCTTGTCGGTCAGCTCTGTGCCCATGAACTTGTTCTTCTCCCACTTCCCCGCCTTCATCGATGCGGTGGCCTGCGGGATCTGCCGGGACAGGGCCATCATCATCGCGACGGCGTGCTCGCCGGTCGTCACGGTGTTGCCGCCCGGGGTGTTCATCACGACCACGCCCTTCTTGGTGGCGGCCTGCTTGTCGATATTGTCCGTGCCGCTGCCGGCGCGCCCGATCACCTTGATCCTGGAGGCGTTCTCGAAGCAGGCCGCGGTGGCCTTCGTCGCGCCGCGGACGACGACGGCATCGTACTGGTTGATGACCGCCGCCAGCTCCTCGGGCGTCATCTTTCCCTTGACGTCGACCTCGATCCCTTCCTTCACGAACACGTCGATGCCGACCTTCTGCAGGTTGTCCAGCGCGAGCACTTTCATGCGCGTCTTCTCCTGTTTTCGCTTCGTTGGCGATCCGGGGGGAATTGCAACTGCATTACGTATCAAAGGGACCCGGAAAAGTCAATCGGAGGAGGCGGAGAAAATCCTTGAAGGAGCGGCCGGACCTTGGCAGAATGCGGGGAAACCGAACCCGGCCCGCGGCCGGCAACGCGGCGCGACCCGCGGGAATCCCCCGCGCGCCCAAGCGAGGACACATCATGAAACGGACGATCAATTTCAACGCCGGACCCGCCGCCCTTCCCCTGCCCGCGCTGGAGCGCGCCCGCGACGAGTTCCTCGACTTCGCGGGAAGCGGCATGTCGGTGATGGAACACAGCCACCGCGGGAAGGAGTACGAGGCGGTCCACGACGAGGCGATCGCCCTCGTGCGGGAGCTGCTCGGCGTCCCGGCGACCTACGAAGTCCTGCTGCTCCAGGGGGGAGCCACCGCCCTCTTCGCCCTGATCCCCATGAACCTGCTCGACAAGGGAAAGACCGCGCGGTACGTCGTCACCGGCGCCTGGGGCCAGAAAGCCCTCGGCGAGGCGAAGATCGTCGCGGGGATGTACGGCGCCGAAGCGGCCGTCCGGAACCTGGGGGTCGGCGAAGGGAAGGAGAAGAGCTACACCCGCGTGCCGTCGCCTTCCGAGGTGACGGTCGACCCGGTCGACGCCTACCTTCACATCACCTCCAACGAGACGATCCACGGCGTCGAGTTCAACGTCGACCCTTCCCGGCCGTTCCCCGGCACGGGGAGCGTGCCGCTGGTCGCGGACATGTCGAGCGACTTCCTCTGGCGGCCCTTCGACGTGACGAAATTCGGCATGGTGTACGCCGGCGCGCAGAAGAACATCGGCCCGTCGGGAGTCGTGGTCGCGGTGGTGTCGAAGGAACTTCTGGATCGGGGGCGCGCCGACATCCCGAAGATTTTCCAGTTCCGCACCCACGCCGAAAACAAGTCGCTCTACAACACGCCCCCCACCTTCGGCGTCTACATGGTCCGCAACGTCCTTTCCTGGCTCAAGGGGCAGGGAGGCCTCGCGAAGATGGAGGAGGTGAATCGGAAGAAGGCGGGGCGCCTCTACGGCGTCATCGACGGCAACCCGCAGTTCTTCCGGTCGCCGGTGGAGCGGGAGAGCCGTTCGGTGATGAACGTGGTCTTCCGTCTCCCGAGCCCTGAGCTCGAGGAACGGTTCATCGCCGAGGCGAAGAAGCAGGGGATGATCGGCCTCAAGGGGCACCGCTCCGTCGGGGGGATCCGGGTTTCCGCCTACAACGCCGTGCCGTACGAGTGGGTGGACACGCTCGCCGGCTTCATGGAGACGTTCGCGCAGGCGAATCGATAACCGCGGGCCGCCGCAAGGCGGGGGGAAATGAAAAAGGCGGGGGGATTGTGTCCCCCCGCCCGCGGGTCCATGGAAAGCCCTTGTGGGGCCGGACCGCTGCCCGGAAAAACCGGGTTACTTCTTCTCCGCCGGGACCGCCGCCGGGGCCGGAGCCGCTGCCGGGGCCGGCTTCTTCACCGCATCGGCCGCCGACTTTTCCGCCGAGGCGGCAGCCTTCTCCGCCGAAGCCGCGGACTTCTTCGCCGCCTTCACGGCCTTCATGGACGACGCGGTGCCGTCGGCATACTTCACGACGACCTTGTCGCCGACCTTGAAGGTCTCCAGCTTCACCTTCCCGCCGGCCTTCAGGTCCACGTTCCCCTTCCTCCCCTTCACCGTGAAGGTGCCGGCCGCCGCGTCGAGGGACTCTATCACGCCGCTGACCAGCTGGGCCTTCGCCTTGGTCGGCTTCACCGCCGCGGGGACGGACTTCTCCGCCGGAGCGGCCGCCTTCTCCGCAGCGGCGGCAGGCTTCTCCGCCGCCTTCATCGGCTTCACGGCGTTGTCGGCCGCGACAGCGACCCCGGCCATCGAGAAGGCGAACGCAACCGCGAGGAATATCGGGAACGCTTTCTTCATTTTCCATTCCTCCACCAATAGATTTGGAGATCCGGAGGGGGATCATACAAGGACGGTGCCAACACCGGCAAGGCCTGTAACCGGCCGATAAAACAGAAGCGGAGCCCGGAATATCCATCCTGGATACCGGGGGGATTCCCCAAAGGAAGCACCCCTTTCCCATATGGGGAATCCGCCGGAAGGCCGCGGGAATTCATGGAGGAAGGATCCCGAACTTCTTCAACCGGTAGATGTACGCCTTGTAGTTCATCCGAAGCAGTTCCGCCCCCCGGGTGTGAACCCCTCCCGACCGCGCCACCGCCTGCCGCAGCAGGTGCTCCTCGACCTTCTCGAACTCCACCCCCTGCGGGGGAAGGTCGAAGGACCTGGCGGGTACGGCATCGGTACCCTCCCGCAGTTCCAGCGGCAGCTCCTCGGGCCCGATCTTTCCGCCTTCGGCCAGAACGACCGCCCGCTCGACGGCGGAGGAGAGTTCCCGGATGTTCCCGGGCCACGGGTACCGCATCAGGAGACGCATCGCCTCTTTCGTGATCTCGCGAACCGGGGGCACGCCCTTCTCACCATGCTTGGCGAGGAAGTGCTCCGCGAGAAGGGGGATGTCGGACATCCGTTCCCGAAGCGGGGGAAGGGTGAGTTTCACGATGTTGAGACGGTAGAAGAGGTCCGCCCGGAATTTCCCCTCCCGCACGGCGTCGTCGAGGTCCCGGTTCGTCGCAGCGACGATCCGCACGTCGATGGGGATGTTCTCCTTCCCGCCGATCCGGCGGATCTCCTTTTCCTGCAAGGCGCGCAGCAGCTTCGCCTGCGTGTCGATCTTCACCTCCGCGACCTCGTCGAGGAAGATCGTCCCCCCCCCGGCCGCCTCGAAGAGGCCGATCTCCCTCCGGACGGCGCCGGTGAACGCGCCGCGCTCGTGGCCGAACAGCTCGCTCTCGAACAGGGTGTCGGGGAGCGAGGCGCAGTTCACCGCGAGGAACGGGGCGCCGCTGCGGTTGCTCATGGAGTGGACGTTTCGGGCGATCACCTCCTTCCCCGTGCCGCTCTCGCCGGTGAGGAGGATGGTGCTCTCGCTCCTCGCGACGCGCGGCAGGATCCGCTTGATCTCGCGGATCGCGGCGTGCTCGCCGAGGATCGGGACGGCGCCCGGGAAGAGCTTCTCGGACAGCACGCGGTGGGATTCGCGCAGGCGAAGGTTCTCGATCGCCCGTTCGACGATGATGAGCAGGCGGGCACGGTCCACCGGCTTCTCGAAGTAGTAGTACGCCCCCTTCTTGATCGCGTCGACCGCCGTCTGGATCGTGCCGTAGGCGCTGCTGAGCAGGATGGGGATCCCGGGGTTGCGCGCGAGGACGGCGTCGATCAGCTCCTCCCCCGTCATTCCCGGCATGACGAGGTCGGTGATCACCAGGTCGACCGCCTCCCGCTCGAGGAGCCGAAGCGCCTCCTCCCCCCCGGCGGCGAGGAGCGGGTTGTATCCCTCGCTCTTCAGGATCGCGCCGAGGATCTCCCGCTGGTTCCGCTCGTCGTCGACGACGAGGACCGTCCCCTTCATCCGGGGACGCCCTCCGGGGGGCGGCCGGACGGAAGCGCGACCTCGATCCGCGTCCCTTTCCCATGCGCGGACTCCACCAGGATCTCACCGCCGTGGGCGTCGACGATCTTCTTGGTGAGGACCAGCCCGAGCCCCAGCCCGGACGACTTGGTCGTGAAGTACGGCTCGAAGATCTTTTCCCGGTCCTCCGCGGAGATGCCGTCGCCCGTGTCCTCCACGACGATCGAGTACTTTCCGTCGTCCCGGGCTCCCGCGGAAACGGTCAGCGTGCCGCCGTTCGGCATCGCGTCGACCGCGTTCCCCACGAGGTTCACGAGGGCCCTCCGGAGCTGGTCCGGATCGGCGAAGACTTCTCCGGCATCCCGGAACGCCGTTCGGAAGGAGATCGTCTGCGCGCGCAGGCGTCCCTCCGCCATCCGGAGGACGCCGTCCACGAGCTCCGGAATCCGGACCGTGGCCCGGTGGAGCTCGGGGGGACGCCCGTAGAGGATGAAGTTGGTCACCAGCTCGTTCAGCCGGGCGATCTCCTCCTTGATCCGCGCGATGACCTGGCGCTTCTCCGTTTCCCCCTCGGAACGCTTCCCCGACGTCACCGCGTCGAGGTGGTCCACCGCGAGCGCGATGAAGTTCAGAGGGTTCCTGATCTCGTGGGCCACCCCCGAGGAGAGCTGGCCGAGCTGGGACAGGTACGTGTTTTCCCGGACCGCGTCCTCCAGGACCCGGTTCTGGCGAAGGCGGACGATCATCTCGTTGAAGGCGCGGGTGAGCCGTCCAACCTCGTCCTTCCCCAGCACGGGGAGTTCCTGCGACAGGTCTCCCGCAGCCACGTTCTCCGCGGCGCGCGCCAGGCGCTCTACGGGGGAAACGTAGCGGGAAGAGATGATGATCGCGAGGACGAGCCCGACCGAGAAGATGAGGAGGGTGCCGAAGAGCCGCAAATAGAGGTTCTTGCGGATCGGTTCGGTGAAATCCTCGATCCGCATCCGGACGTGGATGTAGCCGAGGGTGTCCCCCACCACATTGACCGGCACCACGAGGTCCCTCGACTGGATCTTTCCCCCGGAGTCTTCCCCGAACGTGGCGTTGATCACCAGTTTCTCCGGAGGCAGCTTGATCTTCACCGGGCGGCCGATCGCCTTGGGGTTCGTGCTGTCGATCACGCCCATGTCCTCGTCGACGATGGACACTTCCCGGATCCCGGATCGCTTCAGCGACTCCACGTAGTGGTACAGGCGGTCCTTCTCGGAGACCCCCGGCGTCGTCAACTGATCGACGCTGATGCTGATCGCGTTCGAAAGTTCGAGGAAACTGTTCTCGAGATCCCTCTTCAGCGAGTCGAGTCCCCAAAGGTAGGGGATGAGGACCGACCCGAGGGAACAGGCGAACAGGATCAGCATGACCATCGTGAGCTTGAACTGCAGCCCCCGGTCGCGCAACGGGATGCCGGAGAACTTCATGGCGCCTCCAGGAATGTCCGCCTTCAGCCCCCGTACGCCGGGACTCTAGCTACGGCCGCAAGGGGGATCGTCCCGGCCGCTCCGGTGGTCGCCTGCCGAACCTCCGCGGCGATCCGCGCCGCGCGCGCCGTGTGCGCCCGGACGGCCGCCGCCGCGTACCGTTCCGTGGCCGTTCCCGCAGGCGTCGTCGCCGTAACGCTGACCGTCCCGTCGGACGCGGCGACCGCGGAAACCTCTCGGACCTTCTTCCCCCCGGCCGTCTCGACCGCGGCGACCGCGCCCCGCCCGTCGTCGCGGACCCTGAGGGTGGAAACGAGCGCCTCCCCCTCGTACCGTTCGATCACGGCAACGGTGGCGGAGCCTTCGCGGGAAAGCGTGAGGACCGTCTTCCCGTTCCCCCCGGCGTACACCTTCGTCACCGGCGCGGAGACGACGGGGTTCTCCCCCGACCAGAACTCGATCACGTTGAAGACGACGAAGTCCAGGATGCCGGTGATGCCGTAGGGGAGTATGAACAGCCACGTCACCACGCTGCGGATATACTGGTCGTCGATCGACTGGTTGATGTCGTACAGCTTCCGCGTCAGCTGGAACTTCCCCGAGCACCCCGCGGTGAGCGCCCCCATCGCCGCCGCCAGCACCAGCGCGATCCCCTTCCCTAACCGGCTCCCTCGCATCGCCGTTCCCCCTTCCCGATGGAATTGGATTGTTCCATTGTAGTGCCGCCCGGGACAGGCGCACAATCCCCGCGGCGCCGTCCCCGAACGCCACGGACGCCCGCAATGAGCTTTCCTCTCCGCAGGGAGGCTCCCCCGCGTCGAGCGCATGCCTGTGCGTGCGTGGCGGGGTGGTGTAATATTCCCGGATGGCCGGAGGGATCGAGCGTGCATAAGCGCACGGGGAGGGACGTCCTCAAGCTCGCCGCATTTCTCCTCCTCGTGGCCGCCGCCGGCTACTTCCTGTTGTTCACGCCCACTGGCGCCCTCTTCAGGACCGCGGAAGGGCGAAGCGCCCTGGTCGGGAACCTGGACGCGCTGGTCCAGTCGTCGGGCGCGCTCGGCCCCGTCGTCTTCGTCCTGATCTACGCGGTGGGGGTGCTCTTCCTCCCCGCCACCCCGTTCACCATCGCGGGCGCCGTCATCTTCGGAAAGTTCTACGGGATGCTGTACAACATCACGGCGGATCTGATCGGGGCCTCGATCTCCTTCTTCCTCGGCCGGTACTTCCTGCACGGGGTGGCCCGCGGCTTCCTCGAAACGAGGATGCCGTGGCTCGAGCGGAAAGCGGTCGAGGACGGGTTTTCGGTCATCTTCTACCTGCGGATCTTCTGGTTCCCCTTCATCGTCCTCAACTACGCCGCGGGGGCGACGCGGATCCGGTTCCGCGACTACTTCCTCGGGACCGCGCTCGGACTGCTCCCCGCCGTCCTCCTCTCCACGTACTTCTTCGGGGCGATGAAGGAGGTGCTCGCCACGTACCGCCGTCCGGCGGACCTGCTGACGTTCGACCTGCTGGTCCCCGTCCTGCTCCTCGTCATTTCCTTCTTCCTCCCCTCCGTCATCAAGCGGCTCCGCAAGGGCCGTGGGCTCCTCCCGCCGGGTGGGCAGCCATGATACCGGCCGTCGGGCAACCGCTCCGCAGGGTGCGTCCCCGGCCAGCACTCCCCCGACGCAAGCCACAAGCACGCATCTCCGTGATCATCCCCACGCTGGATGAGGAGGGCGCGATTTCCCGAGCGATCCGGTCGTGCAGGGAGGCGGGCCCGTGCGAGGTGATCGTCGCGGACGGGGGGAGCCGGGACCGGACGGTGGAGATCGCGCGCGAACTCGCCGACGTGGTCGTCGACGCCCCGCGCGGCAGGGCGGGGCAGATGAACGCGGGAGCGGCGGCCGCCCATGGGGAAGCGCTCCTCTTCCTCCACGCGGACACCTGCCTTCCCGCGGGATCCGCGTCCGCCGTGGTCGACGCGCTGCGGGACCCGGCGGTGATCGGCGGCGCCTTCCGCATCCGGTTGGCGGCGTGCCCGTCAGCCGGCCGATACGTCCGGGGGATGCTCCGGATCACGGGTCTGATGATCGGCGCGCGGGCGATCGTTACGCGGGCGTACACCGGCGACCAGGCGATCTTCGTGCGGACGGAGACGTTCCGGGCCGTCGGCGGCTATCCCGGGGTCCCGTTGATGGAGGACGTGGAACTGTCCCGGCGGATGCGCCGGGCGGGGAACACCGTCCTGCTGCCGCTCCCCGTGGCGTCGTCCGGCCGCCGCTTCGAGGCGTGGGGACCCCTCCGGACCGTTTTCTTCATGTGGGGTCTGCGGATCGGATACCTTCTCGGAAGAAAGCCGACGCGATGCGCCGAGATCTGGCGGCGCGGGCCGGCCCTCAAGCGACGGGCGGCGCCTCCTCCCACGTCATCCGCAGGGGAGTGAGGGCGTTCGCGAGGTCCGGGTGCCGGGGAAGGACCCGCGCGGCGTACCCGTACCGGCCGCTTCCCGCGCACGGGATCTCCGCCCGGTAGATCTCCTCGTCCCCGTCCCGCCCGTCGTGTCGTGCCGCCAGGACCGTCCCGAACCGGACCTCCCCGGCGGGATTGTAGGCGCCGTAACGGATCTCCACGGCCACGTCGGCGGGAGTGAGCTTCCCCAGCCGGACGCGGACGGAAACCCCCACCGTGTCCCCGACGAGCATCTCCCTGTGTTTCGACGTCTCCTCGACGCGGATCGCCACGCCCGGCCAGGCCGAGGCGGTGCGTTCGCGCCACGCGGCCAGTTCCCGCGCGGCGGAAAAATTCTCCGCCGACAGCCGTGTAGCCGCCCGATGGGCGGGAAGGTACGACAGCTCCGTGTACTCCTGGAGCATCCGATGGGTGTTGAAGTGCGCCCCGAGCTTCCGGATCGACGCCTTCATCATCCCGATCCATGCGCGCGGCAGCCCCCCGCGGTCCCGCTCGTAGAACAGGGGGACGATCTCGTTCTCGAGGAGGCTGTAGAGGGCCTCGCACTCCACCCGGTCCTGCTCCTCCGGGTCGCCGTACGTCTCCCCGCTCCCGATCGCCCACCCGAGGTCGGGGGAGTACCCCTCGTCCCACCATCCGTCCAGGATCGAGACGTTCAACGCGCCGTTGGCCGCCGCCTTCATCCCGCTGGTTCCCGACGCCTCGAGCGGCCGACGCGGGTTGTTCAGCCACACGTCGACTCCCTGCACCATGTACCGCGCCACGTTGATGTCGTAATCCTCCAGGAAGACCAGCCGCTCGCGGATCCGCGGGTCCGTCGCGAAATGGATGACCGACCGGATGATCTCCTTCGCCGGCAGGTCCTGGGGGTGCGCCTTCCCCGCGAAGAGGATCTGCACGGGCCGGTCGGGATTCGTCAGGAGCCGGACCAGCCGGTCGGGCTGCCGGAAGAGCAGGTTGGCCCGCTTGTAGGTGGCGAACCGCCGTGAGAAGCAGATGGTCAGCGTCTCGGGATTCAGCGCCTCCTCCGCCGCCCGCTGGAGGGCCATCCCGGCCCCCTGGCGGCGCAGCTGATGCTTCATCCTCTTGCGGGCGAAGAAGACGAGCCGCTCCCTGCGCGCCTGGTGGATCCGCCAGAGCTCCCCCGGGGGGATCGCCTCCACGCGATCCCACACCGCGTGGTCCGCGGGCTTCTCGACGAATCGCGGCCCGAAGTACCGGGTGTACAGCTCCACCATCTCGTGGCTGAGCCAGGACCGGGTGTGGATCCCGTTCGTGATCGCGCGGATCGGCACCTCTGCCTCCGGAAGCTCCGGCCACAGCTCCTTCCACATCGCCCGGGAGGTCTCGGCGTGCAGCTTCGCCACGCCGTTCGCGAACGCCGCCGAACGGAGCGCGAACACCGTCATCCCGAACTCGTTCGACCGCGGGTTCCCGGATTGTCCGAGGGCGAGGAACTCCTCCCACGGGATCCCGAGCGGCCGGACCTCCTGCTCGAGGTATCTCCGCAACAGGGTCGGATCGAATTGCTCGTTCCCCGCGGGGACCGGGGTGTGGGTGGTGAAGACGCCGGTGGCGAGCACCACCTCCCGCGCCTGCGCGAAGGTGAGCCCGTCGGACGCCATCAGGTCGCGGATCCGCTCCACGATCAGGAACGCCGAGTGCCCCTCGTTGATGTGGTACACGGTGGGGCGGATACCGAGGGCCTTCAGCGCCCGCACGCCGCCCACGCCGAGCACGATCTCCTGCCGGATGCGCATCTCCCGGTCCCCCCCGTACAGGGTGGAGGTGATCTCGCGGGACCTGGCGGAGTTCGCCTTGAAGTTGGTGTCGAGCAGGTACAGGGGGGTCCGCCCGACGTCCACCCGCCACACCCGCGCCTTCACCGTCTCCCCGCCGACGTTCACCGAGATCTCTAGGGGGCGTCCGTCCGTCCCGATCTCCATCGTCACCGGCATGTTGTACCAGTCGTTGTCGGGATACAGTTCCTGCTGCCAGCCATCCAGCGACAGCACCTGGCGGAAGTATCCCTTCTGGTACAGGAGCCCGACGCCGACCAGCGGCACTCCGAGGTCGGATGCGGACTTCAGGTGGTCGCCCGATAGAATCCCCAGCCCTCCGGAGTAGATCGGGAGCCCCTCGTCGATCCCGTACTCGCATGAAAAGTAGGCCACCCGGGCGCCGGCGTCCCCCCCGTGGGACTCCTGGAACCACGACGGCATCTTCATGTATTCCTGGAAGGAGCGGTACACCCGATCGACGTTCGCGACGAAGCTCTCGTCCTTCGCGGCCGCCTCGAGGTCCGACTGCGGTATCTTCCCGAGCATCAGCACCGGGTTCTGATACGACTGTTCCCAAAGAACGGAGTTCAGCCGGATAAACAGCTGAACCGCCTCCCAGCTCCACGAGTACCAAAGGTTCCGGGCGATCACTTCAAGCGAGGCAAGCTCCTTCGGGATGTTCGGACGGACGTGGAAGTGACGAATTCGCATGGATACCTCGTAGGTGGAGGGAAGTCGTGTCCCTAATGAAACATCAGGTAGGGGGCCCAAGTCAATTCCGGCGGGAGACATTCCGGAGGGAGGCTCATTCCCCGCTAAACCTTTCCGCAATTCCTGCCGAAAAGTCCTCCGATGAGCGTGGATCGACCCATATCCTTCCCCGGCGGGGAAGAGGCCGGCCGCCCCGCGGCTTCCCGGAGCCTCGCCGCCCTCGTCGGGGCGTCACCGCTGGCGATCGTCGCCTTCGATCCCGAAGGCGTGGTCACGATGTGGAACCCGGCCGCCGAGCGGATCTTCGGCTGGTCCGAAAACGAGGCCCTCGGGGCGCGTCTCCCCTTCGTTCCGGCGGAGAAGCAGGAGGAGTTCCGCACGCTGCTCCGGCGCGCCCTGCGCGGGGAGGCGTTCACCGAGCCCGAACTGCACCGGCGGCGGGCCGACGGATCCCCGATCGTCGTGAGCGTGTCGACCACTCCCCTTCGCCGCCCGGACGGGACGATCTTCGGGGTCCTGTCGGTCCTCATGGACGTGACCGAACAGAGGGTCGACGGGGACGAGGAGGAGATGCGACAGCTCGCCCGGATGGTGCGCGGGGGGCTGGACCCCGCTTGACCTTCCGCGGGATTTCCGGTATCTTCCCTTTCCCGGTAGGACCGTGACCTCCGTTTCGACGCGCCCGGCCCGTTGACCCGCAACGACACGATGAAATGGAGCCGTCCCCGATGCCCCCGGCGTTGCCGTACGTTCTGGCGTCCGCCTTCCTCCTCCCCGGCTTCCTCGATAAACTTCCGCGTACGGCCTGAAAAGGCGGCGCCATCAGCGGGGACCCGGCATAATGATGTGCCGGATCGCCCGGAACGATCTTTCGAGCTCCGGACGGAAATCGGGGTGCGCGATGGAGATCAGCGCTGCGCCTCTTTCGCGAAGGGTCATCCCGTGCAGGTTCACCGCGCCGAATTCGGTGACGACCCAGTGAACATGTCCACGCGTGGTGACGACTCCCGCGCCGGGGTTCAGCTCCGGCACGATGCGGGAGATCTTCCCGCCGGAGGCCGTCGAGCGCAAGGCGAGGATCGGTTTTCCTCCGCGGGAAAGCGCCGCGCCGTGGATGAAATCCATCTGGCCGCCTATCCCCGAATAGATGCGGTGCCCGATCGAGTCCGCGCACACCTGGCCCGACAGGTCCACCTGAAGACACGAGTTGATCGCCACGACCTTGTCGTTCCGACGGATCAGCGAGGTGTCGTTGGTGCGGCTGCACGGATGGAACTCGACGAGCGGGTTGTCGTGCACGAAATCGAACAGTTTCCGGGTGCCGCTGACGAAACTCGTGACGATCCGGTTCGGGTGGACGTTCTTGAATCGGTTGGTGACCGCCCCCGCCTCGAACAACTCCACCACGCGATCCGAGAACATCTCGGTGTGAATTCCAAGGTCCCGCTTTTCCCGTAACCGGTGAAGCGCCGCATCCGGAATCGCTCCGATCCCCATCTGCAACGTCGACCCGTCCTCGACCAATCCCGCGATGAACTCGCCGATGCGTGCTTCCACCTCCGTCTCCGGCTCGGGATGCTGTTCGATCAGGGGACGATCCGTGTGCATGAAGGCGGCGATCCGCTCGAACGGCACCACCGTGTTTCCGTGCGTGCGGGGCATCCGTTCGTTGATTTCCGCGATGATGACCCGGGCGGAATCGGCCGCCGCCTTCGCCGTGTCGACGGAGGTACCCAACGTGCACAAGCCGTGCGCATCGGGCGGAGAAACCTGCAGAATGGCCGCGTCCAGCGGGATTCGCCCCGACAGGAACAACCCCGGGATATCCGAGAGAAATACCGGCATGAAATCCGCGCGTCCCTCCTCGATCGGCTTCCGGAGAGCGGGGCCGGTGAACAGCGAAATCGAAAGGAAACGCCCTTCGCATCCGGGTTCTGCAAACGGCGTCTCCCCGGCGGTATGCAAATGGTACAGTCGGAGACCTTCCAGGTCCTTCCGCTCGACCAACGCCTGGAGCAACGGCGTGGGAGTGGCCGCGGCTCCGTGGACAAAGACGTTCATCCCGCTTCGAATCCACCCGGCGGCGTCCGCCGCCGAAACCGCTTTCTTCGTCCAATCCTTGTCCCGCCTCATGAGCGTTGATCCTCCCCAGTGGGGTGATGTTCATATGCGGGCATTCACCGGCAGAAACGATCTCGACGTAGTTTACTCTTCAGGGATTTCGAGCAACCGCTCGCTCCGCCATACGCGGATGACCCTTACCCGGCCGGGATCGAAACGGTAGACCACCCGAAAAGGAGGCACGACGACTTCCCGCAGAAACTCCGCGCCGAACTCGGGAACAACGCGCCCCGCCAAAGGAAAGCGCACCAACTTCCCGATGTCCCTGAAGATCTCGACCAGGAATCGCTCCGCGGCCTCGGGAGCGCCAAGGTCACCGTAATAACGTCGGATCTCTTCCAGATCGGCGACGGCAGATTCGGAGAAGGAAACCGCCACCGGCCCGGCGGTGCGCTTCAAGACAGTCCCAGTCGCTTCCGTACTTCGGCCAGTGGGTATTCCCTGCCCGCCTCAAGGTCCATCATCCCCCGGACGACGGACTTCATGAAGTCCTGCTCCTCCTGCCGACCCTCGAAGTCGGCAAGAGACTGGACGACCGCGACCCCGCGTCCGCGGGCGGTCAGAAGAAGAGGCCGACGCTTCTCCGCCACCCGCCGGACAACCTTACCGGGGTTGACCTTGAGATCGCTGATCGGAACCACATCCTCGGAGAACTTCACGCTCATAGTGCCCTCCATAACACCTTTAACAGGTGCTGCTTGTAGGGCATTTTACCACACCACCCGGAGCACGCCTTCAACGAAAAAAGGCCTCCGGCAGAAACCGGAAGCCTTTGGATTTAATTGGTGGAGCTGATCGGGATCGAACCGACGGCCTCCTGAATGCCATTCAGGCGCTCTCCCAGCTGAGCTACAGCCCCACGTTATGTAACGAAGAAGATTACCCGATCATGACGCGAAATGCAATGTCGAAGCAGTGGGAGAAATGTCCCCTCCTGGCAGGGATGTCCCCCCTGATCAGGAATGTTTCCCCTTGGAGAGCAGGTACACCGCGGACTCGGCGAACAGGTTGGGGCCGAACCCGCGCAGCACCCGCCCCCCGCGGTCGTTCGAGAGGTAAACGCGTTGCTCCACCCGCAGGGAGAATTTCCTGCAATACTCCTCGAAGTCCGTCACGGTGCAGAAGTGGATGTTCGGCGTGTCGTACCACTCGAACGGGAGGAACTCGGTCTTGGGCATCCTCCCGCGCAGCATAAGGTACATCCGCATCTTCCAGTGGGCGAAGTTGGGGAACCCCACCACCGCCTTCCCGCCCACGCGGAGCATCTCCGACAGGACGACGTCGGGCTTTTTGACCGCCTGCAGCGTCTGGTTGAGGATGATGTAGTCGAACGACCGGTCCGGGTAATCCTTCAAACCGTCGTCGATGTCCGCCTGGTGGACGGCGAGCCCCTTCGCGATGCACTCCCTGATCCCCTCGTCGGAGATCTCGATGCCGCTTCCGCGGACCCCCTTGACGCGCATGAGTTTTTCGAGAAGCGATCCGTCGCCGCAGCCGAGGTCGAGAACCTTGGCGCCGCGGGGGACGATGTCGAGGATGATGTCGTGGTCGATCCGCGTCCCTGCCGGGCTCAACGGGGTGCCGCTCCTGTTCTAGGGGGGTGAGGAGGCATTGTAGGCGCCCGGGGAAGGGCGTGTCAAATCGCCGGCGCGTTCGGGTGCGGCAGGCGGGTCGCGAGCTCCGCGAGGTCGTGGAGGATGCGGGCCGTCGCCCCCCAGATCGTGAACCGGTCGTAGTCGAGGAAGTACACCTTGTACGGCTTCCCCAGGAAGGTCGTCGCGGCGGCGCGGTACCGGGAGAAGTCGGTGAACGCCGACAGCGGGGCGTCGAACGTCTCCGCCATCTCGAACCCGTCCAGGCGGAAACGCGCGTCCGGCGGGATCCGGGCGACGAACGGCTGAATGCAGAACCCGGTGACCGTGGGGACCCGCTCCATCGCCCCGAGGAGTTCCACGTCCGCGCCGCGGATCCCCAGTTCCTCTTCCGCCTCGCGCATCGCGGTGGCCAGCAGGTCCCGGTCGCCCGTGTCCCGGCTGCCGCCCGGAAAGCAGATCTGCCCCTTGTGGTGGGGAACGCGCTCGGTTCGCCGGGCGAGCGTCACCGTCACCTCCCCGCCGGAAACCCGCAGCGGGACGAGGACCCCGGCGGGGCGCAGGCCGGGAGGGGACGGATCCTGAACGGCAACCGGGGAGAGCGCGCCCCGGAGCTCCCCGAAGAACCGATCCGTCAACACCGCTTCACCGACATGACCGAAAAAATCTCCCACCGCCCGCCCCTCGAAACAGACCGTCCGTCACCGATTGGGATTCCAAAGACGATCCCGTGGTTTCCGTCCGGCGATCCCCTCCCCCGCTCAATCGGCCCCGGGATCGATCACGGCGAGGAGCTGCCCCTCCTCGATCCGGTCGTTCACCTTCACGCACAGCTCGCGGATGACGCCCGCCACGGGGGACTTCACCGCGTTCTCGGTCTTCATCACCTCGATGTTCATGACCTCCTCGCCCTTGCGAAGCCGGTCCCCCTCCTTCAACACCCGGTCCTTCGTCCCGATCCGCCACACCGTCCCGGTGACGGTCGCGCCGATCTCCCCTTTGTTCGCCGGCGACGCCTTCCGGACCGCCTTGCGCGCCGCCGCCGCCTCCGGAAGCTCCACGGGGAAGACGTGCATGATGTTGTCGACCGACAGCACCACGTGCTTCACCCCGCCCACCCCCTCGCCGATGGAGACCAGCCGGATCTCGTGTGGCTTGCTCCCGATCGTGATCGTCACCTGGTCGCCGAACTTCCGCAGCCCGTGGAACCAGACGTTGGTGGGGAGCACGGTCGTGTCCCCGTACCGCTGACGGAACTTGAGGAAGTCGACCGCCGCCTTCGGGTGCATGAGGTACAGGAGGAACTCCTCCTCCGTGGCGGGCCGCCCCAGCTCGCCCTCCATCGCCTCGCGCGCCTTTTCGAGGTCCTCGTCCGGAAGACGCGACAGGGGGGACGTCTCGACCCGCTCTTCCTTCGCCTTGACCGCTCCTTCCTCGCCGAAGACGGACCGGTAGACCCACTCCTTCGGCCAGCCGAAGGGGAGCGGCCCGTACCTCCCCAGCAGCAGGTTCTTCAGGTCGTCCGTCGCCCCGGCGTAGAGCCGCAGGAGCAGGTTCTCGTCCCCCTGGGAGAGGGCGTCGAGCCGCTCCCCCGATTCGAAGAACCGCTCCAGGACGGAGAAGAGCCGCCGGATGCCGTGGTCCCCGCCCTCCTTGTGGACGCGCTGCAGGATCCCCGCCCACGTGGTCCACGTGATCTGCGACCCCGGGGTCACGTCGAAATACTTGATGATCCGGTTCCCGTACGACATCCCCTTGAGGATGTGGGGCATAAGATCCAGGAAGCCGCCCTTCTCCGCCTGCTCGAACGAGGAGGGGAAGGCGCCGCCCGGCATCCGGTGGACCGTCACGTCGCTGCTGAACCCCTTGAACTGGGATTCGAACCGCCCGTATCGACGGATGAATCCCCGGATCGCGTCGGACGCCTCGTCGGCGCGCTTCATGTCGAGATGGACGTCGTACCCGAGCTCCCGCAGGTACCGCACGAGGGGCCGCACCGGCGGGTGGCCGTAGAACCGGGAGAAGGCGTCGTCCGTCACGTCGAAGAGCTTCGCCCCCGCCTCGGCCGCCGCCGCGATCGCCGGGATCACCAGGCCGTCCGTGGAGTGCCGGTGGTACTGGATGACCAGTCCGGGGTACTTCTGGAGAAAGGCGTCGATCAGCCGGCGGATCCGCGCCGGGGAGCCCACGCCGGCCATGTCCTTCACGCACAGGATGATGTCCCGCGTGCCGCCGCACAGCGACACGATCTCCTTCAGCACCCGGAGGTAGTAGGCGTCCGAGCACTCGGGGGACTCGGTGAAGGAGATGGCGGGCGAGAAGATCTTCCCCCCGCGCAGCACCTCCTCGGCCACCGGCGCCATGTTGGGGACGTAGTTCAGGAAGTCGAAGCAGCGCCACACGTCGATCGCGGGCAGGAACGAATCGACCGCCAGCCGCACGATGTTGCGCGGGTACATCCGGTACCCCCAGACGTTCGTCGACCGGATGAGGGTCTGGGTCAGGACGTTCGGCATCCGCTCGGAGAACAGCATCGCCTCCTCGAACGGGTGGATCATGTTGTTCATCAGGTTCTGGTGGAGCCTTGCGCCGCCGTGGACCTCGATGGAGAAGTAGCCCGAGGCGTCGTAGACCGGCATGAGGCGGGACAGGTCGTCGAGGGTGAACCGGTTCTTGAAGTCGCTCTGGCCGGTGTCGCGCGGCCCCGTGTTCGTCAGCCAGATCGCCTTGCCGTCCCGGAGGGTCTTCAGGACCTTCCGGTACCCCTTCTTCTTCAGGGCGCCGATCATCCCCCCACCCGTCAGCCGCTGTGGACGTTGCGGCCGAGCCCGGAGACCTCGGCGACGAAACGGGACACCTTGTAGATCTCCTCCTCGGCCTCTTCGTATTCGGTGAGCCCCGCGATGTTCTCGTCGATGAACCCGGTGTGGATCGTACCGGAGATGAAGTCCGGGTGGTCCATGATCCGCCGCAGCAGCGGGATCGTCGTCCGCACGCCCCAGATGTCGTACTCGCGCAAGGCGCGCCGCATCCGCTGGATCGCCGTCTCCCGGTCCTTTCCCACTGAGCAGATCTTCGCGAGCAGGGAGTCGTAGAACGAGGGGACCTCCCATCCCTGGTAGATCCCCGACTCGGTCCGGATGAAGGGACCGCTGATCTGCCGGAGGAAGGTGATCCGCCCGAAGGAGGGGGCGAAGCCGTTCTTCGGATCCTCGGCGTTGATACGGCACTGGATCGCGTGGCCGCGCAGGAGAACGTCCTGCTGCCGGAGCGTCAGGCGGTCGCCGGCGGCGATCTTGTACATCTTCCGGATGATGTCGAACCCGCTGATCATCTCGGTGACGGTGTGCTCCACCTGGATCCGCGTGTTCACCTCGAGGGCGTAGAACTTCCCGTCGCGGTCGACGAGGAACTCGAGCGTCCCGGCGGTCTCGTACCCGATCTCCTTCATCGCCTTGACGACGACCGCCCCCATCTTCGCCCGGACCTCGGGCGTCAGCAGGGAACTGGGCGCCTCTTCGACCAGTTTCTGGTGCCGCCGCTGGATGGAACATTCCCGCTCGCCCAGGTGGATGACGTTGCCGTACCGGTCCGCGAGGAACTGGAACTCGATGTGGCGGCCGCCCTCGATGAACTTCTCGACGAAGACGGTCCCGGCGCCGAACGCCTTCTCCGCGACGGAGCGCGCGGCGGCCAGCCCCTCCTCCACCTCGTACGGGGAGGAGAGCTTCTGCATCCCTTTCCCGCCGCCGCCGGCGGACGCCTTGACGAGGAGCGGCCACCCGACCCGGTCTCCGAACCGGATCACCTGCTCGGCATCCTCGACGTCCTCGATCGCTGGGGTCACCGGGACGCCGGAGGCGGCGAGCGCCTTGCGCGCCGCGATCTTGTCGCCCAGGATCCGCATCACGCGGGAGGAGGGCCCGATGAAGACGAGCCCCTCGCGCTCCACCGCGTCCGCGAAGTCGGGGTTCTCCGCGAGGAAGCCGTAGCCCGGGAAGACGGCGTCGCACCCCGAATTCTTCGCCGCGCGCAGCACCGCCTCGATGTCGAGGTAGCTCTTCGTCGCCGGGGAGGGACCGAGGTGGACCGCCTCGTCGGCGAGCTTCACGTGCAGGGAGAGGGCGTCGCAGTCGGAGTAGCCGACCACCACGGGGATCCCCAGCTCCCGGGCCGGCCGGATGGCGCGGCAGGCGATCTCCCCCCGGTTGGCGATGAAGATCTTGCGGTAGTAGCCCACCCCGGCGGCCTTATTCGATATCCTTGCCGGTGAGGATTTTGAGCGCTTCCCGATACTTGAGCGCGGTCTTCTCGACCACGTCCGCGGGGAGGCGCGGACCGGGCGCCGTCTTGTTCCACGGGAGCGTGAGCAGGTAGTCGCGCACGAACTGCTTGTCGAAGCTCTTCTGCGGGCCGCCGGGCCGGTAGTCGTCGGCGGGCCAGAACCGGGAGGAGTCGGGGGTAAGCGCCTCGTCGATGAGGATCAGCTCCCCCTCCGCGGTCCCCAGCTCGAACTTCGTGTCGGCGATGATGATCCCCTTCCCGTTGGCGAACGCCGCCGCCTTGTTGTAGAGGGCGAGGACGACGGAGCGCACCTTCTCCGCCGTCTCCTTCCCCACGATCGCGATCATCCGGTCGAAGGTGATGTTCTCGTCATGCCGCCCCTTCTCCTCCTTGGTGGCGGGGGTGAAGAGCGGCTCCGGGAGGCGGTCCGACTCGCGCATCCCCTTCGGCAGGGGGATGCCGCACACCTCGCCCTTCTCCCGGTACTCCGCCCACCCCGACCCGGAGAGGTACCCGCGGACGACGCACTCCACCGGGAAGGGCTTCGCCTTCCGGCAAAGCATCGCCCGGCCCCGCAGCGT
>JACZKY010073516.1_pt1 | contig 29519 bp, 21 predicted proteins | sample 8237611 | NCBI WGS metagenome assembly JACZKY01 (sample SAMN16148055, study PRJNA663545) | marine sediment metagenome | biome: sediments and biomass from bioreactor inoculated with such sediments; feature: coastal sediments; material: methane- and iron-fed bioreactor; isolation source: Bothnian...
GGTAACCCTTTTCTGCAATCCCATGATCGACTGGATTCCCGGATCGTACCATAAGTCCAATGCGATCCTTCCCTTCGATATGGATGGGGATACGGACATTGATGCCTATATCGGTGTCAGCGGGCAGGAGGACGTAGTGTACCGGAACACCCTCGACCCACCGAATCAGCCCCCGACTGCCGAAGCAGGTATGGATCAGACAATCGAATGCACAGCCCCAACGGGTATGACGGTTTTGTTGGATGGTACGGCTTCCTCCGATCCGAACAATGACGCCCTGACATATCAGTGGACACTTGGCTACACCGTTCTTGCGACGACGGCCACTGCACAGATCACGCTGGGGCTGGGCATCCATCTCATCGTTCTGACTGTCGATGACGGGAAAGGCGGGACCGCGACCGATGTTGTCACAATTACTATCGTCGATACGCAACCTCCCTTGCTCACGATGGTCACCAGTCCGGTAACAATCCCCTTTATCCAGTCTGGGGATTATCAAGCATTCTCGCTGAGTCAGTTGGTCAGTGCCGTCACGGATGCATGCGATCCGACACCAGTGCTTCGCATCACGACTGTCTCAAGCGATGAGTCTGAGACTGCAGCGACAAATGGAAACAACCTGACAGCGGACGACATGGTGATCAACGCATTCTGCTCTGATGTCCTGTTGCGCCGGGAACGGATAAATGTCGCAGCAAACGGCAACGCAGACGGCCGTGTGTATACGATCACTGTGAAGGCCAGCGACGCAAGTGGCAACTTCTCCACCGGAACGTTTCTCGTACATATCAAGTCCTGCAACGCAGGAGGGAACAGCGGTAGCAACTCGGGCAACGGTGGCAACAGCAGCGGCAACAGCAATGCTGGTGGCAATAGCGGGTCAGCTTGTCCGGTCACTGATAATGGTGTCGCATACAGCGTGGCCTGCGGAATACCGAAGGAAGCATCCCAATCGCTACGACCCTCAGGGATCGTCCTTCACCAGAATTACCCGAATCCCTTTAACCCGACCACAAACATCTGCTTTACCTTGCCTGAGACCATGCCGGCATCAATTCTCGTGTTCGATGCCCTCGGCCGGACGGTGCTGCAGAATGCCAGTCATTATCCCGCCGGGACAAACACTGTAACGTTTGATGCAACCGGCCTTCCATCAGGCATCTACTACTACCGGCTTATCGCGGGTGGAACAGTCCAGACAAAGAGGATGCTGTTGACTCGATAGACATCCGTTTGAAGTCGAGTCATACTGTAGTCATCACACAGCGCCCGGGTATCTCATCCGGGCGCTGTGTACATGCGTAGGCCTTCGTAAATGATGCGCAACACTCAAAGATGATTGAATCTCCAGCCACCCTGCGATATCCGTAGACCTACCGATGCTTTCTTCAATGCCATTGCCTTGATTGTCATTAAACCAAAGGAGGCAGTGCTTTAGGAAACACTTTTGACGACCCACTCTCCCCGATCGTGTCCCATACACACGCTTGAGGATATACGGTGAGACAAAAAAGTCAGCATATTTTCTGCACATCGATTTCGGAGAGAGTACTCTCATGTATGACGAGTCCATCTCATTCTATTTTGACCAACCTTATTATCCGAAACTAGAATCTTCGCGCACTTCGTGCAGTGTCGCGCAGGGTTGCAATTGCCGAAGAACACGTCGGAGAGCATCGAGCGCAAGAACGATCATTCATATAATCGGATTCAGAAGTACATGGAGGAAAAATGATGCAGCAGATACCAAAGCGACCGCAATCCGCACTCGTCCTGCGCGCAATCCCATTGTGGGTGTTGTTGCTCCTGGCCTTTTACAGCACCGGCTTTTCTCAGGGCGTCGCGATTAATGCCACGAACGCCGATCCAGACGCCTCGGCGATTCTGGATTTGACTTCGGTGACGAAGGGCCTGCTCGCGCCAAGAATGACCGCTACGCAGCGAGCGGCAATCACCTCGCCTGCCACAGGTCTTCTCGTCTACCAGACAGACGGAACCACGGGGTTCTATTATTACACGGGAAGCGCCTGGCAGCAGATCGGCGGAAGCTATCTGACTGGTTCCGGAAGCATCGGGCAAGCTGCATTCTGGAGTTCAGCTGGAGGTCTCAGTGGAGACAATGCATTCACCTGGGACAATACGAACAAGAGGCTGGGTGTAGGAACAACAGCGCCGAATGCCGCCCTGCATATCGCCGCGACCGGTTCGCAGGATGGGAATTTTCTGGCGACGGGTGAGTACGGATCGGGTGCCGGTATCCCAATTACTGGTGCGGGTTACCGTATGATGTGGTATCCTAAGAAAGCGGCATTTCGTGTGGGTTATGTTAATGGTTCCCAATGGGACGATGCAAGTATAGGGCCTTACAGCATAGCCATGGGGCAACACAATATAGCTAGTTCATTGGTTTCCACGGCTTTAGGAGATCATACACAGGCCACCAATTCGTTTTCCACCGCAACGGGATCATATACCACGGCTAGTGGAAACTGCTCTACAGCGATGGGACAAAGTACAATTGCTAGTGGAGGCTTCTCCACGGCGATGGGGCAAGGTACCACTGCTAGTGCTGGCTACTCCACGGCAACGGGAAGGGCTACTACCGCAAGCGGCAGCTATTCGACAGCCATGGGAGCTTATGCCTCAACGAACGCGAAATCCGGTTCTTTCGTGATTGGAGATTGGAGCACTTCAACCGAAATGAATGCCTCAGCGAACAACGAAATGTCCATGCGGTTTGATGGCGGTTACCGGCTGTTCTCAAACTCAGCGCTGACCGATGGTCTCTTCATCAGCAGCGGTGGCAATGTGGGTCTTGGCATCACATCCCCGACGAATAAACTCGAAGTCGCCGGGCAGGTAAAGATCACAGGTGGCTCACCTGCGGCGGGTAAGGTGCTTACTTCCGATGCGAATGGGCTCGCCACGTGGGAGACACCCGCAGCCAGTGGAAGCACGCTCGACGCAGCCTATAATTACGGCGGCGCGGGATCCGGTCGAACAATTACTGCCAACGCAGGAGCGGTCACCGTGTCCGGTGTGGACGGGTTTCTTGCGACAGGAACGATCAACAGTGGAACTATACCCGCCACTGGCGCAGGGACGCGGATGATGTGGTACCCGAAGAAAGCTGCATTTCGCGTAGGTTATGTTAATGGTTCCCAATGGGACGATGCGAATATAGGTCCCCATTCCATCGCAACAGGCGACCACACAACTGCAAGCGGTTATGGTTCTACCGCGATGGGCCAGTATACATTGGCCAGCGGTAGTTATGCTACCGCCATGGGATCGCATTCCACAGCAAGCGGAGGGTATTCCACCGCTATGGGCTCCGGCACCGCAAGTGGGTCAAATTCTACAGCGATGGGTGCTGGCACCATTGCAGCAGGAGAGTCTTCCACGGCGATGGGAGCGGTTACCACCGCGAGTGGGAGTGGCTCCACGGCAATGGGGTTCAATACTGCGGCGAGCGGTCTGTATTCAACTTCAATGGGTGCGTATTCGTCTACTAACTCGAAGTCCGGATCATTTATCATCGGTGATTTCAGCACAACTACAGTCTTGACCGCCTCTGCAAACAACGACATGACCATGCGCTTCGATGGCGGTTACCGACTGTTCTCTAACTCAGCGCTGACCGATGGTCTTTTCATCAGCAGCAGTGGGAATGTTGGTCTCGGTGTCACGGCCCCGACAAACAAACTCGAAGTTGACGGACAGGTGAAGATCATGGGTGGATCACCTGCGTTGGGCAAAGTACTCACATCCGATGCAACCGGACTCGCCTCATGGGAGACACCTGCAACCGGCGATGTGACGAGTGTCGGTTCGATGACCACTGGTGATGCATTCGCGGATGTGACTGCGGACGATCAATGGCTTGGACTTGGTTCCTCCGCGGGCAGGATGGAATTCGATGATCAAACCATTGATGAAATCAACGTACTCGATGCGAATGTCGGTATCGGCACTTCCACACCGGAATTCCGACTCTCACTCGACAATGACGGTGCTATTATCGCCAACGGCGCATTCGGTACCGGTGCGTCGCTCGTGACCGCTGGAGTAGGTACTCGCATGATCTGGTATCCTAAAAAAGCGGCATTCCGCGCGGGCCACACGACGTCCACAAAATGGGATGATGCAAGTATCGGAGAGTACTCCATGGCGACAGGCCGATCCACAACAGCCAGCGGAGCGCAATCGACAGCAATCGGGTACAACACTACCGCCAGCGGTATTTGTGCTACATCCATGGGCGAGGGTAATACCGCAAGCGGTGCGTATTCGACCGTCATGGGATATCACAACACGGCGAGTGGCGGCTATACGACGGCTATGGGCGCGTACGTATCAACCGATGGAAACGCTGGTTCATTTATCATCGGCGACCAGAGCACCACGACCACGATGAACGCGTCCGCGAGCAACGAAATGTCCATGCGATTTGACGGTGGATTCAGGTTGTTCACAAATTCCACGTTGACTGACGGCCTGTTCATCAGCAGTGGTGGGAATGTCGGCCTTGGGGTTACCTCCCCGACAAACAGGCTAGAAGTAGCTGGACAGGTGAAAATCACAGGTGGCTCCCCTGCGGCAGGAAAAGTGCTGACCTCTGATGTGAACGGTCTAGCGAGTTGGGAAACACCAGCTGCTTCAGGGTGTACACTTGGCCAAGCATACGATCACCTTGGCCCTGGGACCGGTCGGTTCATTACGGCAAATGCAGGAGCGGTTACAGTTGGAGGGACAGACGGCTTTCTTGCTACTGGTTACTATAGTTATGGAACGATCCCAGCGACCGGTGCAGGTGCTCGTATGATGTGGTATCCAAAGAAAGTGGCATTTCGCGCTGGCTACGTTAATGGAACTGAATGGGATGATACAAATATAGGCGATTATTCCACTGCAACCGGATTCAACTCAATTGCCAGCGGAAACAGTTCCACTGCAATGGGTTCGGAATCAATAGCAAGTAACTTCGCCTCCACCGCAATTGGTTATCAGGCAACAGCAAGCGGTCAGAAATCGACAGCATTCGGTGTGATGACAACAGCGAGTGGAAATTATTCTACTGCCATGGGTTACCGGACGTCTACGAATGGTAAGACTGGTGCGTTTGTTATCGGAGATCAAGTCGCTACGATGTTAGATGCAAGCTCAGACAACGAGATATCTATGCGCTTTACGGGGGGCTACCGACTTTTTTCATCCTCTAGTTTTACTACGGGTGTATATATGACCGGCGGAGTAAGCGGATGGACAAATTACAGTGATCGCAATAAAAAGGAGAATTTCACAGAAATAGACGGCGAAGCACTGCTTGGCAAAATTCGCTTGCTGCCGGTGACGGAGTGGAATTATAAAAGCTCGGATCCTTCGATTCGATACATCGGTCCGATGGCGCAGGACTTCTGGCAGGCATTCCATCTCGGCGGCAGCGACAGTCTGGGCATCAACAGCATTGCTATCGACGGTGTCAACCTCGCGGCGATCAAAGCGCTCGAACAGCGCACGGCGGAACTGCATGCACGCACGGCAGAACTTGAATCTGTCCGCGAGGAACTCGGCACAATGAAAGCGGAATTAACTTCGCTCCGAGCGATGCAGGTGCGCCTTGAAGTGCTCGAAGCGACGATGCAACGCATTCAGAATTCAGACACGGGAATCCGGACCGTCAACATGGTCGATGGTGAGGGGAGGTGATGATGAAAGCAAATCTACGCAGAGCGCCGTTCTTTTTTCTCTGTTTCATTGTGTTGGTTACAACCAATGCTGTTGGACAGGGTTTCATCATCTCCTCTGGTACCAATGTCAAAACGAGTGGTGATATTTCACTGGTTGTTCAGGGTACCTGGAGCAATTCGGGGACCTATTCAGCTGGAACTTCAACAACAAATGTCTTCTCTGTGGCTAGCCAGGAGGATCTGACGGGCTCCACCACCTTCTACGATGTCAGAAAAACCGGGGCCGCGAATCTGCTTCTCGGAGACGACATGACGATCAACGGAACCTGCACGATGGCTGGCGGTCATATCGAAACTGGCTCCAACACGTTGACACTCGGAACTTCCGCTCTCCTCAACGGCGAGTGTACAACGAGCAGAATCATCGGTACCATAAGCACCAGCCGCACTGTCGGTACTTCCGCGTCAACGTTTGGCGGTATCGGCGTCGCACTGGATGCGGGTACCGATGATATTGGGAGCGTCATAGTCACGCGGGTCACGGGTCCGGCAGGAATCGTAACCGGAGCGGGCAACACTGGAATCGCCAGCCAATGGACGCTGATACCCACAGCACAGCCGACGAGCGGCAGAAATCTTACCTTGCAGTGGTTCGCTGTCGACGACAACGGGAAAAACGTGAGCAGCGCGCAGATGTGGCAAAGCACAAATCTGGGCAGCACCTGGAGTCCGATTGGCGCGATCACCGATGTGTCCGGCAGCGATCCCCGCTGCTTTGTCAATGCGGTAACGTCACTTGGCGGATTCACTGTGTCGGATGCAAGCAATCCTGTACCGGTAGAACTGGTCGCGTTCTCCGCCCACTGGAAAGACGCAGAAGTTCTTCTCCAATGGAAAACCGCTACAGAGCTGAACAATTTCGGATTTGAAATTGAACGCGATATTGCAGAGGCTTCCGGAAGATCAAGGCAATACGAATGGAAGACGGTAGGCTTTGTCATGGGCAGCGGGACAAGCGCCGTTCCGCACAAGTACCACTTTATCGACGCGCCCCCCTTGGAGAGCAAATCTGGGTCGACCTTGTCCTATCGGCTTCGACAGCTGGATCGGGATGGTAAATATTCGTTCTCGCCCGTCGTTGAAGTCCGGACCTGGGCTGTATCGGGATTTTCCATCGCTCTGTCCCCCAATCCGCTATATGGAGACGCAGTCGCACACATCGAGGTTTCGCTTCCTAGGCGTTCGACTGTTGAGATTCAGATCACCGACCTGCTGGGCCGGAGACTGATGAAAGTTCCGGTAGGTGGCACTCTCGACGCCGGTAGCTACAACTTCTCGCTCCCGGCGATGCATCTGCCCACAGGAATGTATTATTGCACGGTTTGGGCAGAACAAAACGTACGTACGCACCGGTTCACTGTCCAGCGCTAGCAGATTCTGCTTGAAGGTTATGGCAACATCCTAATTCGTGGCTCGGGCAACGCGTTCAAGTATCTACGTCTGGTAAAATAAACGCCGTAGAACTTGCGCTGTACGGCGTTCTGCATTGGGTTTGGGCACCGTAGTGCTCGTACACGCGGACGGACTCGAACCGACGACCCGCTGATTAAGAGTATCCTGCGAATCATCTATTTTGCTCTATTTTCAACGATTTAAGACAAATTTCCCACTCTTTTCCCACCGCCTAAAAACCCGCTGATTATCCTGCTGATTTTTTTGTCCTCTTTTGGGGACAGCAGCTAACTTACCGGATGTGAGTGTCTGCTTCTCTATTCGCTTCAGTTTGCTTGGAATCACTCTCGGGCAACCAAGGCCCGGGAGCACGCCACTGCTTTAGGAATGAGCCGCCTGAAGAAGCTGCACTTACGACTGGTTCGAGAAATTCAAGTATCGAAATGGCGATTTCCTGAAATGAATCAGGAACGTGATGTTGTTGGAGTCTGCCGCGGAATGCTGCCCATTGCATTTGTTTCGAATCGATAAGGGCATCGAACAAGTGCTTCAAGGAAGCAGGGATCTCAGTATTTCTCTGCTTGAGTGTCCCAAGCAATGACTGCAAGAGTGTCGACCCATCAAAGTCGAACTGACGCGACAGCAACCAGACATCATAGAAGTCCTTCATTCTGCTGTTCAGTTCACCGAGTGTGATCATCGCCTCCGCCTTCTCCGCGATCGCCGTCTCGCGGTTGTAACACAGCATGACCGGCGCAGGGAAAGCGAGCATGGTCGGCAGAGTTGTTTCTTCCGGAGCAGGATGCACTACGTCACCGAATCCGATGTCGATCTGCAGATTGATGCGCGCCGTATCCAACAGACCTGAGAATCGGACTCTGATTCCCTCGTAATCAGCATCTTCCTTGATCTTTTCAGCACGAAGCGTTTCTGCATCAAAGAACAGCCCGTCCGGCTCAACCTCCCTTTCCAGCACACTTCGAAATTGCGAAACGATCGCTTCTTCTTCGTTCCCGGTTCTCCCCAGGAGATCGATGTCCATGGTGGGACGCAGTTCCGTCGCCCCCCACACCCGCAGCATCATCGCCCCTTTCAGAACGAAAGTCCGGGCATGAGCGGATTGAGACAGTCGATACAGGAATCGCTCCATCGCATAGTATTGAAGGACCTCATTGAAGGAACGTCCCTCCTGCCTGCTCAGGTTGAGGAGGCGCTGCCGAACGGAGGCGGGGAGATTCTTCTTTCCGCTCACAGGATTGCCTCCAGATATGGCCGAATAAGCCGATCGACCCGGCAAATGCGGGCGTATCGGAGAACCGCTCCCATATCCGCATTCTTACGAGTCGTGTAGAGTTTCAGCGCCTCGAGAAATACATCCATGCCGATCTTGTTGCGGAATTTGAATACATCTGCAAGTGTCTTTTCGGCGGAGTATACCTTGACCTTTGCGCCATCGATGTTTATTTCCTCCACCCCCGCTTCAAAGGCTTCCTTCGCGAATCGGTATACGCGGATGGGGGGATAATCAAGTCTCGGTATCCGTGCGTGGCTGGTGATCGCGATGGATACGGCGTGTGGGATCTGTGTCGTGATCGAATGATAGGAGAGTGCAGAGATAAGACAGATGACGGCCTTCGGAAAACGAAGGCTGACCGTCACAAGATCGGGACTGCTGAGTGCCGGCAGTTCCGCCCAACGGTATATCCCTCGGCTGACCTGCTCAATGATGCCCTTATCTCGAAGCGAATAGAGCATGTACCGAGAAATACCGAGACGTATTGCCTCGCTCATACGAAGCTGTCCCCCGTGCTCGCGAAAGATGTCCTCTGCAGGATGCTTGGCTTGCGCATCAGACATATTGTACCTAGTTGCTATTAAGTAGATGCAATATGTCTGGCGTTGATGTGAAATGCAACTATATTTTCTCTCCCCTGTTGGCCTGCGAACTTAAGGCTTCGTTGATCCGGACGAGGCTGTCGCGCAGGACAAGAACCAGCCCCTTCGCGTGTGCGAACGAACAGATCCACACACCATCGACTTGACCGATGCGCTCGATCTCTACCGGCAGGGTCTCGGTGGCGAGAACGCACAGTTCGGCCTTCACCATCACCGCGTCGGCCTTGAGCTTCGGGAGCCAATCCGTGCTGAAGGCCTTTGTACGCGTGGTTTCGAAAATAAATTTTCCGCAATCCCCGTCGAACCGATTGCGCACTGTCTGGATCACGTCGGCGCCCTTAACGCCTTTGCCGACTTCCTCGACTAGGTCGAACGTGAACTCGTGCCGCAGCATGTACTGCAACTCGAGTTTCAAAACCACGCCCCCCCCCCTTAGATCGCCTCGATCCATGTGGAAGATTTTTTTTGGGATCGGAGTAGGAACACCATTCGTCCAGATTGCAATGCCCGGTTCCAGGAACTCCTTCAGGAGAATATGACTGTGTCCATCAAATATTCCGACGAAATGGCAAAGCATGACCAGCATCAGATATACAGCTTGGTGAACGCTTCAGCAAGCCGGCTTTAACATGACACGATAGTACTTTTTATCGCAAAATACTGCGATGATGGCGAAAACATTGTAATCTATTGGATCTCAATATATTGTGGCGTGTCGACTCAGTACTTTCATTAGCATAACCTAAGTATCTCTCCCCATGAAAATAGGGCTCAGTCCCTATTTCTACTTGATGTGCAGCGAGATAAATTCTATGTGTGCCAAAACCTATCGACTTCATGAACGCAATCCTTCAACAGCATGGAACCAACCGCTGTGGCCCTAGTGCTCAATCTGCTTGTTGCGAACCCTGCTGGCATGAAACTCCTCTACCAGTCTATCCGATGCATCGAGGTATCGTGGGGATATTCGTGTATTAAAAATGAAATGGTTGTTTGTCTGCACAGAAAAGAACAAATGGCGGCAGATTCGAACACAGACTCAATCAGGGAATTCAAAATAAGCATCAATGCGGCACGGTCAGATGAACGGTTACATCCGGCCAGTTCTCGAAATCAGGGAATACCAGGTCACACAAGTGCCATGCAATGTTTTTATCCGATAAAGTGGAATAAGAGAGCGTTCGCGATTACTGTCGCATTCCTACTCTGGTTTAACCAAGATGGCGTAGCCAACATACGTATGCAAATGTAAGGACATAGCGATTGGATGATACACTTGAATGTCAGAATCGGAGGCCTTGGGTTCGCTGGATTTGGTGATGAAGAGTATTCGTTTATTGATAATAGACACGCATATAAACGAATATGTCTAATAGGTATTCCGGTTATTTAGACATATCTCTCACTGTCTGATGTGAGTGAATTGGCGGAGCTGTGAGCAGGGCTTGAGATAGGTGGTTTTCCTACGATGATGGAATCTGGGGTATTTATTCGAGTTGGCTCTTCGCAGTATTGAGTGTCTCCCCTGCCTGGCCGACGTGTTCTCATTCCATGACGCCGTAGAGGCTGTGAGCGCATGCGTCTTTGCTGCATGCTTGCACATCATGTGGCCGTCGCACCGGAGCTGGAAGACTTCCGAGAAGTAACCGCCATCGCTGTCAACCAGACCTCGCATCGCAGTGGGTATCGGTAACTGAAAGCTGGGAAATCTGACTTCCAGCTATCTCACTTGGTATATCGATGGACCAAATCTATTGTATAGCATAACTTCCACAAGTAATACTACGCATGCACAAATCATCCTTACTATTCAATGCAAATGAATAATTTATTCGATCTACAAAGAGTCGTGTGGAATGATGGCGATGTCCTGACCGCCGAGCACTTCCATGCACTTGAACTTTCTATAGACACTTTGAATGGACTCGGGCATGTCCTATCAGGTCTCACAGGATTCGTCCGTGATCCACGACGTCAACGGCAGTACAATCAACCGGATTGTGTCTCAATACGGCATGAGCATGGCTCGACCTACTACGTTTCGGTGGAACGTCTGATGGGCATCAGCAATAATGGCAAGATTGTTAAGATCGACGAGCGCCGCGTCTTCGAAGTCACACTTAGCTCTTCGAACAGAACCTATGACAACGAATGCTTTCTATATCTCATTCCGGAGCAACTGGAGAAATTGAGCCCGGAGAATCCCGATGTTCCCGAGAGTGGTGTTCAATACGCCAATCCTGGATTTCAGATGGCCGTTTCGGACGAAAGAGATTCTGGCCTCGTCGTGGCACGACTCGTATTTCATGACGCGACGCCAGAGATTGATTCCTCCTTTATTCCGTATTCCGTTTTCGTCTCGTCTAGCGAAACCTCTCTTCGCGCATGGCAGCGGTTGAGAGATTCATTGGTTTCATATATAAGTTTACTTGAATCGTATGTATGGTCGTTGTCTCAATCATCTGAACTCTCGGCGATCTGGAATGCTTCCTGTTCCCTTCTGCGGCTAGTGGCGCAAATGCATGGGGCAACTGCCTCTCAAAGCCTTTCTTCGATTGGCTTCTTCCTTGCGTTATCGAGCTTTTTCTCCGCAACGCGGGCCGACGTGCGCACAGTCGCGACATTGCTTATGGATAAAGCCACGAGGCAAAGGGCAATTAAACACGCTGAGACGCTGGACACGGGCCTGCTTATTAGCAAGGTTGAACAACAAGATCTTTCCGGGGCATATCGACTGGCGGCAGAATGGTTGGTCGACCTCACAGACTTCCTGTCTATTCTTCCCTTAGGACCGGAGGTTGAAAAAACATTACGTATACGACATGCGGAGCTTTCCGTCGGACAAGGATTCGGGAACCGTATTTCCATTACCCTCGAAAATCCCTTGTCGCTTCACAAGGGTATGACGAATGTGAGAATCCTGCTTCGTGAGATTTCGCACTCCGAACCGATGGTGAACAACGTGCGAATCGGCTTCGACAATCCACTGTATCCGCAGCTGCTCGATTTACCTGACATCCTTCAGCGTCAGGATGGGGATTCCTTCACCTATAGCATCCATTGTCCGAAGGAACTCATCAACAAAGAACAAGTAAGTACAATTACCTTGTACCTACCGCAGCCTTTCGGCGAAGATGTTCCGGATCTAAAGTCACGTATTTCGATTTTCGTGCAGGAATAACAACACATGAATCCAGTCACAGATATCGCACAGAGTTTAAACAATGAGCTGTCTCATCTGGTTCAGCAATATGAGAGCCGACCTGATCGCACAACTCCCTGGAGTGGCCTGGATGGAGGCGAAGACGGAATATCAAAGCACCTCAACGCATTTTTTAAATACCTCGAAGAGATCCCGGAACAGGTAAACGCATCGGAACACCGCGTGACAATATATTTCGAAATAGATGCGTCCCTTACCGGGCTATACGGGCGTAATCGTTTGCTCAAGCAGGATTCGCGAAATGGGGTCTCGCGTCTCCTCAAAGATGTGACCGCGCTCTGGCAGCGTTATTATCTTGTAGGATTCATCCTGCGTACGAACGAAACCGATTATGATTACACATCTGTAATGACATTCTACCTTCGCTGGAAGGAAGCAGAGAATGTGGGGATTCAACAGTCGGAGTATGATAGGATCATTGAGGACATTGGATTAGTACTCTGGAGTGGGAGCGCACTCGATGACGTCACACGCATCCAGATCTTTACGATGCTTGGGAATATCATCATCACGCTCGGTGTTGACGCTGAATATGCAATGGAGAAGCTGCGACATCACCGGGAGGAAATACGCCGTCGGCGGCCGGACATTGATGTCAACGTTCTTGGCGAAATACTCCTTTGTTTATTCATTGTCGCGCGCTTGCATAAAGCCATGCCCGATGATCCGGACGATCATGGAGCCTTCGAGAGGGCGATCAGGCACTGGGCGGCAAGATTCGATTTTCTGGAGAAACTCTTCAAGTCCTGGGGTTGGTACTGGGAGAACGACTACGTGTCACAGCTGACCATCGGCGATCAACTCACTGCACAGCAGCGGAGTCCTCTCTATCTGTCCGCAACTGAGAACAGGAATAATCTCTCCATCGGCAGGTCTTTTGATGAGGCTAGCAGTGTGGATGGGCAAGGTGATGACGTGACATTAGGCGCCAAAACCATTCCGGTCTTTGTATTCGGAGAAGCCTCGGTTGGGAAAACCTCTTTCCTCAACGCCTTCACCTTTGAAGCGCAAATGGGATTGGGCACCCCTGTGACAATGGGAAAAGAACTGCAGGCACTAAACGAACGGATGAATATACCTTGGCGTAACTGTGCTATACCTCCAACGACAGATGCAGAAGGTTTCTACTTCTGGAAAGATTTAAATCTGACCAGTTTTCAAGTCATCGATTACGGCGGGAGGGACACTCGGCCGGACCAATGGGAACCTGCCTTGCACGCAGCCTTCCGCAGCGCAAAGGCATTGCTCTTCTTTCTGGACGATTCGATGTATACGAATGAAGAAGTATTGCGTAAAAAATCAAACTGGTTCGATGCGCTGCTCCAATACTGGCTACAGAGTAATCCATCCATGAAAAATATTCCGATCGCGTTGGTGCTCACCAAGTATGACCGGATACTGGACGCAATTTCCGCTCCGGAGATGATTTCCATGGCGATCGGAAAGGATTTCTTGCCGGTTTCAGTCGAATTGCAGTACGAACACCGATTCTCACACTTCGACGACACTATGAAGACGCCATATGGACGGCTGAAGGATTACTTCCTCCACCGGAGAGACATTAACAAGAATCCGGTCTTGCAGGACACAGTATATCTCCTTGTTGAGGGATTTGCACAGTTTTTTGCTCGAGTCATTCAATTGACACACAACTACCAGGTGTTCATCACATCAGCCGCTCCCCCCGGACATGACAGCAACCTGCCTACGCCATGGGGCTGTAAGGACGCGTTTGTCTGGATCATGGACATTCTTGAGAAATATTACATTGCCGAGAGTCTGGAAAAAATGGCTGGGGAAGAACAGCAGCTCAGAGCATGGATGGAAACGGTTCGGAAAGACACGAATTCGATTCTTGAACGAATCCGCGAAATCGAAATCATGGAAGGTAAGATGTCACAACTTCGGCAGAATCAGTCGTGGTGGAGACCGGCGCTTAAAACGAAACTGGACGCCTATGAGGATAGCAAAGTCAAGGCTGGGGAGGAGATTGAGCTTATCACCGCCCGCTACTTCAAGGATGCCATTCCTTCGTATTCGGCAGCGAAGGTTTCCATGATGGAACAGCTTCTTGCGGAGAAAGAACGTGCGATGGCCGAACTCAAACGAGTAATGGACGAATATCGTCGCCTTAATACTCAACGGATTTCCAACTCAGGATAAGAACTTGCTCTCGCAGGCAACAGAGAGTTGTGCGCGATGAAATACGATAATCACTGCAAGCAAGCGCTTCTCGAGGCGCAAGAAACAGCCAAATCATTCAAGAGTGCGCATGTCGAACCCGAGCACCTGTTCTGGCTTGAGTTGATCAGGGATTATGCCCACCTATCCGATTTTCTTGAAGGCAATGGAGTCTCTCGTGCGCATTTCCAGGGACGGCTGAAAGAGCGTATAGACCAGCTCCCCCATTCGCAAGGATTTGATGTACGCCAAGCATCAAACCGGTTGAAAAATGTGTTTTCCCGGGTACATGAATCCGAGGATGGATTGGTCACGTGGCAAGAACTCCTGCGAGCAATATTGGAAATCACCGACGATCCCCTATCCGATCTCCTTTGGGATTTCTCGCTTACACCTGCAGATTTCGGGAAATATGATGAACGGGAAAAAGCGCTTGCGGAAGGAGGCATCATACAGATTCCTTCAGAAGGCGAAGTCCTTTCGAAATACTGCATCGACCTGACACAGCTTGCAGAAGAGGGACGGATAGGAGATGTTATCGGCCGCTCGAACGAGATCCGGCAGATCGCGACGATCCTTTCGCAGAAAATGACGAACAATCCCATCTTGGTCGGGGATCCCGGCGTAGGAAAGACGCAGATCGTCGAAGGCCTCGCCAAGCGCATCGCACGCAACGAGGCGGGCGAAATTCTGAGCGGCAAGAAAATCTACACGCTGGATGTTGGATTGCTCCTCGCAGGCGCACAGTACCGCGGCGAGTTCGAGGAAAGGCTGAAGGCTATCATATCCGCCATAAAGGCGCAGCAGGGCCGGATCATCCTGTTCGTGGACGAGATACATACACTCATGGGGGCGGGGCAAACGTCGGGTGCGCTGGACGCCGCGAACCTCATCAAGCCCGCCCTTGCTCGCGGCGAACTCTGGATGATCGGGGCCACGACCTACGTGGAATTCCGTCATCACATCGAAAAGGATCCGGCGTTTACGCGGCGTTTCGTGCGCATCAACGTCGCGGAATCGTCAGAGGACGAGACATTCGAAATCCTCCGAGGAATTCGCCCGAAATTTCAGGAACACCACAAGGCAACAATCGAGGACGCTCAGCTGCGCACCGTGGTCACCCTTACCGGCCGATTCATCCGCGACAACCAATTTCCGGCCAAGGCGATCCAGATGATGGACAATGCCCTTGCCCGCGTCAAACTCGTCGCCATGACAGGCGAACGCACCGACGCCATCGTCACCGATGCAGATATCGCCGAGGCCGTCTCGGATAAAACAGGCGTGCCCGGCTGGAAAATCCTTCAGAACGAAGCGGAACGGCTACTCACGCTCGGAACACAGTTGCGCGAGACGGTAATTGGGCAGGACGCGGTCATCAGACGCCTGGTCGACCGGTACAAGTTGATGGGGATGCCATTCCGCGGCAGCGGGAAGCCTCGTGGCGTGTTCTTCTTCTACGGTCCTTCCGGCGTCGGAAAGTCGCTCATGGCCCGTGAGATCTCGCGGATCATGTATGACTCCGAGAAATCCATGATCGCGCTCGACATGTCGGAATACGGCGACGAGCATTCCGTTCGGCGACTGACCGGCGCCGATCCCGGTCTCGTCGGGTACGAGGAAGGCGGCTTCCTTACCGAGGCGGTGCGCCGCCGGCCGTACTCGCTGCTGGTGCTGGAGGACGTGGACAAGGCCCACCGGAAGGTCCTGGGAATGTTCGCGAGGATTTTCGAAGAGGGTACCCTTACGGACAACAAGGGGAATGCCGTTTCGTTCTCAGACACCGTCGTACTGCTGACCGCCAACCCCGGTTTCGATTCCGTCGCGCCCAGGCAAACGCCTGACGAGTCGGCGGCTCGCGCGCTGCTGCTGCAGCGTCTCGGGACGGACGTCGTCAAGAAGATTGACGAGGTGTTCCTCTTCCGTGCTCTCGATGAAGAAGACGCCAAGCAGATCATTCGGCGGAAACTCGAATCGTTTGCCGCCGCCTTCGCCCCTCTCGCACCCTCCGGCGCCTGTACGCTGAGTATCTCCGATGAAACCGTGGATGCCATCGTTCGCACGGCGTACCAACCAGCGTATGGCGCCCGGTCGCTGCACTCCTGGCTCGACTCGGTCGCAGCAACCGCCATCGCCGATGCGGTTCTCCGCAGGCGCGTGGAGGCAGGTGATGACTTCGTCCCGGGGGCGATCGCGCTCGACCTCGACGGGGCCGCCCTGCGCGTGGAACTCCCCGAGTCTTCTTCTGGTGCAGCCGTTACAGAGGACGGAGCAGACCCGGTTCCGCTCTGATATCGCGACGTCGTGGACCCGGTGCAGACGATCCGAAAAACAGTAATCCCGCACAACATTCTTTCACTTCACCAATACAGGAGCAACGCATGCCTAAAGTACTCGACGTCGACAAGGCTCGACGCATTCTTCCCACGAACGCCGCGCCAGGAGTTGCCGAGCTGAACAGCAACTTCACGGCCTACATCGCCGAGGTGAATCCAGCCACGGCGGGTGAAAGCTGCGAGCCTGTAGACTGCGGCTCGGTGGCGGAGGTAGCCGCCGCGTTCAAACCGGAGATCGAGTTCGAGATCCAGAAGGTCACGGAGCTCGGATCCGAGCAGCCAGGCACAGAAACAGAGTCGGTCATCATGCGCTACGGCGAGGAACCGTCGCAGGTCATGAACGACTTCTCAGCCGACAATCTCGTCGTAAAGGCGAGAACACGCGAAGGTGATCGCGCCCTGCTCGACCAAAGGCTCGCCTACCATGCATTGGAGGATCTCCAGGAGCGCCTGAAAGACCAGAAATTCATTGCACTTTTTGAGGCCGACCGGGATGGAATGATCCGGACGATTGAATCTGAGATCGAGCGCATCCAGTCGCTGCTCGGCGAGATCGACCTTGAGGCGCTCGACATATGATCATCACGCATGTTTGCATACCACCAATTATAAGGAGCTAACCATGCCTTCACCGCAATCCGTAGAATTGGGCGGCGTGAAGATTGAGGACGTCCTGAGCGTCTCGATCAGCCTGTACACACCGACCGGGGCCAGCGGAAACTACGAGGGACGCACGAGTCCCGCCACAATCCAGATCGTGCGGCGCGCGCGCACCAAACCTTCAAGCGAGCTTTTCGATCTTGCCACGAACGAGGATGGAAAGATGGAATTCATCAAGGGGAAAGTCGTTCTGCAGAACTCTCGGAAAAAGACGACCTACACCATCGATTTCGAAGAGGCTATCATCTCCGGCTGGGTCTTCTCACAACCGCAGGGCGACAGTTCGCTCACGGAAGACCTGACAATCGTGGCGGGGAAGATCAGCATGAACGCGGCCGGGAAACCGGCATCTTTCCGTGTCCCCGGGTTTCATAGAAACGTATAAACGACCACAATCCCATACGAGGAGTAATCAACCATGATAAAGAACCAGTCGATCACGCTCAACGGGGAAAAGGTCACCCACGTGCAGTCGATCAATATCAGCATCGATACGCCGGTCTCCGGGGGCGGAGGCACGTACGCCCCTTCCATCCTGATCGAACGCGATGCGACGGATATCGCGCTCGCGACCTTTTTCAAAGTCGCTACGAACGAGGACGGAAGGAAGAACATCATTACTGCCCTGTTGGAATTTCACGGGGACGACTCCAAGGACGACTACAAATTCGATATTAAGAAAGGGATTGTCTCCCGATGGTCTTTGACCAGCGGAACCAATCAACCGACGACCGAGTCAATCGAGATCCGCGCGGGTGAGATGTCTTTCAACGCGGGCGGAAAACCTGCTGATTTCTCCATGCCGGACTTCAAATGAAGTCATCTCCGGCGAGCGAAACCATCTTCACTGAACATGCGAAATCGATCCAAACATATGGAGTAACATATGGCTGACGAACAGAAACAACAGGTGCAGGAAAGAACCGGCGCGGCTGGCATCAACGAGTCCGATCTCGTCGCGATACTGCCCCCCAAAACCGGCGCTTTCCTTGCCGAAGGCACCACGATAAAGATGCTTCCCTCCGCGAAAGATTTCCCTTCGGGCAACAAGGAACTGTCCAAGGAATCCGCCGCGCGCGCGCTGAAGATCACGCGGTCCAAGGAGGACATCAACGCGGGATATGCCTATCTGAAACGGCTTCAGGTGATGCGCGACATGCTGCAGGGATCCGCGAACGCGGAAACGCTGAAGAAACGAGTGCGCGACACCAGGGAACTCGTCGGACGTGTATTTCAGCAGAACCTGGAGCACATGTTCGAGACGCAGCGCACGCTGGAAAAAACCTACCGGGAACTGGACGTGTTTTTCCTTGAGGCGGCGATGCGTCCGGGTGAAACGATTCCCTACGTCGGCATCGTAAATGCCTCAGCCGACACGCATTTTTCCGACCTGTTGAATCCAGATACAGGATTGCCCTCTGCCCTACCCAACCGCGACAACTTCGACATGAAGACCCTCACGGGTATCATCGTCGTTCCCGAATGGGTGGGGAGCGAAGCGAAACTGATGAAATATGCCGAGCTGGCGCGCTCTTGCATGGCGCACCTCTTCGCCGGCTTCCCCAACGTCTCGCTTGCCGAGGCGCAGGAGATGTTCGACGTCGGCGGACGATTCGCGGAACTGAAATCCACCGATCCGGTCAAACAGTCCATATCGATCGTTGCCAACCACTTACGGATCCGCCGCTCCAACCGTTATGAGGCAAAGGGCGCCGACCTGTACATCAGCCCCGCTGCCATCCTTGCTGGCAAGGTGTACAAGGGAGACGTCACCGAAGGTATCCACGTTGCGCAGGCAAACAAGCCGCACGCCGTCAACATCCCCACGCCCGACGGTTCGCCGGCCGACCTTCTCTGGGACATCCGCGGGGGGCAGCAGATGAAATTCAACAAGGCCCTCATCCCGCTCGCTTTCTACGAGGGGATCGTCTTCTGGGGTGTCGATACGCTCTACCTCGCCGGAGGTCATGGCGACGAAGGCATGGACCAGTACACCGTCAAACGCTGTGACGAATATATATCGAAAGTGGTTCTGCACTACCTGAACGGACGGACCTTCATTCCGAACGAGTCGGCGAGTAGGGATGAAATCTACTCCGCCCTTTCGACCTTCCTGATGCACAACACGGGCACGGCAGGCAAGATGTTGGAATTCGGGAAAGTCGATTCCGTGTCGATCGTCAAAAACCCCGATGGCTCTGTGAACAACCAGGCGATCGACATCCGCATCTCCGTTAAGTACAAGAACGCCGTGCGCCAGTTGAATCTCTACCTCGTGTCGGAAGATTCCGAACACTGGGCAGAGGGGAAATGATAGCATCGGCATCCTGGCAGGCGCTGAATCTACAAGTATCAGTCGCAATGACTAGCATCACTGACAAGGACGCATCGGCATGGACACCGCTGTACGCACACTGATCGATAACAAGGACCACGGCATGCAAGCGGATGACCTGGAAATCATCCAGGAAGTGTTCGAGCCGACAGAATGCCGTTTGGTTCTCAGTTTCGGTTCGAAGAAGAAGAATATTGACCACACTCTGTTGGCCTCGGATTGGCTTGGAGCGGAACTCTCTGTCAAAATCTTTGATCGGGAACACGAGGATAAAATCACGAAGGAGTATATCGGAAAGATCGGGGTTGTCCATGTCTTCGAGGAGTATGTTTCCCTTCAGGCATGGTCGCCCGATACACTCATGAAAGGTTCTAGGCGTGACCGTGCGTTCGCCGATATGACCGCCCAGGATATCGCCTCCGAGATCATCTCCGGCGCCGGGCTGAGCGGTTATGAAATATCTCCCGTGAAATCCAGCATGAAATTCCGATACATGCAGCAGTACGACGAAACGGATTACGATTTCCTCCGCCGGATCGCCTGGTATGACGGCGCCGTGTTCTTCGACACCGGGACCGTCTTCGTGTACGCGCCGTTATTGCCCGGGAGCGATCCGATTTCGCTCGGCCCGGAGGAACTGTCGGACGTTCACATCGTGACGCAGCATAAAAACCGATTGCGCTCCCGCGGCGTCCCGTATGATTATCTGAAGCATGCGGATCCACACGAGAACGAGGAAATCGGCGAGAAGCTTTCGGGAATCGCTCATCCGGTTCTCGCCAAAGCGTATGACAAGGTGTACGGGGTTTCGGAGTTCGGACAGGATATCAACCACTTGAGCTCGGTACCGAGGGAGGGTTTCCAGAAATACCTTTCCACCCGCCAGAAATCCCGGGCAAGCGGAATCTTCTATGTGAATGGAACAACGCGGAATCCGATGGTCTCGGTCGGCGCCGCGATCCTCTGCACGGAAAACAGGTTTCTGCACGACCCTGTCGCCGTGTACAAGCTGCGCGCGCGCTTCTCCGGCAACGTGTATTCAGCGGAGTTTTTTGCGTCGGAAGCGAAAGGTGCGGTGTTTTCATCGGACACGCTGCCCCCCTCCGCCAGCCCGCAGCCAGCGGAAGTTGTAGACAACAAGGATCCCGAGAATCTTGGCCGGGTCCAGGTCCGGTTCCTGTGGGACGTCGACGGCAAGGCACACCCTTGGGCGCGCATAGTCCAGGCCAGTGCCGGCATGACCGGAAAAGGAATCCGGTACGGGACGCATTGCACCCCGCAGATGGGTGATCACGTTCTCGTGGCATTTGAGAACAGCGATCCTTCCTTCCCGGTCGTGATCGGTTCGGTGTATCACAGCGAAAAGAAGCCCGACTTCGCAACGGACAACGGCATCGATGAGATGCTCCTGGCCTCCACGCAGGGACAGTCGACGATCCGTATCATCGACACGAAGGGTTCCGAGAAAATCATCGTCTCGATGCGCGACAACAGGAACATCGTCACGTTTGACCTGTCGAAACCCTCCATCACGATGGAATCGAAGGACGGCGAGATTTCGATCCATGCGAAGAATGTGCGGATCGTCGCCGAGGAGGACTTCTCCTTGAAGGCGAAGAGTTGCACCGTGCAACTGGATGGAGGGATGGAGGTCTCCGCGCAGCAGGACATCGCGCTATCCGCGGGGACCAACGCCACTCTGGAGGCCGGCGCTACGGCCAGCATCGAGGGCGCCACAGTGGAGTCGAAGGCCGATGCGGAGAACGTGGTCAAGGGCGGCATCGTGCGGATCAACTGACATGGCGACACTCCGGCTTCCGCTTTCGATCACTTCCTCCGGTATCCTGGAACTGTCGGGTGCGACGGATCCAATCGTGCGTGACAGGATCAGAATCTTCCTGCTTTCCGGTGCCGGCGAATATGCACGCGTTCCCTCACGGGGTATTCGCGATTTTTGGGCCCATCTCTTCACAACAGGGTCGAGCGGTGGCTTGCGTAGTGCTATGGAAGAAAAGACACGGCGGGCAATGGAGAAGACGGTACTGAACGACATCAACGAGTGGCTCCAGGGAATCGATACCGTTGAGGACGTAGCTGTCCTGGGGGACGAACACTATCCGAATGGCATCCGATTTACTACCGAAAGCGAATCTATCATGTTCACATTCCTGCTTTCGATCACCACGGCCCTTCCCGGCACCGAGATTGGTCCGTTCACTGTGATAGAGGAGTTCAATGCAAACCGATAGCCTCAAGTCGATCTTTTTCCAGAACTACGGCGGCGAGGTCAAGGACCCCGTGCTGGACACGCTGCTCGACTCGCTCGACCTCTACCAGGAGCGCTTGGAGGAGCGCTTTCTCCTCAGTGCATTTGCGGAACGGAGCGACCAGGTCACGGATGGATTTTATGAAGTGTTCTGCCGCCACTTGTTCGGACAGATGTTTCCCGGTCCCGCCTTCGTGGTAGCGCAGGCGAGTCTCCGCGATCCCTTCAACGCCCGCCCGATCACCCTCGAACCGACACAACATTTCAGCCTGCACGACGCGCAGGGGAGCAAGGCGCTTTTCACACCCCGGTGTGAGTCGTGGATCTTGCCGTCCGTTTCGAACGAAGTAGACGTGCGTGTCGCGGGCGCCGACCTGCAGCTCGGACTCGGGATCATCTCGGGGAATCTCGGGGATGGGACGGTTCCCGTGAGCCTCTATTTCGACCGTGTCGATCCCTTGCTCATCGAGCGCATCCGTTGCCGGATGTGCTTGATCTCCGGAAAGGAAGAGGATACCAATCCTCCGCGGTTGCCGTTCACGTTGGAGTATCCAGGTGTCTATGCGCCATTGGACGAGTTTTTCTCCACCCCGATCGATCACCGTTTTATAAGGATCCCAGCCGGTGCGGTCTTCCGCGAGGGGATGCCCGATGACGACGGGCGCGTTTGGCTGACCCTTTCATCCCTCGGGTCCAACGCACCCGCCTTGCAGAGCAATGTGAAGATTAACGCCTTCCCGGCATGGAACTTCATCAGAAAGCAGGCGGTAGCGCGAAAAGATGAGGACAAATATTTTCGCATACCGATGGGCGATCACCGGCACACCTCGACGATTGTCGCATCAGTGGAGGTTGAAGATCGCGACGGGGTCTTGCGCTACCACGACGCTGCGCGTGTCATGGATCCCGGCTATGTCTACCAGTACACTGCCATGGCAGATAACGACAGGGACGAGATCGTTCTCAATCTCGTCCCATTCCCGGAAAACGAACCACAGGTCTCTTACTTCCAGTACGATACTGGCTCGGAACATGTCGGCATTGCGTCTGGGAGCAGCTTTGGGCTGGACCAGGGCATCGACGTGCGAGCGCGATCTATTCAGACCGTGACGCCGACATACCGCCTGGAGATTCTAAACGACAAGAAACGCGTGTGGGAGTATTTCCGATCCATCTTCGCCAGCCGAAACCGTATCGTCACGCGCGAGGACATGCGTGCGGGAATACTCCGGCATCCTGTGTTTGCTCATGAACCAAATCCTGTGGATGTCGGTTCCATTTCTTTCTTGGAGAAAATCGGACGCTTGCCCAGCGGCGCATTGACTCCGTATACGAACATCGATATTCCTGTTCGCGAGCGCTGGATGCTCGAATCTCCGGACCGTGAGCATTTCGAAAAGAGCATATTACGATTTCTGCGGCTGCGTTGCATCGCTAGCAATGTTCTGCACGTGCGGCTCGTCCAGGCAATGGTAAAAAACGCATGAGCCTCATGCAAAACAGCAAGCAGACCAAGCAGGAACAGCTCACGTCGTTCTACATTCCGCAGGGTTTGTTTTCTCAGGAAGGGAGCGAAAGTCAAAAGGAGGCGGCCAGTGCTCTGAACGTTTTCGGGAAAGTCATGAGAGCTGGAATCCGACGCTTCATGTTGCTTACTGATCTATCGAACCTTCAGTGTGCATCCAAAAAACTATTTGACACAGATTCAGACTTTAGCATTGCAGCTCATCATGAAGAAGCCGCTGCTCAATTCCCACTGCGACTTATGCGGTTCATATCACCTTCACGGTACGATGGTCTAACACGGATTCTCACCCACAACGAGACAGACACTTTATTGAAATGGTACCTACTCTCGCATGAACTCTTGGGCCGAGTCGACGGAATCGCTCTGGTGTGCAAATGTATGCTGGGTTGCGCAGCCCGTGTCCCAGTACAAATTCGAGTGGAACCGCAAGGAACGGCGGTTCTGAGAATACCAGACCCTCTCCGCACCCTGCTCGGAATTCGTTTTTCACGGCTCGGATATGACTGCACACCCGGCCGTGACCTGATAGCAAAATCAGAAGAACTGCACATCCACGTAGGGCCCATGAAGGTAAACAACCTTCAAACGCTTCAGAGAGCTGGATGGGCAGCAGGCACTGGGCCAGGGAGAAAAGCAGAAATGCTCGCCGAACTTTTGGTGCCGTTCAACCTCCGACTTGTGATACACTTCAGCCAGGAAATAGAGGTCTTCTCGATCGGCGGAGGCATCTTGAAGAAGGACAGGCTTGGGGTTGTACTACGCGATTAGATACCGTTCAGGGAGGTAGCTATTTACCAAGAGACTTACAAAGAGCATTATGACGGTTTAGAAACGAGCGAGGACTGAATTATGACATGGTATTGCGGATCATTGAATTGCTCCGGGGCACATATCAGTGCAAATGAAGAAGACGCCTGTAATCCCTGGATACTACCACAGCTGTCGGAGGACGTCGGCCCCAAAATCAATTATCGATACAACCGAAATGTACGGGTCATTCAGGGAGCGTTAAATCGCTTTCATGAAATCAAAGGCGGTCCGAGCGTGAAGCTTCTAACCGATGGCAAATGCGGCAAAAAAACACTTGATGCAATTTACAAGTTTCAGTCTTTTATTGTTCGAAACGAGCATCTTTCGTGGTCGCCAGACTACCAAATCGAGCGAGGGAAGGACACATGGCGAAGATTAGCTTCTTGGCGTCATACTTCTGCGCCGACCCCATCGCACAAAAATATCCTACCTCCGTTCTTATTGATGTGGAACAATTACCCTATTATAGAAAAATCACAGGTTTTAGAACTCGTGGGAGGTACGGTTTTCGCTCGAAATCCAGATAATTCGTGTGTTATTCGTTTAAGCAGAGCCTTCAATTATGCGGGAGATCCTATAATCAGGGGATTCGCAGGTATATATACGCTTCCGGGTGCGGATGGATTTCAGTATGGGGTTCGTGTAGCTGAAATGGAGGAATACCTTCGTCGTAAGTACGGGGAACCAGCGGTTCAAGTATCATCCACTGATGCGAGCGTGCGCAAAGCGGCTGTGACGGGACTTCGCGGCGTGATCCAGTTCAATGTGCATTTTCCATCGGGATCTAAGGCGACAGGGCATATGGATATTTGGGATATGGATAAGGCACGATACCACAGCTACTTTAACAGAGCTTATGAGGTATTACTATGGACTTGTACATAAATATTGTATATACGCATTACTCATTTTCTACAGTTTGATCATTTACACTGAGCTGCTATAAGTGGTTTAATACTGTATTCTGCGTTCTAGAAGAGAGGAGCAGAAATTGTTTTTTAGAAATATATCGTTCATGATAGCTTCGGCGAGAACAAGTGAGTTTCGCAGATCGAACAAACGTTATCACTATCGTGGATGACCATCGCTAGCAGGACAGGCCTAATGATGGCATGCGAGACGATCCGTCTATCCCCGCAATGGTAATGCGGCCGGCGAAAGAAGGACGCGGTTGGTCAATATACTGGGTTTCGCGAGTTTGGTCTTCAGTACTCCGTGGCGGGAAAAGAAGTGATCATTCCTGTGGATTCGTTGCCAAACAAAGACAGGCTGCCCAGCCCCCAACCGATCTTGGAACGTTAGACGAAATTAACATTTCGGCTGGACCCTATTTTAGCGTCTCTACAGTCCACTCCACCCCACTGTTCTGGCAGCTCAAGTAGAAGATGGTACAACTCCGCCATTTGAGATCATCTTTACATGCTTTGGTACCTCACTCCAAACGAAAACACCACAGGGGAGCGAATCGAACCAGCAGTCGATAACAACGCACAAATAAGAGACTGCATAATGCGGTGATTGTCCCATACAATGAATCTCGGTTTTAACACAGGCGTAGGAACAATAAACAAATAAGACACCGGATTCAGCAACGATTTCTGCAACAGAATAGAATGAAACGTTCGGAGTGCTTTGCGGAATATATTATGCCATCTTTGAGTTAGGCACTAGCAGCAACGGATATGCTTTATATACTTCCTCAGGGTTCATTTCGAACGTCGTTCTTCAATGATCCGTAGATGTTGTTCTAAGTGGAGAAAATGACATCTCATGCAGCCAGACTAGGGGATTCTCACACATGCCCTATGATCACACCAGGCTCTCCCCCAGTCCCGCATGTAGGAGGGCCGATCACGGGGCCAGGTGTGGCAACGGTCCTCATCGGCGGTCAACCAGCTGCCGTTGTGGGTGATATGGCGGTCTGTGTCGGCCCGCCGGATACGATCGCAAAGGGATCGTCGTCAGTATTGATCGGTGGCATGCCAGCTGCCCGGATCGGCGATACAACCGCACATGGGGGTGTTATTACTTTCGGCTGCCCAACAGTGCTCATCGGAGGCTGAGCCCCGCAGGAGAATGATGCCAAGATGGTATACCAACATATATGTGATCATCTCATTAATCGAGGTTATACAATATGAATAACAGATCGGAAACGACCATGGAAGAAAGGATGGATACGCTTAGTGCGGAAAACGTGCGGCTCGGACGAATTGTGAGAAGGATCGTCACGACAGGTACCCTCTTCATCGCGGTCGTTGCCGCGGTGCTGCTCACAGGAGCAGGAAGCCAGGACATCCGAGACGATATCAGGGCGCGCTCAGTCGTGATAGAGGACGAATACGGCCGTGAGCGGATTTACCTGGGTTTCAATACCGTCGGGGCGGCAATCATCCAACTCCGGGCCAATCAAGGGGACGTGCAAATGCAAATTGTTTCAACCGCGGACGGCGAGACATCAAACATCTGCATATGGGATGTCAATAAAAATGAGAAGGCGAAAATCTACGTCGATCGTCGTGAACAGGGAATCGTTATCAACAATTCGTTCATTCGTCGATGAGGTACTGTCAGTCGATCTAGCATTCACAGCACCAGCGCGTTATGGGACGCATACCATTATTCTTCGTACATTTTCAAACGCTCTCCAGAAAGACACGCGTGTCGGGGAGCGAATCTGTTTCGTATCAATCGCAGCAGTTCGACTGCCGTGTCCGGATGCATGGCAGCGAGGATAAGGACGAGACGCATCACAATACAGAATCATGAGCACCATTATCGTCCTTTTTTCTGTAGCGGCAGTCGCCGTCATACCCGCAGTCTTCATGTTCCGGAGACGGAGGAGCGTCCGAACCAGTCTTCGGCCGGATGAATCGGACATTCTTCGATCTGGCACGTTCGGAAGATATGAGGTGTCGGAATTTCTGGGTCGGACGTATCTCGTCGCCCGATTCTCTGCAACGGATACCGTGACCCGAAAGGTTGTGGAACTTCATGTACTCAGAAAAGAATACGCATTGGATTCCAACTTCCGCAGGGAATATCGGTCCCGCCTGGAGGTACTCTCCGAGATGGGCAGAAGATACCCGCAGGCTGGGTTTGCTCCCGTTGTCGATTACTGTTCTGCTCCTTTCTCGGAAGTAACGGATCGGCCGTATGCTGCGTTCGAATTGGAGGGATTTATTTCGCTCCTAGGGATTATGGAATCTGCAGGCCCACTGTCGGATCTTGCGACGGCGGAAGTCATTCTCGCGCTTCTACCAAGCCTCCGGGCTGCCGATCGAGAACGAGTCGCATTTCATGCTCTTCTCCCTGAAGACATCAGTCTTGGAGTGAATCCGGACGGAACGCTCAAGGCGCTTATCACGGCCATGGGATTGCCGAGCGCCTTACTACCAGACGATGAAATGCGTATCGCGCTGAAAGGATGGTACGCTCCGAGAGTCGGTATTGACTCTGAACAATATTCAGTCAGTTCTGACATATACTCAATAGGTGCATTGGCGTACTATCTGCGGACGACAGGGCAATACCAGGCCGGGCTTCCATCGACGGTCATCTATCCTCTAGATAGTTGCTTGCACGACGACCCGTCCCAGCGACCACAATCACTAGACGAACTCGAACGAGAGATCAGTACGAAGTGGGGCCAGGGAGGTGCTGTGAGGACTAGAGTGGCATGGTCGACAATTCTGAAGCAGGCATATTCTATGCGTCCTTCCGTAACCACGTACAAAACACAGGTAGACACAGATAAACAAGAGGCGGAGAGAATAAGGCGTGTGAGATCCCTTTCATTGAAAAAGGTAGTTCCATCCATAGGAGGAGGGTTCCTGCTTGTTCTCGCCGCAGTTTCCTCTCATTTGGGAAGAGTCTTTGATAAGCCGAAGAAAGTGTATGCGGCAGGAATTATCGGATTGATCGTTGCGATCGCGGCGTACGTGTACTTTGTGCTCATTCCAAAAGAAGGTGTAATCGAGATCCATTTGATGACCACTGACGGGAATAGGCCAGTAAACGGCGCCACGGTAATGGTTACTGCAACTGAAAACGGAATGCCGCTGAAAGCACTATTCGCGAAAAACAACCAGAAAGCAAGTGAAGCAGCAGAAATAAGTAAAAATGGAAAAGCTGCGTTTCGATTTCGAGGAAGGTTTGATGAAATGAATCTTGCCATCTCCATTAACCATGCGAACTTCCTGGACTATTCAGATACAGACATTGTCGTTGCAGGATATATCAAGAGCGTTCGTCTGGATACTCTTCTTAGAGGGAACATCAAATTTAGGTTCAAGAAAATAGGATTGCAGTCAGCCTATACGAACGAGGAGAAGATAGTCGTGGCTGTCTCGGTTCATCAACCAGAGAACAAGCTAACTGCTTCGTTTAAAATAGACAAGGAAGACATGTATCCGATTAAAAATAAATACACCGAAATGGTTAAATTCGACGAGGAACCGCATGAAATTTTTTTCTCAGTAGTTGATCGATCGGATGTGTTGATTAGTTTTCAACATGGTGATTTTGTGATTGCTCCGCTTTCTATTCCAGCTGCATGCCTCGGCGATGTAAAAACCTATATGATTGCAGCGAAGGGAAAAGAAAGACCGTATGCTGAAGAATATACGCTTCACCCTGGGAGCGAAGGTTACAAGGATGACACGTTCTATGTTGACATCATCGGTACAATAGATAACAAAGATACAATCATTGAAGAGCGAAAGAAGATGGTCGACGGCGAGCTCAACTTTAAAGTATCTGATGCAAAATGGTTTTGGTCAGCTACACCACGCGCAAGGCTGTACAAAGAACCGTCCCATCCATCAGACGACTTGTGGCCTATTAAGCGCCATTCGCCGAACAGTAAGATACTCGTGATAGATCAATCAAAATAAGAGGCCTCCTTTGGTCATTCTACTGGATGCAGGGCCATTATTTACGCTGCGGCTCTTTGAGAAAATCGCCGTATTGGCATGATACAATACTCATACTAGATAACAGTAGTGTCCCAACGTTAGTCGAATAAAAACAATTGGTTATCTGGAAGACACGTCATTTCTATTCTCTCTGCATCGCTAAGTACTTGATTAATAGACACTTTCTCGAACAATGTCAAGCTGAGAATCTGTAGGATTGTGT
>JACZKY010039877.1_pt1 | contig 29150 bp, 30 predicted proteins | sample 8237611 | NCBI WGS metagenome assembly JACZKY01 (sample SAMN16148055, study PRJNA663545) | marine sediment metagenome | biome: sediments and biomass from bioreactor inoculated with such sediments; feature: coastal sediments; material: methane- and iron-fed bioreactor; isolation source: Bothnian...
GCTGCCTCAAGCTCCTGGGCGAGCGCGTCATGTCTCGCGACTTCGACCGACAGGTCGCCGAGCTTCAGATCAGGGCCGCGATCCTGAACCGCTTCACCACCCTCGGAACACCGATCACGAAACGCGCAGGATAGGTCTGTCCAGGGGAAGGGATACTCCGGCCCTCAGCAGATTTGCGCAACAAAGCCCCGGCCACCCGGTCACCCCCGCCGAAAACACCTTCGATGCGATGCAAAGCGCCGATGCCTTCGCCCGCCTCTCGGCCGAGTTGCGCATCGCCGCCGAGGCGCTGGCCCGTCTTGCCTCAGACCTGATCCTGTTGTCCTCGGGACCTTCGGGAGGGCTAGCGGAGATCCGCCTGCCCGCCGTGCAGCCTGGCTCGTCGATCATGCCCGGCAAGGTGAACCCGGTGCTTCCCATGATGATGCAGCAGATCGCCTTTGCCGTGGCGGGCAATGACCTTTCGGTATCAATGGCAGCCGCCCATGGCCAGCTGGAGATCAACCATTTCGAACCGATCATCGCCACCCGCTTAGTCGATTCGATCGCCCTTATGGCGCAAGGCACACGGCTCTTTGCCGACCACTGTATCGTCGGGCTCGAGGCTGACCGGGACAGATCGCTGACGAATTTGCTCGACTCGGATGCACTGGCGACGGCTCTGCTTCCGGCAATCGGCTATGCCGAGACCACCGCTCTTGTCCAATCGGCCAAGCGTGCGGGGAGGAAGCTGACCGATCTGGCGGTCGAGCGGGGCCTGATCCAGCCCCATGCAATTCTTCCTTTGCTGCGCGCTAGCACCAACGGGCCGGGCTGACCAATGAGATCAGTTCCCTTCGGACGCTGTTGCCATTGGCGAGGGCCCTTGGTGCCCAGTGTTGCTGTTGCTGTTGCTGTTGCTAAGATAATCCGATCAGATCGCATAGAGCAAACCACCAGTCGACACGCTCCTCCGTTCTACGTTTGAAACGCGGCGTTTGATGCCACCAATTTGTTAACAGCTGTCTTCGAATCAGGGCCCTGCGTGCTGCTGATCGCCCCCATTGGATCCCGTAGCGGCAAGTCTCTCGGGCAGGCCGAATGGCAACTCCCTGCGCATCGCGGACGTTCGTGACCTGCACCGCTCTCAGACCGTTCCCCGCCCCTTACGTTGCCGAGAGTGAGAGCCGTGCCGGTTTTCCGTTGACGGGTTGAAGGTTGGGAGAGTGGCTCCCGGCGCCTGTCGCGGGAGATTATCGGAGACACCCGATGAACATGACTGAACCCACCCTCGCGCCGCCGATGGCACCCTCGACCGTCGACATGGCGCAGATCTTCGCCGCTCATGCCGAGCGCGCGTCCCGCATCGAAGCCTTGCGCCCGGGCAACAAGGACCGCCTCTTCGACGGCCTCATGGCCGCCGGCATCACCCATGTCACCCCAACGTCTATCGGTGATTTCGTGAAAGATTTTTGACGGTCAACTGCCGCGCCTAATTTGCGGCGATATCAGATAGGACCCTCCCAGAGAGTGAAGGCAACATGGCTGACGTTACATCCACGGCGGCTCACGCCGTGGCAAGGTTCGATGCGGTCATCTGAACGGCCCAACTCTCCAAGGCATTCGGTTCAGGCGCCAAAGGTACTGCGAGGCCACCTGCGAACTCTTCGAAAGCAGACAGGTTGAGCGAGTTGACACCTACCAAGACTGGTATCCCGTTGGATAGCGCTTCCGCGACAACCATTCGGAATCCGCGCCCTTCGGCTTCGTGTTTGCCAAACTTGTTTATGATCAGCAGGTCTGCACCTTGCACCAAGCTGGCTGATACAAGGCCAACGGCCTTCTCCAAAGCCGCCGGGTCAAGCCTGCAACCGCGCGATGCACGGCCGAGGTCCTGGCTGATCCGCAGAATTGGACCGTTGGGTAAGACTTGCACATCCATGTCACACGGCCCTGCATCGGAGCGCTCGGAGTTTATCTGGACCGTGCCGCAGCACCGAAGCCCACGCGAAGTCATTGCTCTTGAAAGATTGAAGAGGATGAGATCGGTATCGCCGCGGCTCGGCGCCATTGTGTAAGCGAGGTTCATCTTCGGCCTTCTCAGTTTCGACAAAAGGGTTGGAATTCGACGAGTGCGCCTTCGGGCAGGAAATCAGAGTCGGCTGGCAAAAAGATCAACCCGTCTGCTTCGGGTAACCCGCGGACATGGCCGGAATGAGTTTCGGCATCAAATGTCACGACCTCACGACCTTGGCCGTCAAAGCCTACGCATATCGCGGGTCGTAACTCGCAGCGACCGGGCTTCCTGGAAATCGCCGCTCCGGTAACGACATGGCGCCGGGTAACTCGCTCTGTTTGACCGGTCAGTCGGGCGACAATCGCCGTTCCGAAAAGCTGCCAGGTGACGAAGGCTGACAAGGGATTGCCTGGCAAACCCAGCCACCATGCGCCCCGAATACGACCGAAGGATACCGGCTTGCCCGGCTTGATCGCAACGCCACTAAATTGAATGTCCCCGCCAAGAGCTGACAGCGCAGGTTTGATGTGGTCTTCCTCACCGACCGAAATTCCGCCGGTGGTGATGACAAGATCGGCATTGGCAGCCAGTTCCGCAATCTGCAGGAACAACCCGTCGCGACTGTCAATGCCCTGTTCCACAGCAACAACATCGATCTGGGGCTGCGTCAGAATGCCGGTCAGCATGGGAGTGTTCACGTCCCAGATCTGAGCCTCGGCACGCAGAGCACCGGCCGTGCGAATTTCGTTGCCGGTCACCAGAAGCGCCACGCGCAATCGCCTGCGCACCGTTACAGAGCCCGCCCCGGCTGCAGCACAGGCGGCAATCGCGCGCGCGTCAAGCCGGCGTCCCGTCTCAAGCACCGTGACCCCTGCCTCCATTTCACTACCGGCTCGGCGGATGTTGAGCCCGGGCGTTGGTCGCGTGGCTACCCGGATCGTCTTTCCCGTCCGCTTGACTTCTTCTTGCATCATGACCACGTCCGCGCCTTCAGGAACTTCTGCCCCAGTGAATATTTGCGCGGCTTGCAGGTCGACCAGAGGCATGGCTGAGGACTGCCCCGCCTGGATACGCGCTGCTACGTCCAGTACCCACGGTCCATCACCCCGCAGCGCCGCAGAGGAAAAGGCAAATCCGTCCATTGCAGCGTTGTCGAACGGAGGAGACATGCTGCGTGTACTGACAGGGTCGGCAAGCACGCGGCCCAAAGCCTTGCCCAGACAGATGTCTTCCGTTCCGTCGACGATGGTCACGCAATGCCCAATCAGGTCGTGAGCGGCATCGATCGTCATCAGCTTCTTGCTTGTATCGTGACCCTCACAGCCACAGCCGGTCCGTGTCACTGGCTGAAGGATACTCATAGTGCTGCTCCTTCCTTGAAATGTCCTGGACCCACGCTGCAGTCGAGGTCGCGCAACAGGCCGTCCTTCAAACCGTAGATCAGCCCATGCACCCGGACTTTCGCGCCGCGCGTCCAGGCTCGCTGCAGGATAGGCGTCTCGCAGACCCGGCGGACGCCTTCGACCACGTTGAACTCGGCCAACCGGTCGCGCTGCGCCTCAAGGTCCGGCTGGCGGCTCAGATCGACCGCATAGGCGCGGGAAAGGCGTCGGATCGGCTCCAGCCAGTGGTCGGCAAGACCGTGAGGAAGATCCTCGGTTGCTGCCTTGACCCCGCCGCAGCCGTAGTGGCCGCAGACGATGATCTCGCGCACCTTCAACGCCTCGACCGCGAATTCCAGCGCGGACAGCATGTTCATATCAGAGGAATGAATGATGTTCGCCACGTTGCGATGGACAAAGACCTCGCCTGGGTCAAGCCCCGCCACGACGTTGGCCGGAACACGGCTGTCCGAACATCCGATCCAGAAGAATTCCGGGGCTTGCAGGGCCGCGAGACGGGTAAAATATCCAGGTTCCTGCGCCTGTCTTTTGGCCGACCAGTCGCGGTTGCGGGCCAGGATATCACTCAGCACTGGTCACCCCCTGGCTGGTGGGAAGCCCGCGCCGCAACCGCATGTGATTGGCCAGACGGCGCAAGTCGCCCCGCGTCAACCGGGCGCGGGCTATGGGCAGGAGGATAGCGTTCTCCGCCACCAGATGGCGGCGGACATGAGCGGCGAAACGCGCAAGAACCTCGCGGTCTTCGCTGGAAAGGTCGGCCCCAGCGTCGAGGCAGTTGGCGATGGCCCCACGGACTGAAGGCAGCAGGGACAGGGCCTGATCCTGATCGTGGCGGATGCGGCCCAAGACGGAGGCGATGGAATCTTCATCGGTGCAGCGCCGCGCAAGGGTGGGGAACAGGTCTTCCACCTCATCCCGCAGATGCACGCCAAGCTCTTCGTTCAGAAATCGCAGGATGGTGACGCCTGCCGGGCGGTCGAAGGTCTCGGCGGCGACGAGGCGGTCTATCTCAGTGCAGATCTGGCGTTCGCGCAGATGGTCTTCGGTGATGAAGTCCAGCGGCCGGGCCAGAAGGCCCGGATCGGTGGGGCCTTGGCCGCTGCCACGTCGCGCTGGTTCTGACCGCTTCATGGGACGCTCCTGACCGTGGATCAGATCGGGGCCAGGCTTGCGCCGGTGATCGTAGCCTTCTGGCCAAGCCTGTTCACGAAGTCGCGCGAGGCGCGGGCCCAGGCGGCCTTTTCGAGTGCCTCGGCGATCCTTGGCCGCACCGTTTCGAACGGCAGTACCTGCCCTGGGGCGAGTGCATTCAAGCGGATGATGTGCCAGCCATGCCGCGACAGGACCGGGGCCGGGGTCGTCTGGCCTTCGGACAGGCAGCGCAAGGCGGCTTCAAACTCGGGCACCGTATCGCCGGGGCCGATCTGGCCCAGATGGCCCCCTTGTGCCTTTGACCCGCAGTCGCTTTCGCGGGCGGCATGGACGAAGTCCTTGGGCCCCTCTCCGAGTCGGGCCAGAAGTGCCTGTGCACGCGCCTCGGCAGCGGCCGTCTCAGTCTGATCGCGGGGGTCGCATGCGCACAGGATATGCGAGACGTCCCAAAGAGGGGCCGAGCGATAACGCGAGGGGTCTCGCGCCCATTCGGCACGGATCGCGTCATCGGTCACCGGATCGGGTAAGACCGCCTCTTCCAGCAAGACGCGGATCAGGGCTTCGTCTTCCGTTTCCCACCGCCCGGGGGCAAGTGCGAGCGGTTCAGCAGCCAGCCCGCGCGCCCGGGCCTCTTGCAGCAGCAGCGCCCGGATCGCCATGGCCTGCGCCGCCTTGCGCCAGGCGATGCCCGGCTTGTCCTTCGGTGCGCTATGGTTCTGGGCCTCGGCGGCGATTGCCGCCGAGGGGATGGTTTCGCCGTTCACCACGACATCGGGGAAAAGGGACATGTTCATCGCACTCACTCCGCCGGGGTATGGGCTTTGGGTCCCTCGACGCCCTGCCGCCTGTCAAAGGCGCGGCGGCGTTCTTCCAGCGGGCGGCGGCGACGGGACCGCACGATCTGATAGCCGGAGCGGGCCACAAGATAGCGGAAGGGCGCCGCGAAACCCGACCAGATGTGCACCAGCCGCGTGAACGGAAACAGCATGGTGATGATCAGGCCGAGGAAGATGTGCAGCTTGAACAGCCAGTGCACGTCCACCACTGTGACCCAGGCGTTGATGTTCCATGTCACCACGCTTTGCGACCATTCCATGAAGCGGATCATCTCTGCCCCGTCCATGTGCTGAAGGGACTGCGTGATGGTCAGCAGGCCAATGGCAAGCTGAAGCCAGATCAGGATCATGATCAGGATGTCGAGGGTGGTTGAAGTGGCGCGGATGCGCGGATCGGTCAGTCGCCGATGGATCAGCATGGTGCCACCGATCAGCGCCGCAAGACCCGCAGGCCCGCCGATCAGAACTGCCATCCACTGCTTCAGACCATAAGGCACACCAAGGGCATCGAGCACCCAGACAGGTGTGAACAAGCCGACAAGGTGGCCGAAGAACACCGTCAGGATGCCGACATGGAACAGGATCGACCCCCAGATCAGCTGCTTGCGCCGCAAAAGCTGACTGGACGAGGATTTCCAAGTGAAGGGATCACGCTCATAGCGGGCGATCGAGCCCACCAGAAACACGGTCAGCGCGACATAGGGCATGACCCCGAAGATGACGAAGTTGATGTCAAAGCTCTCGAACATGTCATGCACTCCTGTGCTGCGGGGCGGGTTGGTCCATCAGGGCCAGCATGTCGCGGACCTGTGGACAGCCTGCATTGGGGTCGGGGCCGAAGGTAACTTCGGTTTCCTCCCAGACCGCATCCAGCGCCGCCAGATCGGTCGGGTCATCGTCGGGCTGGCACAGCATTCCGGCCACCGCATCGGCATCTGCATTGCCCCCGGCCAGTGCGGAAAGGGCGGCGAACGCAGCGGCATACCCGCTCTCGCGCCGCTCGAGGCGACCCGAGAGGGCGTCGAGGATATGCGCCGCGTCCGCCAAGGTTTCCTGCGCTTCGCGTGTGGGGCGCGTCGCCAGGAATTCCAGAAGCACCGGAAGGTGGTCGGGCAGTTCCGAGGTGGCGGGTTCAAACCCGGCATCGCGGTAGGTCTCGATCAGACTGACCATCGCGCCGCCCCGCTCGCGGCTTTCGCCGTGGACGTGTTCAAAAAGGTTGAGCGACAGTGTCCGCGACCGGTCGAACAGCATCACATACCGCTCTTGCAGGTCATAGAGGTCGCCCTGCGCCAGATCTGCGGTCAGCTTCCACAGCGCGGTCTGGGTAGCAGGCGCAATGCGCGGATCAGCAGCCAGGACGGCGCCGATATCGGGCATGGCCTCCTGCAGCTCAGCCGAGGGATAGCTCAGGATCAGCGAGAAGGATTTGAGGGTGCGGTCCATCAGAACGACTCCAGCGGAAGGGCAAAGGACTTTTTCTTGCCGCCGAACAGGCTGGTCTTGCCACTCTCGCCGTCAGAACAGCCGTTGCCATCGGTGAAGCCGCAGCCGCCACGAATGTCTGCGCCGGCCTCATTCTGTTCGCGGTGCGCGGTGGGGATTGCGAAACGGTCCTCGTAATCCGCAATCGCCATGATCTTGTACATGTCCTCGATCATCCGGCCCGACATTCCCACGCGGGCGGCGATGCCTTCGTCGCGGACGCCGTCCACGGTCAGTGCGCGCATGTAGAGGCGCATCGCCGACATGCGTTCCAGCGCCGAAACGATGGGTTCCTCATCCCCCGCCGTCAGCATGTTGGCGAGGTATTTCACCGGAATGCGCAGGGACCGCACGTCGGGCATCTGGTCGCTCATCGCGATCTGCCCCGCCTGTGCGGCGTTCTGGATCGGCGACAGCGGAGGGATGTACCAGACCATCGGCAGGGTCCGGTATTCCGGGTGGAGCGGGAAGGCCACCTTCCAGTCCATCGCCATCTTCCAGACCGGGCTGATCTTGGCGGCCTCGATCCAATCCTCCGGCACGCCATCGCGGCGGGCGGCGGCGATCACCTCGGGGTCGTTCGGGTCGAGGAACACGTCCAGCTGCGCGCCGTAAAGGTCGGTCTCGCGCTCGGCGCTCGCGGCCGCCTCGATCTTGTCGGCATCATAGAGGATGACGCCCAGATAGCGGATGCGGCCCACGCAGGTTTCCGAACAGACCGTCGGCTGGCCGCTTTCGATGCGCGGATAACAGAAGGTGCATTTCTCGGACTTGCCGGTGTCCCAGTTGTAATAGACCTTCTTGTAGGGGCAGCCGGAAATGCACATCCGCCAGCCCCGGCATTTTTCCTGGTCGATCAGGACGATGCCATCCTCCTCGCGCTTGTAGATCGCACCCGAGGGGCAGGAGGCCGAGCAGGTGGGGTTGAGGCAGTGCTCGCACAGCCTCGGCAGATACATCATGAAGGTGTTTTCGTATTCGCCGTAGATGTCCTTCTGCACCTTGTCGAAGTTGTAATCCGCCGACCGCTTGGCGAATTCGCCACCCAGGATCTCCTCCCAGTTCGGGCCCTTCTCGATCTTCTCCATCCGCTCACCCGTGATTTTCGACCGGGGGCGCGCAGTGGGGAAGGCCTGCATGTCGGGGGCAGATTTCAGGTGGTCATAGTCGAAATCGAACGGCTCGTAGTAGTCGTCGATTTCCGGCATCGAGGGGTTCGCGAAGATATTCGCCAGAATCCGCCATTTGGCCCCCTGCTTCGGCTGAAGCTTGCCCGAGGCGCTCCGGACCCATCCGCCATTCCAGCGTTTCTGGTTCTCCCAGTCGGTGGGATAGCCGGTGCCGGGCTTGGTTTCGACGTTGTTGAACCAGGCGTATTCAACGCCCTCCCGCGTCGTCCAGACGTTCTTGCAGGTGACCGAGCAGGTATGACAACCGATGCACTTGTCCAGGTTCAGGACCTTGCCGATTTGCGCACGAACTTTCATTCCGCTGCCTCCAGACCTTTGGTTGCGGGACGGTCGAGCCAATCGACCTTCTTCATCTTGCGGACGATCACGAATTCGTCCCGGTTCGAGCCGACGGTGCCGTAGTAGTTGAACCCGTAGGAAAGCTGCGCGTAGCCGCCGATCATGTGGGTGGGCTTCAGCGTGGCGCGGGTGACCGAATTGTGGATGCCGCCCCGGTTGCCGGTCTTTTCCGACCCGGGCGTGTTCACGATCTTTTCCTGCGCGTGATACATGAACAGCGTGCCCTGCTTGATCCGCTGGGACACCACCACCCGCGCGGTCAGCGCACCGTTGACGTTGTAGGCCTCGACCCAGTCGTTATCGACAAGGCCTGCCTTCTTCGCATCCACCTCGGACATCCAGACGACAGGCCCGCCGCGGTTCAGCGTCAGCATCAGGAGGTTGTCGGTGTAGGTGGAATGGATGCCCCATTTCTGGTGCGGCGTGATGAAGTTCAGCACGACATGCGGGTTGCCCTCAGCCGCGTCGTTGTTGACGGCCTTGGTGATCGTCTTCAGGTCCACCGGCGGGCGGTAGCTGACAAAGCCCTCGCCGAAGGCCCGCATCCACAGGTGATCCTGGTAGAGTTGCTGGCGGCCAGTCAGGGTGCGCCACGGGATCAGCTCGTGGACGTTGGTGTAGCCCGCGTTGTAGCAGACCTCCTCGCTCTCGATCCCCGACCATGTGGGGCTGGAGATGATCTTGCGCGGTTGGGCGGCGATGTCGCGGAAGCGGATCTTGGTGTGATGTGCGCCCTCCGCGAGGTGGGCATGGTGCTGCCCCGTGGGCTTCTCCAGTTCTTCCCAGGCCTTCACGGCCACCTCGCCGTTGGTTTCCGGGGCGAGCATCAAGATCATCTCGGCCGCGTCGATGGCGGTTTCCAGCTTGGGCTGCCCCTTGGAGACGCCTTCGTCCAGCACGACACCGTTCAGGTCGCGCAGATGCTTGACCTCGGTCTTGGTGTCCCAGTTGATCCCCTTGCCACCGTTGCCGAGCTTCTCCAGCAGTGGCCCGACCGAGGTGAACTTCTTGTAGAGGTTCGGATAATCCCGCTCGACCGCGATGTAGTTGGGCGCGGTCTTGCCGGGGATCAGGTCACATTCGCCCTTCTTCCAGTCCTTCACATGAGCCTGCGCCAGTTCGGCGGCCGTGTCATGTAGAAGCGGCAGCTGGACTATGTCGGTTTCCACGCCCAGCACCTCGGGCGCGACTTCACTGAATTTCTTCGCGATGGCCTTGAAGATCTCCCAGTCCGATTTCGACTCGTAGGCCGGGTCCACCGCCGCTTGAAGCGGGTGGATGAACGGGTGCATGTCCGAGGTGTTGAGGTCGTCCTTCTCGTACCAGCTGGCCGTGGGCAGGACGATGTCGGAATACACCGCCGTCGTGGACATGCGGAAGTCGATGCACACGAGCAGGTCGAGCTTGCCCTTCGGCGCTTCGTCGTGCCAGCGGGCTTCCTTCGGCATCACGCCGCCTTCCTCGCCAAGGTCCTTGCCCATGACACCGTGGTCGGTGCCCAAGAGGTGCTTAAGGAAGTATTCGTGCCCCTTGCCGCTGGACCCCAGCAGGTTCGAGCGCCAGACGAACAGGTTGCGCGGCCAGTTTTCCGGGGCGTCCGGATCCTGGCAGGACATTTCCAGATCGCCGGATTTCAGCTGTTCGGCGACGTAGTCCTTGATCTCCTTCCCGGCCTTCTTGGCGGCTTTGGAGATTTCCAGCGGGTTCGTCTTCAACTGCGGGGCCGAGGGCAGCCAGCCCATCCGTTCCGCGCGAATGTTGTAGTCGATCAGGGAGATGTCCCAGTCACCTTCGGGTGCCGTGGGCGACAGGATTTCACCGGCGCGCAGCGTCTCATAGCGCCACTGGTCGGTGTGGGCATACCAGCAAGAGGTGGAGTTCATGTGCCGCGGCGGGCGGTTCCAGTCCAGCGCGAAGGCCAGCGGCTGCCATCCGGTCTGCGGGCGCAGCTTTTCCTGCCCCACGTAGTGCGACCAGCCGCCGCCCTCCTGCCCGATGCAGCCGCACATCACCAGCATGTTGATGATGCCGCGGTAGTTCATGTCCATGTGGTACCAGTGGTTCAGACCGGCCCCGAGGATGACCATGGACTTGCCCCGGGTCTTTTCGGCGTTGCCCGCGAATTCACGGGCCACCGCGATGATCTTTTCGCGCGCGACACCCGTGATCTTCTCCGCCCATGCCGGGGTGTAGGGTGTATCGTCGTCAAAGTTTTTCGACACCCACTCACCACCCAAGCCCCGGTCCAGCCCGTAGTTGGCGCAGAAAAGGTCAAAGACCGTGGCAACCAGCGCCTCACGCCCATCGGCCAATTTCACTTTCCGTGCGGGGATATTCCGGGTCAGCACCTCCGGCGCGTCGCATTTGACGAAGTCGCCCGTCGCCGCGCCGCCGAAATAGGGAAAGTCCACACCGACGATGCTGTCGTGGTGTTCATCAAGGATCTGGCTCAGGCGCAACCGCGTCTCGGCATTGCCAGCTTCCTCGACCAGATTCCATTTGCCCTCCTCACCCCAGCGGAAGCCGATGGAGCCGTTGGGGGCAACGAAGCGACCCGTCGCCTCATCGAAGGCGACGGTCTTCCAGTCGGGGTTGTTCGCCTCGCCCAGCTTGTCGTCGAAATCCTCGGCCCGCAGCATCCGTCCTGGAACAAGGCGGCCGTCCTGTTCGTCCAGCACCACCAGCATCGGCATGTCGGTGTATTTGCGGGCGTAATCCTCGAAATACTCGGCCTGCCGGTCGAGGTGGAATTCACGCAGGATCACATGGCCCATGGCCATCGCCAGCGCCGCATCGGTGCCCGCCTGCGGGTTCAGCCAGATGTCGCCGAACTTCGCGGCTTCGGAATAGTCGGGGCTGACCACGGCGGACTTGGTGCCGCGATAGCGGACCTCGGTGTAGAAATGAGCGTCCGGCGTGCGCGTCTGCGGCACGTTCGACCCCCAGAGCATCAGGAAGCCCGCGTTGTACCAGTCGGCCGATTCCGGCACGTCGGTCTGTTCGCCCCAGGTTTGCGGCGAGGCGGGCGGCAGGTCGCAGTACCAGTCGTAGAAGGACATGCAGGTACCGCCCAGGAGGCTCAGATAGCGTGAACCGGCGGCGTAGCTGACCATCGACATGGCCGGGATCGGCGAGAAGCCGAACACTCGGTCCGGTCCCCAGACCTTGGCGGTATGCGCGTTGGCGGCGGCGACGATCTCGGTCGCCTCGTCCCAGGTGGCGCGGACGAAACCACCCTTGCCGCGGGTCTTGGTATAGCTCGCGCGCAGGGCGGGATCTTTCTGGATCGCGGCCCAGGCAGCCACGGGCGTCATCGTCGCCCGCAGCTTGCGCCATGCGCGCATAAGGCTGCCCCGGATCAGCGGGTTCTTCACACGGTTCGCGGAATACAGATACCAGCTGTAGGACGCCCCCCGTGCACAGCCGCGCGGTTCGTGGTTCGGCAGGCCTGCCCGGGTGCGCGGATAGTCGGTCTGCTGCGTCTCCCAGGTCACGATGCCGGACTTGACGTAGATCTTCCAGCTGCACGATCCGGTGCAGTTCACCCCGTGGGTTGACCGCACGATCTTGTCGTGCCGCCAGCGGTTCCGATAGGTGTCCTCCCACCCCCGATCCTCGCGCGTGGTTTCACCCCAGCCGTCCGAGAAGGTTTCCAGCGTCTTCTTCTGGAGGAAGTTCAGTCTGTCGAGCAGGTGGCTCATCTTGGTGTCCTTTCGTTATTCGGCAGGGTGGGGGGCGGCAAAAGCGCGACCACGCTCGATGTCATGAAGAAGTCCGCCGGGCCGGGTGTAGACGACCCAGGTCAGGACCAGGCAGATCACGTAGAAGGCAAGGAACAGCCACAGTGCGCCGACGGGTGAGCCGGTCATCGCGATGGAAGAGCCATAGGCCTTGGGGATGAAGAAGCCGCCATAGGCGCCGATGGCGCTGGTGAAGGCGACGATGCCGCTCGACTCCATCGCGATCTGGCGGGCGCGGTCGGCGCCGGTCAGCTGCGGCATCAGGCGCGGCACTTCCTTGCCCATGATGACCGGGATCATCTGGAAGGTGGACGCATTGCCGACCCCGGTGAAGAAGAACAGCGCGATGAAGCCTGCGAAGAACCCAGGGAAACTGCCGGCCTGCAGCGAGAAGATCACGGCCAGAACGGATGCGATCATCCCTGCGAAGACCCAAAAGGTGACGCGGCCGCCGCCGAACCGATCCGCAACCCAGCCCGTGCCGGCACGGCTCAGCGCGCCGACCAGCGGCCCGAGGAAGACGTATTGCAGCGCGTTCACATCCGGGAAAGCGATCTTGGACAGCAGCGGGAAGCCTGCCGAATAGCCGATGAAGCTGCCGAAGGTGCCGATGTAGAGGACGCACATCAGCCAGTTCTGTGTGCGGCCAAAGATCACTGATTGCTGGGCAAAACTTGCCTTGGCATCGGCTATGTCGTTCATCCCCAGCCACGCCGCGATGGTCGAGGCCAGGATGAACGGCACCCAGATAAAGCCTGCGTTTTGCAGCCACAGCGTGCCGCCATCCTGCAGAGCCACCCCCTCGCCGCCCACGGCACCAAAGACACCGGCGGTGATGACCAGCGGCACCAGGAACTGCATGACGCTGACGCCCAGGTTGCCAAGGCCTGCGTTCAGAGCAAGCGCATTGCCCTTTTCCGCCTTGGGAAAGAAGTAGCCGATGTTTGCCATGGAGGACGCGAAGTTGGCCCCGCCAAGCCCGCAAAGAAGCGCCAGAACCAGGAAGATAAAGTAGGGGGTTTCCGAGTTCTGCACGGCATAGCCGATGCCGATGGCGGGCAGCAGCAGCGAGGCGGTGGAAAGCGTCGTCCAGAGCCGCCCACCAAAGATCGGCACCATGAAGCCGTAGAAGATGCGCAGCGTTGCCCCGGAAAGCGCAGGCAGTGCGGCCAGCCAAAACAGCTGTTCCGGCGTGAAGGCAAATCCGATCAGCGGAAGCTTCGCCACGACCATCGACCAGACCATCCAGACCGAGAAGGCCAGAAGCAGCGCCGGGATCGACAGCCATAGGTTGCGGCGGGCGACGGCACGGCCCTTCTCGGCCCAGAAGGCCGGGTCTTCGGGACGCCAATCCTCCAGCACGCGCGGCATCGCGGTGCGTTCGGGGTGGTGGATCGGCTGCATCTCAGGCAGCTGCGGCAGGCGGTCCAGAACCTCGCCATGCGCGGCGCGCTCCATGGCGCGGATCGACAGGTGCATCCAGGTCAGCGCGATCCCGACCAGCACGAACAGCAGCGCAAAGCACGAGGTATAGATGCCCGTCAGGTCCAGAAGGGCTCCAAAAGCGATGGGCAGGACGAACCCGCCAAGCCCGCCGATCATGCCGACAAGGCCACCGACTGCGCCGACGTTGTTGGGGTAGTAGACCGGGATGTGCTTGAACACCGCCGCCTTGCCGAGGCTCATGAAGAAGCCAAGCGCGAAGAGCGTGGCGATGAAGGGCCACAGCCCCATGCTGGTTGAAAAGGCGATGTCGCCATCCTTGCCCTGGATGACATAGTCGGTTGGCGGGTACGACAGCATGAACAGGAACAGCATCGAAAAGCCGAAGGTCCAGTACATGACCGACCGCGCGCCGAACTTGTCGGAAAGGTGTCCGCCATAGGCCCGGAACAGGCTGGCCGACAGGCTGAACGAGGCGGCCGCCATGCCGGCTGTGCGCACATCGACGCCGTAGACGTCGATCAGGTAGTGCGGCAACCACAGCGCCAGCGCGACGAAGGCGCCGAAGACGAAGAAGTAGTAGAGCGAGAAGCGCCAGACCTGCAAATTCTTCAGGGGCGCGAACTGCTGGGCGAAACTCGGCGGCTTTGCCCCGGTCCGGCGACGTTCAACGAGCGAGGGATCGTCCTTGGCGAAAACAAAGAAGATCACCGCCATCAGTGCCAGGCCTGCGGCCCAGACATTCGCTACCCCTTGCCAGCCAAAGCCCACCATCACGAAGGGCGCGACGAACTTGGTCACCGCTGCCCCGATATTCCCCGCGCCAAAGATGCCAAGCGCGGTGCCCTGATGGCCCGCATCATACCAGCGGCTGACATAGGCGACGCCGATGATGAAAGATCCGCCCGCTAGGCCAACGCCCAATGCGGCCAACAGATACATCGGATAGCTGTCGGCAAAGGTCAGCGCCCAGGTCGCCAAGGCCGCCAGCAGCATTTGCGTCGAGAACACCAGCCGCCCGCCATACTTCTCGGTCCAGACCCCAAGGAAGATGCGTGTCAACGAACCGGTCAGGATCGGGGTGGCGACCAAGAGGCCAAACTGCGTATCGTTCAGCCCCAGCTCGCCCTTGATGGCGACGCCGATGATCGAAAAGATCGTCCAGACGGCGAAACAGGCGGTGAAGGCGATCGTGCTCAGCGTCAGGGCGCGGGTCTGGTCGCCGCGTGAGGCTGTCGTTGCGGTCTGCATGGCGGGATCTCCGGCAAGAGGGAGGCAGTTTCCCCAGTGGGGTTGATGCCAGTCCTGAGATCCACGCAGGCCAAAGAGGTTGATCTAGATCATCTGTTGCGGATTTCTTATTGAAATAAATGGCTTGGTGAAAAATGTCAGGTTCGCTTGCAGGGTCAGTCAAGGCTCCTCCTGCGATGATCAATTGTTGGCTTGACAATTATCAATCGTGGGATTGGACTCTGCCAAAGCACTTCTAAGGACGACAGGATGCCCGATTCATCATTCAGGGAGATTCGCGACCTCGCGCTGTTTTCACAGATGGCGGACGAGAATTTCTCGGCCTTGATGCGCGGTGCTTATGTCCAGAACTTCCCGGCGCAGATCGAACTGATCACTGAAGGCGACCCGAGCGACTTCCTGCATGTTGTGCTTTCCGGTTCGGTTGACCTCTTCTCGGCCTGGAATGACCGTGAGACCAGCCTTGCGACCGTTCGGCCCGTCTCGACCTTCATCCTAGCCGCTACGATCAAGGATGCGCCTTACCTCATGTCAGCCCGCACATTGGAGAAGAGCCGGATCGCGCTGATCCCCAGTCAGGATGTGCGCGCCGTTTTCGACATTGACGGCAACTTTGCCCGCGCCATCGTGACAGAACTGGCGCAGTGCTACCGCTCGGTCATCAAGGCGCAGAAAGACCTGAAGCTGCGAACATCGTTGGAGCGGCTGGCGAGCTATTTGCTGCGCCAGCAGAGGCGCGCCGGTGGGGCAGCATCGTTCGACCTTGATTTCGAGAAGCGCCGCCTCGCTTCAGTGCTTGGGATGACCGCCGAAAACCTGAGCCGCGCCTTCAAGGGGTTGCAGCCCTATGGGCTGGAGGTGGACGGAACACGTATCACAATCACCAACCAGGCAGAGTTCGAGCGGTTTGCCAAGCCGAACCCGCTGATCGACGACGGGTCCACCTGAGGCGTCAGACCAGCGGGTCCACTCCGATCATCAGGGGATGCAGCCAGATCAACCCCGCATAGAGCATGAGCCCGGCAGCCAAGCGCAAAAGGGTGTCGGCGGTCAGGGATAGCGATGCGGGGCATTCCGATAGGGCTGCGCGCAGGTCGTGCCAGCGCTGCCCCATCTCTCGCTGTCGCCGCCGGTCGACAAGGCGGCCGCCAAGCATCGCGAAACCGGCGAAGGTGCCGAACAGGATCACATGCGCCACGTCGCCGTTTGGCAGGGTATGCGCCGCCGACCATATCCCGAGCGCCAGAAGCAGGGGATGCCGCGTCAGGCGGACGATTCCGGGGCTCGCCGGGTCGAACCGGTCATTTTGCGCGCCGCCGAAGGAAAAGGGATTCGGTCGTGCAATTGCCAGCGACAGGATCACGCAGACCGGCAGCATCACGGCCAGCACGACATGGTTCTGCCATGGCGCCCAGTCCCAAAGCGGCACATAGGGCGCTCGACCCGCTGCCGCGATCAACCAGGCCAGCACGGCAAGTGAGAGAGTCGAATAGGCGATGCCAAAGCCTGCATGCCCCAGCCTTGCCACCGCCCAGGGCCGCAACGGCGGGCGGATCGGAATGGAGTGGGTCAGGAAGAAGGCCGCGAAGGCAAAGGCGAATTCGTTCCAGCCCATGCCCAGTCAGATCCGTTTCGCAGGCGGCAGGCGCAGCAGAAACCGCCCGTACAGAACAGCATAGCCGCCAAAGGCCCCTATCCAAGCCACTCCGGCCACGCTGTGCAGCGCCATCGCCTCATCGGTCCAGACCCCCGCGGCCACGCGCGCCAGGACAGCGGTGACCAGCGCCAGATAGATCGCCACCGTGCCGGGGCCTGCGTGCAACTCTTGCCCAGTATGGCCCAGGGTTGCCCGCGTCATCACCGCGAGTGTCATCAACCCGACAGCGCCGCCCATCCAGAGATGCTGTGCTGCGGCCATGCCGAAGACACCCGGCATTAGGATCTCGGCCGCGAGCGCGATGGCCCCCAGAGGCAGGAAGGCATAACCAGCATGCAGCACCAGGACGAGTGGCTCTGCCATCGTGCGGATGCCCGCCCATCGCGCCAGTCGGATGGTCTGCAGAGCCCCGGCCAGCCCCATCAAGACGCCGGTCAACCAAGACATGGGCAGTACGACCCACATGAGCAGCGCCGCCATCAGAGCCAGCAGGGCCACCTTGTCGAAACCCTGCATCGGCGCGGCGGGCAATTTTCCCGGCCCACGTCGGACCAGCCAGTTGCGGGTAAAGGACGGTACGATCCGCCCGCCGATGACCGCGATCATCATTACACCCGCCGCCAACCCCAGGCGCAGGCCATAACCCTGGGCGGCGTAGTCGCCTCGCGCCGCCTCCCAGTGATAAAGGCCGTTGCCAAGGGCAAAGACCGCCAGCATCGCCAGCACGATCAGATTACGCCAGTTCTTGCCCGCTACGATCTCGCGCCCTATGGCAACGGCCAGAACCAGCGGAAAGGACAGATCGACCGTCGCCGCCAATCCTGCGGGCAGGTTACTTGACATGGCAACTGCCACGCGCCCGGCCAGCCACAGGAAGAACAGCCCGCCAAGCCGCCAGCCCACGATGGGCAACCGGCCTGTCCAGTTTGGCACGGCGGTCAAGAGAAACCCCGCAATCACCGCGCCGAGGTAGCCAAACAGGAATTCGTGCGCGTGCCAGCTGACTGGATCGAAGGCGGTGGGCAGCGTCAGATGACCAGACAGTATCGGCACCCACAGCGTCATGGCCAGCGCAGCCCCGGTCGCGGCGCCGAAGAAGAATGGCCGGAACCCGTAGGTCAGGATCGCAGGGCCGGTCCAGGCGCGCATCTGTTCGGCAGTGGTGGTCATCATGCGTCCTTCTGTTCGTACTGGACACCGGCCTCGGTCAGGATGACGTCCAGTGCGATGTCGTAGGGTTGGGGAAAGATGGTGGCAAGCCGGGCAGATTGCAGACCGATACCGATTGTCATCGGGCGAGGCGACAGCACGGCGAGCGTGCGGTCAAAGTACCCCCCGCCGTAGCCCAGCCGAAACCCTGCCGGGTCCCAGCCCACCAAGGGGGCAAGGGTCAGGTCAGGCACCACCTCTGGCCCGTCAGCCGGGACCGGGATCTTCCAGAAGCCCTGCACCATCCTGCAATCTGGTGTCCATAGGCGGAACGCCAGTGGTGCAGAGGGCGCTGTGACCACGGGCAATGTGACGCGCGCGCCGCGTGCGAGCAGGCTTTCCAGCCAGGGCCGCAAGTTCAGTTCCGCCTTGATCGGCCACCAAGCCGAGAGCGTCAGCCCGTCGACGCTCGGGAAACGTTCAGCAAGCAGGGTATCGACACGCGCGGCAACCCTGTCTGCCGCTGCACGACGCTGCGACACGGACAGGGCCTGACGGTCTGCGAGCAATCGCGCGCGCTCGGCCTTGCGCCAGCGGGCGACGTCGCGCGCCTGCTCTTGGTCCACAGCCAACGGATGGAAGTAGTCCGGGGCGATCTCGCAAGCCATGCAGGGGGACGAGGCGAATGGGCCCGGCTCAGACATCGGCGCGCCGCTCCGCCTCGAACTGCGGGAACAGCACGTCATTCTCCAGCCGCATGTGCTCGGTCAGGTCACGGGTGAACTCAGCCAGTCCACGGTAAAGCCCGGTCCAGGTGCCGCAGGCCCCGTCGGGCAAGGTCAGGTTTGCGGTCAGTCGGAAGATCTCGGCCAGCTCGCGGTCATGCCCGGCATGATCGGCGCGCATCACCGCGATCGGAGTCTCGATGCCGGGCATCCCGCTCTTGCGCATCGCGGGAAACAGGATCAGTTCCTCTTTCTTCACATGCACCTCCAATTCGCCGAGCATCTGGTGCAGCAGGGCCGACAGTCCGTCCGGCACGCCCACGTCGCCGAAGTGCACGTCCTCGACACGCTCGGCCATTGCCACAAGTTGCGGCAACTGCTCTCTGTGGCGGGCATGGTAGCGCTCCTCGATGTGCCGGGTCAGGGCGGTCGGCTCGGACGGCGCTGCAGCTTCGGTCATGTGAGGTCTCCTGTCAGAAGAACAGTTTGGGTGGGGCGACGGGGTCGCTTTGGGCTGACTGAACGGCGATGTGCAGGGAATGGGCGATCCGCTCGGCGCGCTCGATCAGGTGCAAGGCACCCGCGGGCGTGCAGGTATCAACAGCTATCGCGCGGAACAGCGCAAGCCAGCGGTCAAAATGTGCCGCATTGATCGGCAACGGAGTATGCGCGGGCACCGGCCGGCCATGATACTGCCCGGTCATCAAGGCGATCGAAGACCAGAACGTCACCATCCGCTCATGATGCACGGCCCAGTCGGTGATGCGGTCCGCAAAGATCGGCCCCAGAACGGCATCTGCACGGACACAGCCGTAAAAGCGGTGTACCAGATCGCGCAGAACATCGGGGCTAAGACCCGTCTCTACCATAAGGGCGGCCGTCACTTCCGGCCTGGTCGTCGGGATGGACAAGCTGACAGTTGCGCTGGACATCTGAGTCTCCGTCTTGCGCTTTGGCTTAGGCCTGCTAATTGGTATTGTAAATACCTATTCAAGGAAACCGACCTCATGCGGCTGACCGCCTTCACCGACTTCGGGCTACGGATGCTGATGCGAATGGCCGCCGATCCATCGCGCTCCATCTCCACGGCCGAACTGGCCGAAGCCTTGGGCCTGTCCCGCAATCATCTGGCCAAGATCATCCAGCATCTGGCGCGCGCAGGCCTGATCGAAACCCGGCGCGGCGGCGGCGGTGGCGCCGTGCTGGCCCGACCGGCGTCCGAGATCCGGCTTGGCCAGGTCATCCGGTTGTTGGAAGAAGGGCAGCCCTTGGTCGAGTGCTTCTGGGCCGATGGGGGTGCCTGTTCGATAGACACGCGCTGTCGGCTCAAGGCGCGTCTGCGTTCTGCGGAAGCAGCTTTTCTCACGGATCTCGACCGATCGACACTGGCCGATATCGCCCTGCCCCCGCTGCCAAAGAACCTCGTGGTGTCGCAATGACGCAGGTGGAACGTGACGGTGCAGGCTTTGTCGTCCCGGCAATCCTGCTCGCCGAAGCATTCGGAGTGACCGAGTCCGACGTTCGCGAGTCGATGCGCACCGGTGCCCTGACATCGATCTGCGAGGCCGGGGTGGGGACGGACGCGGGACGCTGGCGCCTGACGTTCCGCTACATTAATCGCGCCTGCCGGTTCACGGTCGACGAGGCAGGAACGATCCTGTCGAGTTCTCGCTTTCCGGTGCGGGACCGATCGTCTGACTTGGAACGTTGACTCCTTCATCCGATTATGTAAGTGATTAATCACTTACTTTCTTGGATGAATCGATGCGCAAGACGTCAGATCTCCGCAAGGCTGAAATCGTGGCAACGATCCTAGCCTTGGCCGACCAGATCGGCCCGGACCGGGTGACGACAGGCGCCGTCGCCAACGAAGTCGGCGTGACGCAGGCTGCACTGTTCAGGCATTTTCCAACAAAGGCTGCAATGTGGAGTGCCGTGGCCGACCAGGTGGCCGAAACGCTGACCCATGCCTGGAATGCGGCTGTGGCACAGAGTGAGCTGCCGGTTGACAGGATCAGGGCCCTGATCCGGGCGCAACTGGACCAGATCGCAGCAACACCCGCGATGCCCATGCTGCTGTTTTCCCGCGAACTGAATGTCGAGAACGCGGCCTTGCGCACGGCATTCCACGGGCGGCTGACCGCTTTCCATGGCCATCTTATGCGCGAAGTCGAGCTGGGCCAGCAGTCCCATACCCTGCGCGATGACGTTGCAGCGGCGGATGTGGCGGTCTTGCTGACTTCCCTGGTGCAGGGGGTAGCGATCCGCTGGTCACTGGGCGCGCGCGACTTTGGCCTGCAGGCCGAAGGGCTGCGCCTTCTGGATGTCCAACTGCACCTGCTTGGGGTGGAAGGAGGCTGATCGATGCGGACCATCTGGATCATTGCGGTGGTGGCGGCCCTGAGCATCGGTGCAGGAGCGATGTACCTGACCGAGCGTCCGTTGACGGTGGCGGTCGTGCAGCCCGAAACCGATGTGGCCCTTCGCATCTACGGGCTCGGAACCGTCGAGGCGAGGGTACTGGCGCGCGTAGGATTTGAGTCCAGCGGAACACTGATGTCGCTTACGGTCGATGCAGGTGACCGCGTGGCACAGGGGCAAGCGCTGGCCGCGCTGAATCAGGATGAGCAGGAGGCGCGGCTCGCGCGTGCCCAGGCCGCCGTGGCGGCGAACGCTGCCAATCAGGCCAAGGCCGAAGCGGCTGTCCTCCGCGCCACGGCAATCCTGGCGCAGCGCGAGGCGGCCAACCGCCGGCAGGCCGAGTTGACCCGACAGGAAGCCGCATCCATCCAGCGCGCGGAGGAGGCGCAGCGAGATGAAGACGTCGCTCGTGCTGACGTGAAAGTTGCCGAAGCGGAACTCGCCGTCATTCGCGCTCAAGGGCAGGATGCAGTCGCTGCTCTGCAACTAGAACAGACGCTGCTGGACCGTCACCGCTTGACCGCGCCCTTTGATGCGATGGTTGTGACACGCCTGGCCGAAACCGGGGCCGTGGTTCGGTCAGGCGATCCGATCTTTACCCTGATCGACCCCGATACGATTTGGATTCAGGCCTACATTGACGAAGAACGCGCTGGTCAGCTGGCCCTTGGCCAGCCCGGCACCATCCGTCTGCGGTCTCAGCCTGCCAGCGAATTCACGGGCACGATCACCCGCATCGGAGTGGAAAGCGACCGGGTGAATGAGGAACGCCGCGTCTGGCTGACCTGCTCGGATTGCCCGCAGCAAATGTTTCTGGGCGAACAAGCCGAAGTGCGCATCCTGACTGCCACACGCGCCACGGCCCTGATGGTGCCTGAAGTGGCGATTATCGGCTTCGACGGGTATCGCGGCACGGTCTGGATCGTCCAGGACAGTAGGCTTTCGCGCGCCGACCTGACATTCGGCGCGCGTGACGACCGGGGCCGGGTGGAAGTGACGGGCGGGTTGCCCGATGCTGCGCAGGTCGTGGCCGTCCCGCTGCAAGGCGTGGATGAAGGTCGGCTTGCCCGCATCGGAGCTGCGCCATGAACCTAGCCATCAAGGATATCCGCCACGGCCTCTTCCGCTTTGTCCTGACCTGTTTGGGACTTGGGCTTCTAATGACGGTCGTGCTGGCGATGATCGGCATCTACAACGGCCTTGTCGCCGATGCCCTGGCCGTCGTGAAGGCCCCTGCCGCTGATGTCTGGGTGGTCGAGGCTGGCACACAAGGCCCCTTTGCCGAAGCGTCAAGCATCCCGGCCACGACCCGGGACGCCGTGGCCCGCATGCCCGGAGTGGCCGAGGCCGGGGCCATCACTTACCAAACGATCGAGGCCAGCCATGCCGGCGGGACCTTGCGGCTCTATGTCATCGGCTTTGAACCCGGTCGTCCCGGCGGACCGCAGCGCATTACCGAAGGGCGGGGGCTGGGCAGAAGCCACTTTGAACTGCTGGCAGACCGCAAGACCGGTCTGGTGCCCGGAGAGACCATCCGGCTGGGACGCGACCGCTTTACCGTCGTGGGATCGGTCGAGGATGCGATGAACTCAGGCGGCGATCCGGCGGTCTATGTGACTTTGGCTGATGCATTGACGTTGCAGACGGCGATGGACCCGGCCGCTGCCCGGGTGCAGGCGGCCCGGGGCGATGGCGGCCTGCGCCCACCGACGGTGGCCGCCGTTGTTGCCCGGCTGCAGCCCGGTGCCGATGTGGCGCTTCTGACCGCGACGGTTCGGCAATGGAAACACCTTTCCGCCCTCAGCCAAAGTGAACAGGAGCAGCTTCTGCTTGCCTCGGTGGTGGACCGGGCGCGGCGCCAGATCGGTCTGTTCCTGGGGATCCTGCTGTCTGTCAGCGCCGTGGTGATCGCGCTCATCATCTACACCATGACCATGGAGAAGCTGAAGCAGATCGCTACCCTGAAGCTGATCGGCGCCCCGGATCGAACCATCGTGGGCTTGATCGTGCAACAGGCGCTGATCCTTGGCATCTCTGGCCTCGGGATCGGGCTGGCCCTGATCCTTCTGGTCAAGGACAGCTTTCCTCGCCGCGTTGTGCTTGAGCCGTTCAACGCACTAGTGCTGACCGGCATCATCCTGATGGTCTGTCTTGTTGCCTCGGGTCTTGGCGTCCGCGCGGCGCTGAAGGTTGACCCAGCCACAGCGCTCGGGGGCTGACCCATGGCGCCGGGTGACATTCTGGTCGATGTGCGGGGCGTCGCCAAGCATTATGGCGAAGGCGAAACCCGTGTCGATGCCTTACGGTCCGTGGATCTGCGGGTGCATGTCGGCGAAGTCATCGCGCTGCTGGGCCCGTCCGGTTCGGGCAAGACGACGCTGCTGAACGTGATCGGCTGCATTCTTGCCCCGACCGCGGGCCGGGTAGAACTGGATGGCGATGCGGTGTTCGACGGCAAATGGCTCCGCAGCGATCTGCGACGGCTGCGCCTGGACAAGATCGGCTTTATCTTTCAGGCGCACAATCTGTTGCCCTTCCTGACCGCCGAAGAGAACGTCTCGGTCGTGCTGGACCTTGCGGGCTGGCCTGCCGAAAGAGGCCGCGAACGGGCACGCGAACTGCTTGATTACCTTGAAGTCGGGCATCGGGCCAAGGTGAAGCCGGCCCTGCTTTCCGGGGGCGAAGCGCAACGCGTCGCCATTGCCCGCGCGCTGGCGAACCGCCCCCGGATCATCCTGGCCGATGAACCCACGGCTGCGTTGGACAGTGGCCGGGCGCAGCTTGTGATGGACCTTCTGCGAAAGCTCGCCAGCGACCAGAAGGCCTGCATCATCGCCGTGACGCATGATGAAAAGATCTTCGACCGTTTCGACCGCCTGATCCACCTGCGCGATGGTCGTCTCGTGGACAGCTGAACCAAGGAGAAGGCCATGCCCGCCCGCAGAAAGCCCCTGACGGCCGTCGCCGTTGTCGCAATCGTCTTCGGTCTCCTGACCATCGTTTCTGGAGGCGGCGCCCTTTTTGGTGGCGCCGACATGGGGGCCGTCGTCCCGTTCGTTCTGTGGTTCAACTTCCTAGCAGGGTTTGCCTACATCATCGCGGGTCTGGGGCTTTGGTTTCGGACCGGCTGGGCACCCGGCCTTGCCACCGCCATCACCCTCGCGACCGGAGCGATCTTTGCGGTGTTTCTCTTGGAGGTCTGGCGCGGGACTGCATACGAGGCGCGGACGATGGGTGCGATGGCGCTGCGCCTGGCGATTTGGGTGGTGGTCAGCGTCGTGGCGGCAAGGGAAAAGGCCAGTCGCGCATGACGGAAGGCAATCCTTTCTCAGGGCACCATGCGGCCTGCCGCGATACTACCAAGCAGGCGGCGTCACGTCTGACGGGAGATCCCGTGCCCCCTCGCACTGACCCCAAGCGTCGCAATAGATCAACTGCTCCAGCGGCAGGCGGCTTGCCCAACCCTTCACCGCCAATTCGGGCTGGTCGTAAAGCTCTTCGATGTAGCCGAGGCAAAGCCAGGCCACCGGAACAACGCTTTCGGGCAGGCCAAGGATCTCGCTTAACGCGCCCGACCGAAAGATTCTGACCCAACCCACACCAATCCCTTCCGACCGAGCCGCCAGCCAGGGGTTCTGAACAGCACAGACGGTCGAATAAAGGTCCATCTCGGGCGCGTGGGTGCGACCAAGCACAAAAGGGCCGTCACGCGCGCGATCGCAAGTGACGCAGATGCTGACCGGCGCTTGCAGGATGCCTTCAAGCTTCAGGCTGGAATAGAGCGGACGGCGGTCAGGTCCGAACATCGCTTCGGCTTCGGCGTTTGAGCTGCTGCCGGTTTCGTGGACACGAAGATAAGATCGTGACCCAGGAACTGGAGAGTGGATATGACAAGACGAAAGTTCAGCCGCGAGTTCAAGATCGAGGCCGTGCGGCTGGTGACGGACCGGGGCGTTGCGGTGGCGCAGGCTGCCCGTGACCTTGATATTGCCGAGAGTGTGCTGCGTCGCTGGATGAGGGAGCTGGCCGCGACACCGGCGACGGCCTTTCCCGGGAACGGGCAGATGCGGGCCGATCTGGCTGAGATTGCAGCGTTGAAGAAAGAGGTCGCCCGGCTCCGGGCGGAGCGTGACATCCTAAAGAAGGCGGCAGCTTTTTTCGCGCGAGAGGCGACATGAGGTTCGCCTTCATCGCCAAGCATCGCCACATCTGGCCCGTCAGTTGGCTGTGCGATGTGCTGGAGGTCTCGCGTTCCGGCTTCCACGCCTGGCTCACCCGCCCGACCAGCACCCGCGAGATCCAGGACGCCAAGCTCGTCACGGCGATCGAGACAAGCTTCAAGGCCAGCGACCGGACCTATGGTGCCCGCCGCGTGTGGCGTGATGTTCTGCAAGAAGGGTTTGTCTGCGGGTTGCATCGGATCGAAAGGCTTATGCGGATCAACGCGTTGCGCGCCCGGCCCAAGCGCCGTGGAAAGCCGAAGGACGACGGCGAACGGTCGGTGATTGCTGACAACATCCTGGACCGGAACTTTCAGGCAGACCGGCCGAACCAGAAGTGGCTGGCCGACTTCACCTACATCTGGACCGCAGAAGGCTGGCTGTATGTTGCGGTCGTGCTGGACCTGTTCTCGCGCCGCGTCGTCGGTTGGTCCATGAAAGCCGAACGGGATGCATCTCTGGTCATGGACGCGCTGATGATGGCCGTGTGGCGACGCGGAAAGGCTGACGCGCTGCTTCATCATTCGGACCAGGGATCGCAATACACAAGCGAACAGTTTCAACGGCTTCTGGCCGACAACGGGATCACCTGCTCGATGAGCCGGGCAGGCAACGTGTGGGACAACTCAGCGATGGAGAGCTTTTTCTCGTCGCTGAAGACCGAGCGTACTGCCCGCAAAGTCTACCGCACCCGCGACGAAGCCCGTGCCGACGTCTTCGACTACATCGAGCGCTTCTACAACCCGCGCAGACGGCATTCGAAACTCGGCTACCTCAGCCCCATGGAGTTCGAGGCCCGCGCTATGCTAGCTTAACCTGCTGTCCACGAAACCGGCAGCAGCTCATAGCGACTGTCATAGCGATCCTCACTTTTGCTGCAAAGACCGTATCCACCCACGGATGATCCGGCACGGCAAAGTTGAGCGAGATCGGATTTCTAGGGTCCAAGACATGGGCCTGAATCACTCGAACGTTGAATGTCTGCTTAGCTGCACGCGTTGTAATTAGGCCAAATCGCCTGCATCCTCTGTTCTTCTCCGCATCCCAAGCCTTTGCTGCCATGGCAGCCTTGTGCCACCAATACATCACGAAGTCGGCACTGTCCGGCACTTGATCGTAGACCTTTCTCAGTGCTTCAACGTAACCGTCGCCCAGATCTTCGCGAAACTTCAGTTTTCCGATAAAAGGCGGATTTCCAACGATAAAATCTGCTTTCGGCCAAGGCGCTTGGCTTGGCTTTATGTAATCATAAACTTGTTCTCGAGCATCAGGGTCTGGAACCTCCTCCCCAGTCACTGGATGCGTAATCGTTGTTGATCCATCCCAGCGGGTCACGGGCTTGCCCTGATCGTCCAGCCGGGGTTTGCGGCTGGACCAGTCCAGCACGGCATCGCGGTTTTCAATGTTCTTGAAGTCGCGCAGCACGGGTTCGGCGGGGCTGGCCTTGCCATGGGTGCGGAAGTGCCATTGCAGGTAGCCGATCCACAAGACCAGTTCGGCCACGGCGGCGGCCCAGGGGTTCAGCTCGATCCCCAGAAACTGGTGCGGGTCCACCGTGTAGCCTGCCAGCGACAGGGCGGCCTGATCCTCGCCCAGGTCATGCAGAAGGGCGGTCACCTCGCCCTCAAGCCGTTTCATCAGTTCAAGGGCGACGTAGAGGAAGTTGCCCGATCCGCAGGCCGGGTCCAGCACGCGGATTTCGCAGAGCTTGCGGTGGAAGGCGCGCACGGTTTCGCGGGCCTCATCTTCCTTGCCTTGGGCGGCAAGGCCCAGCGCCGCGCCCTGCACGGCCAGCCAATCGGCGCGCAGGGGTTCCATGATCGTCGGGTTCACCAGCCGCTCCACATAGGCGCGGGGGGTGTAGTGCGCGCCCAGCTTGTGCCGGTCCTTGACCGACAGCGCGCGTTCCAGAAGGGTGCCGAAAATCGCCGGTTCCACCTCGCGCCAATCGCGGGTGGCGGCTTCGATCAGCAGGGAAAGCTGGATTTCGTTCAGGGCAAGTGCGTCGGCATCGCGGAAAAGCCCGCCGTTGAAGCGCAAGAGGTCGGTCAGAAGGACGGCAGAGAAGCCGCCCGAGTTCATGGTTTCCCAGAGGGATTTCAGGGCGGGGGCCGCGCGTTCCGGGTGCCCGCGCAGCTTTTGCAGAAGGTCGGAAAAGCTCTTGGCCGGGATCAGGTCTACATCCTCGGCAAACATGGTGAAAAGGCAGCGCATGAGGAAGCGCGCCACATCCTCGGGCTTGTGGCCCTGACCTTCGAAGGACCTGCCCAGCGCGGCCAGCCGGTCGGCCACTTCGCGGGTGACCTGGGCGCTTACCTTGGCGGGGTTCAGGGAATGCGGGTCGGTCCAGATCAGGCGCAGCCGATCCCGCACCTTGTCGTCGCGCAGATCGTCCATGCGGATTCGATAGCGGTTGCCATCGGGAAATTGGGTGTAGCCTTGGCCCTGGCCCGAGAAATCGGCGTAGACTTCGACAACGTGCCCCACGTCCACGATAAGCAGGAAGGGGGGCCAGCCATCATCGCGGGACACCGCGCGGGCGTAGCTGTCCGCCTGATTTCGGGCGCGCAGCATGGTGTCATCCCAGCGCCGGGTGCCCCGCACGCCATGCCCCTTACTGATCTTGGCCGGAAGGTCGGGTAACAGTTCTGGTTGGGCCAGGTCGGGTTGCGCGCCTTCGGTGCCCTGCTTGGCTTCCATCACGAAATGCCCGGCCCGATACAGGTCAATCCTGCCGTGCGACTTGCTGCCCGTGTGAATGAAGGTCACGGGATGCTCAAAGCGGTAGGAATCGCGGGTTAGGTCACCCGTGGCCGGATCGGGACGGGGCACGCCCAGAAGGTCAGTCAGATCATGGGCGAAGGACTGGAAGTTGGCGCTTTCGCTGCCCCCGGATGGCTTCCACCGTTCAAGAAACGCTTCAACGTCCAACTGTCTGCCGCTCCTGTGCGCTGGGCGAAGTAAGGACGGAAATTTTCGCGAAGGCTAGGGGTTTCGTGCGCCATGATCTGGCACCTTGCCCCGCATGGGGGGGTGGTCAAATCTTTGGACGTGAGGGATTCGGGACCGGTATTCGGTCAAAGATCCTCGCAACCACAAAATGACAGTCAAAGGCGTTTCGCCCGCCACCGCGCCCATCGCTTTCGCTGCGCCTCGGCAATACGCGCACGCCCCTCGGGCGTCTTGGGGCCGGTCGACCTGCCGCCGTGAAACTTGCATCGCCTTTTGCCCGGTTCACTCTTGTTCCGGCAGGGGGTGCCCCTCCGAGTTGTCTTGGCGCCGCAGGTCACGCGAAGGCGGGCGCGGCGCTGGGCCTCCTTTTCTTGCATTCGGGAAAGCTCTTGGGAAATAGCCGCTTCTAGCAGAGCGTCCAATGGTCTGGGGGTGTAAGAGCCATTGCGCGCGCGCGCGTTTGACCGGGAATAAACCGGCAGAATGCGTTTCAGGATATGACCCATCCCGCGCCCGCGCGTATTGGTGTCCCAGGCTTGTAAAAGCGCCTTGATCTTAGGTTCTGCCACAGCCATGCGCTGCACCGCCCAGCCCCTGGGATCGACTGTCGCACGGCATTCCCAATAGCTGACGGCATGTCGGCTTATCCCGGCCTTCGCGCCCAGCGCGGCTTGCGATAGTCCACCAGCCTTGCGGGCGGCCCGCATTTCTGCCCCTGACGGCCCAGGTCTCTGACGATACCGCTTCATGCTATCGCCTGCGATTTGCGCCTCCGCCTTTGAGCCTTCTTCCGGCAACCTTCTCGGCAAAAGACGGCATCCGCCCGGCGGGTGAAGGGCACCGGGTCGCCGCATTCCCGGCAGGACCATTCCCCTGGGCGTGCGTTGCGCAGAATGCGCACGGCACGCGCCTTGCGGTGCCGCTTGTTCCCGCAAGGCCATTGATAGACCAGGACGCCGCGCGGCCAGTTCTCGCTTTCCTCTATGCCGTGCGGATCGGGCGCGGGCATCCTCAGCCTTCCTTTGATTTCCGTTTGGTCTATTTCGGGGGCCACAGGCGGGTCAGGTGTTTGACGGACCGTCCTGCATGGGCACTGATTGGCCCAGCGTCAGCCATGCGCGCGCGCCCTTTCAAAAGAGCTGCGCCGCGCCAGGGGTATAAGGGGGGATTGGCGGCTAGGGGGATGAAGGG
>JACZKY010007053.1_pt1 | contig 28930 bp, 25 predicted proteins | sample 8237611 | NCBI WGS metagenome assembly JACZKY01 (sample SAMN16148055, study PRJNA663545) | marine sediment metagenome | biome: sediments and biomass from bioreactor inoculated with such sediments; feature: coastal sediments; material: methane- and iron-fed bioreactor; isolation source: Bothnian...
TGGTTGCGGAGTAGACGGATGAGGCTGCAAAAAGGGTCGATGCTGCGAAAAAGAGGAACAATGAACCAAGGTAAGCTTTTGATCCCTTCAAATCCCAACCTCCCTGCCCCCGATTCTGTGGATCGATAAGCTGTCTTATCAGGAGCGGTATATGCAGGATACAGGCCAATATGCAGATTGAATTATCCGTTCTAATTCAGTAGGTTGGCCGGAATGTTCATGAAAAAGGGGGCACTGTATTGACATTGGGTGCCCTTGGGATTTCATTATTGAGTATTTGTGGGGAGGACCAATGCCTGGCGCCACGGTCCGGGGAGAGCCCGTCAAATTACAATAAATGTAATATGTCCGGACCCGGTAATTCAAAAATGAAATAAAGGGGAGAGGGTGAATTTTTAAGTGTCTGATTTATCGCGATATATGTTTGGCATGAACCGTGCGGAACAAGCCGGCGTAGCAACTTCCTTGGGGGTGCGTCGCGGTGATCATTTCTCTCAGGCTTCGGAACCATCTTTTCATCGCATTGGCGATGTCATTCATATTCGCAGGCTGCGGCGGAGGCGGTGCGGGGACATCAACCGATGGTTCGACAGGGACCGGGACCCCGGCCTCCAAGTTTCTGAGATGGACCCCGCCACAGAATTTTGCCGACCAGACTCCCCTGGATCCTGCGAAGGACCTGAGCCATTACGAAATTCACATCAGCGATACGGGGAATTTCTCCCTTCCCGATGTGGCCGAGGCGAACGTGTCCGCCTTCGATCCGGCGACCGGGCAGCTCGTCGCCTCATTCGACCTTGCGAACCTGTCGTCCCACATTGCCCCGAACGTGACCTATTACGTATCCATGCAATCGGTCTCGAACGCGGGGGTGAAATCCGGCTATTCTCCCGCCGTCTCGTTTTCCCTCTGATCTGCGCTCCTTCCTTCCGTTAGTCCACCGCGATGTTGCAATCGAGGCCGATTCGTCATATCGTCTAAGCCTCGTTTCCCCGGTGCAATTTCCCAACTGGTGGGCGGAATTGAAACTTGAAGCGGACATCCTGAAATGTTTCCGTGCGGGAATCCTTGCGATCGATCTCTCCGGACAGATCGTGTACCTGAACGACATCGCGACGAAGATCCTCGGCAACGTTCCCATGAAAGAGGGGATGAACCTCCGGAGCATCGAGGGGGAGACCCCCTTTTTCCGCATGCTGGTGGAGGCGCTTGACCTTGAGTACCTCCCGACGCGCATGGAATCGATCATTCCCGGGAGGGAAGGAACGCGCCGTTCGATCGGGTTCACTTTGGCGGAATTGAAGGACGGCGAACAGAGAACCGGCATTTGCGCCTTTTTCAAGGACCTGACCCACGTCGAGATGGCGGAGGAGAACCGCGATCTCGACGCTCGTCTCCGACTTCTGGGGCAGATGGCCGCCGGGCTGGCGCACGAGATACGGAACCCGATCGCGAGCATCGGGGTCCATTGCGGATTGCTTCGGTCCCGGAACCAGGGGGATCCGAAGATCATCTCCTCCATCACCCACATGGAGCGCGAGATCGCACGGGTGGAGTACATCATCCGGGAATGCTTGAATTTCGTCCGGCCGGCGGAACTGGGCGTTCGTTCCGTGCCCGTTGCGCCCTTTCTGGAGCGGCTCGCGGCGGAGGCGGACAAGCTGTTCGAGGACGTGAAGGTCTCTTTCCTTCCCACGGGTACCGGCGGGCTTGAAGCGGAACTGGACGAGGGATTGATGGAGCAGGCCCTGGGGAACATCATCGCCAACGCGGCGCAAGCCTGCGGACAGGGGGGGAACGTGGTGATTTCCGCCAGGGTGACCCGCGGCTTCTGGGACCTTGACCCCGAAGCGCGGGAAACGGTGCTCTTCGACGGCTCCGGGGAACGGGAGGATTTCCTCACGATCTCCATCAAGGACGATGGGGGCGGGATCCCGGAGGATATCCGGGAAAAAATCTTCGTCCCGTTCTTCACCACCAAAAAAGGGGGTACGGGGATCGGCCTCCCGATTGCGCAGAAGATCGTGTACGCGCACAAGGGGGTGCTCGACATCCTGTCCGACAGGGAAAAGGGGACCGAATTCCTTGTCAAGGTTCCCCTGAGGAATACCCATGTCTGAACGGATTCTGGTAGCGGAGGACAACGAGTCATTGCGCGTGGGAATCATTGGCGCCCTGGAGGACGAGGGGTACGTGGTCGCGTCCGCTTCCAACGGGATGGACGCCATCAGGTTTCTGGAATCCGAGGCGGTGCATGTGGTCGTCTCCGATATCAAGCTGGGCGATATCAGCGGCGTGGACATCCTGAAGAAGGCCAAGGAGATCAACTCCGAGACGGAGGTGCTCCTCATGACCGCCTACGCGACGCTCGAATCCGCCCTGCAGGCGCTTCGCCTGGGCGCGTTCGATTACATCCAGAAGCCGTTCGACATCGTGCAGCTCAAACACCGCGTAGGAACGGCTATGCGGGTGCAGAAGATGCGCGGGGAGCTGGATTTCTTCAAGAGGATGCAGTACCGGATGGAGATGGGAGACGGCAAGCCGGTCGCGGAAAACCCCTCGATGAAGGAAGTGCTGGAGAAGATCCGGAAGGTCGCCCCGACCTCGGCCACCATCCTGATCACGGGGGAAACCGGCACCGGGAAGGAAGTCGTGGCGGGGCTGGTGCATTTCCACAGCCAGCGGCGCGAGCAGCCGTTCATCAAGGTGAACTGCGCGGCGCTCCACGAGAACCTCCTCGAGAGCGAGCTTTTCGGGCACGAGCGGGGCGCATTCACCGGGGCGGACCGGCTCCGGATCGGCCGGTTCGAGCAGGCGGACAAGGGGACCATCTTCCTCGACGAGATCGGCGACATGAGTCCGACCATCCAGTCCAAAGTGCTGCGGGTGATGCAGGAGCACGAATTCGAACGCCTGGGGAGCAGCGGGAAGACGGTCAAGGTGGACGTCCGGGTGATGGCCGCGACGAACAAGGACCTTCGCAAGGAAGTGCAGGAAGGGCGGTTCCGCCAGGACCTGTATTTCCGGCTCAACGTGGTGGACCTCCACATTCCCCCGATCCGGGAACGGCCCGAGGACATCCTTCCGCTGGGGAGGTACTTCCTGAACCGGTATGCGTCCGACTTCAAGAAGAAAGTGGATGGATTCTCGCCCGAAGCCATCCAGAAGATGCGCAGGTACGCATGGCCCGGAAACGTGCGTGAACTGCAGAATGCGATCGAGCGTGCGGTGCTCCTGTGTGACGGTCCTTTAATCGGCCCGGCCGACTTGACCCTTGAGAGCGCGCAGCCCGGAGGGGAAGTGCCCCTGGTGCAGGAAACGTTGGTTCTGGAGGAACTGGAGCGGAGGGCCATCGAACGGGCGCTTCGGCAGACGCGTGGCGTGCAGAAGGAGGCGGCCGACCTGTTGGGGGTGACGCCGAGGGTGTTGAATTACAAGATCCAGGTGCTGAACATCGACTGGAAGGCGTTCCGGGAAGGATAAACGGTTCCTGCTAGTGGGATGTCCCCGCCCCGGAATCCCCGGAAGTGGCTACCGTATCGAACGCGAGCGTTACCTCCTGGTCGAACAGGGTGTTCCTGCCGTTCCGGATCAACTGCAAGGCTTCCGCTGGCATCAGGCCTCCGCGGTATGGCCGTTCGGAGGTGATGGAGTCGTAATATTCGGCGACGCTTAAGATGCGGGCCGCAAGGGAGATGTCTTCCCCGAGAAGGCCGTGTGGGTAGCCGGACCCGTCGAAATGTTCATGGTGTTCCAGGATCGTACGGCGGGCTTTCTCCATTCCAGGTACGCCTTCCAGCAGCTTCGCACCCAAATAAGGGTGTTTCCGGACCATTTCCACTTCCCGGTCGTTCAGGGACCGCTTCTTCCAAAGGATGTTCGAGGGGACTCCCACGATGCCGACGTCGTGCAGCATCGCCGCGTGCTCCAGGGCGCGCAGTTCGTCCATCGGAAGTCCCAGCCGCTCGCCCGTTCGCAACGAAAGTGCCAGGACGCGGGAGGCATGGCCCGACAGGAAGGGGTACCGCAGTTCCAACGCGCCTGTAAGGGACGACAGGATGGACAGGGAGAAGGTCTTGATGTTTTCCCGGAAGCCGATGCCCTGGGCAAGGATCGAAGCGATTTCCGATGCGATCGGAGAGAACGCCTGCAGGTCCTCCCGGGTAAAGGGGGCTCCGTCCTTCTTGTTGGTGAGGTGAAGGGCTCCCAGCGTGTTTCCGTGATGCGTTAAGGGGATGGACAGGAAGGATTCGGACTGGTACCCGTTTTTCCGCAGGGGGGGAGGGACCGGCGAATCTTCCGGTCTTGTGACGACCAGGGGCAATTGATGGCCCACCACCCAGTTGGTGACCGCTCCGGGACGAATTGCTCCCGAGCCGGCAAGGTGCTCCTCGTCGCGGCTGAAACCGACCGCGGCCCGGAGGATGAAATCATTCCCCTCCGGGGCCTTCACCACGATGGAGCCTCGGGATGCGGAGAGACCCTGCATCCCCGTGAACAGGAGGATCTCGAGGAACTTGTCCATGTCCACCACCGACCTGCCCGCGTCGTAGATCTTCTGTATGGGCATATCGTCGGCCGCCCGGCTCTTCGACGGCTGGCCGGCCGTTTCGTGGAACGACAGGACCTGTCCCCCACCCTGACTTTTTGCGGCGGCGAGCGCACGTTCGCCCTTTTCCACCAGGTCGGAGCAGTCGAAGGAATCGGAAGGGAAGGTTGCGGTTCCGACGCTCACCGATAACCGTTCGGTCCGGGCATCCCGGTCTCCCGGAAGAAGGTGGCGCCGAAACATCTCGATGACACGGGTCGCAAGCGCCCGGGCACCCTCCGCGTCGCATTCGAGGAGAATGACGGAAAATTCGTCACCCCCCCAGCGAGCAACCGTATCCACTTCGCGCAGGCAGCTTTGGAGCAGCCCGGCGAACTCCTGCATGGCGATATCTCCTGCGGACCGGAGGAACCTGTCGTTGTACTCGGTGAAGCCGTCCAGGTCGAACAGGAGCAGGCTGAAGGTATCCCCGGTGCGGCGGGAACGAAGGACCTCTTTTTCCAGCTGGTAATCGAAGTATCGCCGGATGTGCACGTGGGTCAGCGGATCGATATAGGAGTAGAAGGAAAGGGTCTTCATGGAAACGTTCCGGTGAAGATGGCTTTCGGCCTGCATCGACAAGGCGCAGAGGAGTTTCATCTGCACCTCGGTAAAGGGGTGCGACTCTCCCTTGCCGAACACGAGAGCGCCTTCCATCTCCCGATCCCGACGGAGCGGAAACGCGACCATGGAGCGGGAGGCCCACGCCTCGCAGATCGGTCCGGCCCATGGGCCCCAAACGGGATCCAGGGAAATCGCCTTGCCGAAATGCCCAAGGATGACCGCGGGGGCGAACAGGAAGTCGAGACGGTCCGGCGCCGGCGCCGGATCGATGCGCCGGCCGATTTTCAGTTGCCAGGCATTCGGGGCATTATCCGCCGGGAGGATCAGGCCGCACGCTTCCACTCCGGCGATTTCTTCCGCGATGTCGAAAATGGAATTGAATGCATCCTCGAAATCGAACGATTCCCCGATGAGGTGACTGCTTTTCAGGAGGGTGTTGATCGGTGCTGCCAGACTGCCGATTTCCTCCGGGAGGATTTCCAGAGGGAAATCGATCGTGCAGCGCGGAAGGTTCGACGGGTCGAAAGAAGCCATCAGATTCCCCTCGGGCGGCTTTCCCTAAATATTGTCGTTTAGTTCACGTGATCACACAGCAAATTCCGCGCCTAAACCCGCTCCGGTCATTCGCATAAAACTTCTTATATAACAAATGCTTGCATTGCACCTCCGCCGGGCGTCTCCCGGATGTGTAATATTATATCTTTAATTCCTTTATTATTTCTCATAGGAAGGTTTTATTGAGTGTCCCGCTTCTCCTTGATCTTTCCCTAGGGAAGAAATAAGGTGTTTGGCAACCCGTTTCACGAAGGGGGTGATGGGGTGCAGCCTGCCGTGGTCGCAAGGAACTGGAAGGGGATCATTCTGGCAGGAGGTGCCGGAACGCGTCTCTACCCGATCACGAAGGCGGTGAGCAAGCAGCTCCTCCCGGTGTACGACAAGCCGATGATCTACTACCCCCTGTCCGTCCTGATGCTTTCCGGCATCCGGGATATCCTGGTCATCTCCACGCCGGTCGACCTGCCCAGGTTCCAGGACCTTCTGGAGGACGGTTCACAGTGGGGGATCCGGATTTCCTACGCCGCGCAGCCGAAGCCCGAAGGTCTCGCGCAGGCGTTCCTCATCGGGAAGGAATTCATCGGGAACGACCTGGCCTGCCTGATCCTGGGGGACAATATATTCCACGGGCACGGATTCCACCAGATCCTGCTCCGCGCGACGCAGACCCTGAACGGAGCGGTGATCTTCGGATACTGGGTCCGGGACCCCGAGCGGTACGGTGTCGTGGAATTCGATGCGGCGGGGAAGGTGCTCAGTATCGAGGAGAAACCGAAAACGCCGAAGTCGAATTTCGCCGTTCCGGGTCTCTATTTCTTTGATCGGCGGGTGGTGGAGATCGCGGCGGGCCTGAAACCTTCCGCGCGGGGGGAACTGGAGATCGCCGACGTGATCAATGCGTATCTTTCGATGGGGACCTTGAGGGTGGAGCTCCTCGGACGGGGATTCGCCTGGCTGGATACGGGAACCCACGATTCGCTGCTGGAGGCGGGGACGTTCGTAGAGACCATCGAAAAGCGCCAGGGGCTAAAGATTGCGTGCGTCGAAGAGGTCGCGTATCGGATGGGATACATCGATTCCGCTGCGCTTGCGGCTCTCGCACTTCGGATGAAGAACAACGGGTACGGCCAGTACCTCGCACAGGTGTCGAAGGAAACCTTGCGTCCATAGCCCTTCATTTTCCCCGGGGGCCGTACCCACCCATGAAGAATAGACCGCGCTCGAATACGACAGCCCGGACGAGGCGTCCGAAGGACCCGGTGGTCGTCGCCGCCGTTTCCGGAGGCCCGGACTCGGTGTTCCTTATCGAGGAGCTGGTCCGCAGGAAGGAGCGGGGGATCGTCATCGGGCACGTGAACTACGGCACCCGGGGAAGGGAATCGGAAAAAGACCAGAAACTGGTTGAAGATATCGCCAGAAGATACTGTTTCGACGTAGTAATCCATACATCGAAGATATCGAGTCGCCGCTCCGGGTTCGAGGAGCGCGCACGGGATATCCGACGCGGTTTTCTGAAGCGGCTCTCGGAATATTCCGGTGGAAGCATCATCGCGATGGGGCACACGGCGGACGACCAGGTGGAAACGATCCTGATGCGGTTTTTCGAGGGAGCCGGCATTTCCGGCCTGAAGGGGATTCCACGGAATGCGGATCACGGGATCGTCCGCCCGATTCTGGACATCTGGAAGGAAGATGTCGTCGCCTACCTGGAAAAAAGAAGGATTCCGTACCGGGTGGACCGATCGAACCGGGATACGCGGTTCGAACGGAACTGGGTCCGGCACGTGCTGATCCCCCTGCTCGTGGAGCGGTACGGAAAGTCCGTAAAGAAACGGATCTTCACGGTGGGAGAGCGCTTCAGGGAACTGGATGAGTACCTTGGAGCCGAAGCCGCCCGATGGATCCGAAGGAGCGTCAAGGCAAGCCCGGCGACCGGACCCTTGTCCTTCCGGCGAAAACAGTACTCCGCATTGCCGACGGTCCTGCGCGTGAAAATCCTTCAGGAGATCTGTTTCGAACATGCGCAGGTTTCCCCGAACGAACGGCTCCTCCGGGGGTTGGACCGGGTCCTCCGTTCCGGGGGACCCTCCGCCGAAATGTCGGTCGGCAAGGGCTGGAAACTGGCCAATCGCTACGAAAATGCCCGGTTCGTTCCCCCCGGGTTGGCTGCCGGATCCCTTCCGCGAACGCTTTGCACGGAAGAGGCCGGTAAGATCACGCAGGCCATGGCCAGAAGGGTCGCGTCCAAGGGCGACGCCGAGGCATTCGATGCGTCGGGCCTCAGGCTCCCCCTTTCCGTGCGGCCTCTCCGGCCGGGGGACCGCATCCGGCCGATCGGCATGGCCGCGGAACGGAAATTGAAGGAGATCCTCATCGACCGGAAGGTCCCCCGGGAGGAGCGATGGGGGAGGCCCGTGGTATGCGACGCGGAAGGGGCGATCCTCTGGGTACCCGGCGTCGTTCGATCGGCGCACGCACCCGTGACCGCGGCGACCCGGTGTGCTAAAATTATTCGTTACTTACCGTAAAGGGAGGAGAAGTAGCCCCTTGAACCAGTTCTATAGAAATCTCGCCCTCTGGATGCTCATCGCCCTGGCAATGGTTTTCCTGTTCAACACCTTCAAGGCGCAGAAGGTGGAGAGCGAGGAAGTGTCCTTCTCCGAATTCATCCGGTCCGTGGATGCGGGGAAGGTCAAGGAAGTCACCATCAAGGGGCAGGAGATATCCGGGAAATACGCGGATGGGTCCGGCGATGCGAAGAAATCCTTCCGCACGTTCGCCCCGGACGATCCCGATCTGGTGAAAACGCTGCGCTCCAAGGACGTGCAGATTACCGCGAAGCCCCTCGACGACAACCCCTGGTACATGACGCTCCTGGTCTCCTGGCTGCCGATGCTTCTGCTGATCGGCGTCTGGGTCTTCTTCATGCGGCAGATGCAGGCGGGAGGGGGCAAGGCCATGTCGTTCGGGAAGAGCCGCGCCAAGCTCCTGACCGAGTCGACGAACAAGGTCACCTTCGCGGACGTGGCGGGAATCGAGGAAGCCAAGGAGGAACCGCAGGAGATCATCGCCTTCCTGAAGGATCCCAGGCGGTTCACCAAGCTCGGCGGCCGGATACCGAAGGGGGTTCTCCTGGTCGGGTCGCCCGGGACAGGAAAAACCCTGCTCGCCCGCGCGATCGCCGGGGAAGCGGGCGTGCCGTTCTTCTCCATCAGTGGCTCGGACTTCGTCGAGATGTTCGTCGGCGTAGGCGCCGCGCGGGTCCGAGACCTGTTCACCCAGGGCAAGAAATCCGCCCCGTGCCTGATTTTCATCGACGAGATCGACGCCGTGGGCCGGCACCGCGGCGCCGGCCTTGGAGGCGGGCACGATGAACGGGAGCAGACGCTCAACCAGCTCCTCGTGGAGATGGACGGGTTCGAGTCGAACGAGGGGCTGATCCTGATCGCGGCCACGAACCGGCCCGACGTGCTGGATCCTGCGCTGATGCGTCCCGGCCGGTTCGACCGGCAGGTGGTCGTGCCGAAGCCGGACGTGAAGGGGCGGGAACAGATCCTGGGCGTCCACACCCGCAAGATCCCGCTGGAGGAAGACGTCAACCTCGAGGTGCTGGCCAAGGGGACTCCGGGATTCACCGGAGCCGACCTTGCGAATCTCTGCAACGAAGCGGCCCTTCACGCGGCCAGCCACAACATGACCAAGGTTTCCATGGAAAGCTTCGAGATGGCCAAGGACAAGGTCATGATGGGCCGGGAACGGCGTTCCATGATCATCAGCGACGAGGAGAAGAAGTCCACCGCCTACCACGAGGCGGGACATGCCATCGTCGCCACGCTCACCCCGGGAGCCGATCCGATCCACAAGGTGAGCATCATCCCCAGAGGGATGGCCCTGGGGGTCACCCAGCAGCTTCCCATCGACGAGAGGCACACATACTCGAAGGATTTCCTGAAGAGCAGCATCACCGTACTCATGGGAGGACGGGTCGCCGAAGAACTGGTCCGGGGCGAGCTGACCACCGGTGCCGGGAACGATCTCGAGCGGGCCACGGCGCTGGCACGGAAGATGGTGTGCGAATGGGGAATGAGCGAAAAGCTCGGGCCGGTGACCTTCGGGCAGAAGCAGGAGGCGATCTTCCTGGGCCGTGATTTCAACCGCCACCAGGACTACAGCGAAGCGACCGCCCGGGATATCGACCAGGAAATCCGGGGCATCGTCACTTCCTGCTACGAGCGGGCGCACAACCTCCTTCGGGAACACCTCGGGGTCCTGCACACCGTCGCCAAGACCCTCCTGGAAAAGGAAGTGGTCGACGGGGCGGAGATCAAGCGGATCATCCAGGACAATATTGCCCCGGAAGGGCCGGGAGGGACGCCCGAACAGGCCGGAGCACCCGCCTGACCCTGCAGGGGCAGCCCGTGGTCCGCGTGTTCCCCGCGGGGGATCCCGCGGAAATGCGCAGCCGGCTTCTCTTTTTCGGGGCGGACGACGCGGCGGCGGCCGCTTTCCTCCACCGGTGGGGGTCGCTGATCGTCGCCGTGCCGTCGGGATTGCCGGAGGCCGGAAACCCCGGGCTGGAACGTTTCCTGGCAGGCAGGAACATGGCCGTCCTTCGGACCAAGTCGCACCTCCTGTTCGCGGTCTCGCCCGCCGACAAGGTTTCGGATTGGCGACCGGAGAAAACATTGGGCGGAATCCTGCGGTTGGTGGAAGAAACGGTCGAGCGATATGCCGGGAACCGGTTCCGCGTTCCCATCCCGGGCGGATCCCTGGACCTGTCGGGGAGTCCGCTGCTCATGGGGATCTTGAACACCACGCCGGATTCCTTTTCGGACGGGGGATCGTACCGGTCCCCCGAGGAAGCGGCGGAGCGAGGACTCGAAATGGCCGCGGACGGCGCCGGGATCCTCGATGTGGGTGGCGAATCCACGCGTCCCGGATCGCAACCGGTCCCCGTGGAGGAAGAGTTGCGTCGCGTCGTTCCGGTGATACGGATGCTGTCCGGGAGAACCGACGCGGTGATCTCGATCGACACCACCAAGGGGGCGGTGGCGCGGGAGGCGATCGCCGCCGGGGCGCGAATCGTCAACGATACGAGCGCATTCCGGGATGATCCCGGGATGGCGAACGTGGTCCGGGAGTCAGGGTGCGCCGTCGTCCTCATGCACCGGCGGGGTGTTCCGGCGACGATGCAGATCCGCCCACATTACGATTCCCTGTTCGACGAACTGCTCTCCGACCTCTCGGCAAGCGTGGAGCGTGCCGTTGCCGCGGGGATCGAACGGGACAGGATCCTCGTCGATCCCGGGATCGGTTTCGGGAAGAGGCTGCAGGACAACCTGGCGTTGCACCGCCACCTCGGGGAACTGCGGGCGCTCGGTCGTCCCATCGTTTTCGGATCCTCCAGGAAGGCATTCCTCGGGACGCTCACGGGGGCCCGGGTGGGAGAGAGGGTTTTCGGGACCGCGTCGTCCATCGCGGTTGCGGTTATGAACGGCGCGCACGTCTTGCGAGTCCACGACGTGAGGGAGATGCGGGAAGTGATCCAGGTGGCGGCGGCGATCCGCGGGGCGGGTGAGTGCTAGAAGGGATCCTTTCCATTCGCCCCGTGGATGTCCTCGACATCCTCCTGGTGGCCTTCATCATCTACTGGGTGCTTCTCTTCATCCGGGGTACGCGCGCAGTCCAGATGATCTTCGGCCTCCTGATCCTGATGATTCTGTACATCATTTCCAAAAGGGTCGGGATGGTCACCTTCCAGTGGCTCGTCGGCAACTTCCTGGGGAACCTCCTCGTAGTAGTCGTCGTGGTCTTCCAGAACGAGATACGACGTGCGCTCGCCAAGATCGGACAGTGGCGTCACTTCGGGGGACGCAGCCTCGTTCCCGACCAGGATGTGTTCGACGAGCTAGCAAGGAGCGCATTCCTTCTGGCGCGGGAGAAAACCGGGGCCATCCTTCTTCTGGAACGGGAGGTCGGGCTGGAAGAGTTCGTGGAGCACGGGAAGAGGCTGGACGCCATATTCTCGAACGAGATGGTACAGGCCATTTTCTCGACGAGTTCCCCCATTCATGACGGAGCTGCCGTGATTCGGGGGAACCGGATTGCGGCGGCCGGGGTCATTCTGCCGATCCCCCCCGAATCGAAGGAGACAAGGGGCATGGGAACGCGCCATCGGGCCGCCTTCTGGGCCGCTTCGGAGACCGATGCCGTAGCAGTCGTGGTTTCCGAGGAGACGGGAAACGTAACCGTATTTTCGAACCGCGCGGTGCAGCGCGCGAATACGCAGGAGGGGCTGCGGAACATTCTGGAGCGTGTTTTCCGGAAAGAAGGGGGGATCGGTGAACCCGGTTGACCTCCTGAACTATCCGAAACGGTTCACGAAGAACAACCTGACGCTGAAGTTCCTTGCGCTGGCGCTTGCGATCGTCGCGTGGTGGTTCGTCGCGGGGGAAAGCAAGGTCCTGGTCGGCTTCAACGTCCCTCTCGAGATCCGGGATGTTCCCAGGGGAATGACGGTGACGAACAAGGTCGAGCGGCAGGTGGAAGTGCAGCTTGCAGGGCCATCATCCATTTTCGGGGGAATCAAGCGGTCGGACATTTCCGTGGCGATCGATCTCTCCTCCGCAAAGCCCGGGAAGCAGTCCGTGCTCCTTGACGACCGGTCGGTGAAGGTTCCTCCGGGAATCGATGTGCAGAAGATCTTCCCTCAATCCGTCGACGTGGTCCTCGAGCAGACCGAGCGACGCACCCTCCCCGTCACCCCCAAGATCGGCGGCGGCGCGGCGATCAGGAGCCGGATCCTGAGGGTGGAGGCCGACCCTCCCGAGGTCGAGGTGGAGGCTCTTCCGGAGGAGTTCTCCCGCATGCCGGTCGTCTACACCGAGGTGATCGTGCCCGATCCGGACGTGGATAGCTACACGGCGATCGCGCGGGTGGAATTGCGGGAGACGCATGCTAAAATCGTCGGAAATCCGAACGTCCGTGTAAGAATCCAATTCCGCAAATAGGGAGCCATCCGTGGTCAGAAAGCTCTTCGGAACCGACGGCGTGCGCGGAGTGGCCAACACCGACCCGATGACGGTGGAAACCGCCATCGCCCTTGGGCAGGCCGCCGCCCACATCTTCAAAGGCAAGGGAGCGGGTCGCCACAAGGTCGTCATCGGGAAAGACACGCGGCTATCCGGATACATGTTCGAGACCGCGCTGTCCGCGGGGATCTGCGCGATGGGAGGCGACGTCCTTCTGGTCGGGCCGATGCCTACGCCGGGCATCGCTTTCCTCACCCAATCCATGCGGGCGGATGCCGGGGTAGTCATTTCCGCCTCCCACAACCCTTATCCCGACAACGGGATCAAGTTCTTCGGCCGTGACGGGTTCAAGCTGCCGGACGAGGTGGAATCCGGCATCGAGGAACTGGTGTACGGCGACCATTTGCGGGAGAACCGTCCACCCTCCTCCGAAATCGGGCGGGCACACCGGATCGACGACGCGACGGGAAGGTACATCGTCTATCTTAAAAACACCTTTCCCGCGCACCTGTCCCTCGAGGGGCTGCGCATCGTGGTCGATTGCGGGAACGGGGCCGCTTACCGGATCGCACCCCAGGTGTTCGCGGAGCTGGGCGCCGATGTATTTTCGATCGGCGTCAACCCGAACGGACTGAATATAAACGACCAGTGCGGATCCCTTTACCCGGAGGTCGTTTCCGAAAAGGTGCGGGAGATACGGGCGGATCTTGGTATTTCCCTGGACGGCGACGCCGACCGCGTAATCCTGGTCGACGAGCAGGGGGAAGTGATGGACGGCGACCGGATCATGGCCATCTGCTCCGAGTCGCTGGCGCGGAAAAAGAAGCTCGCGCGCAATACCGTCGTTGCCACGGTGATGAGCAACATCGGCCTCGAGCTGTTCCTGAAGCAACGGAAGGTCAAGATGGTCCGGGCCCCGGTCGGGGACCGCTACGTGGTCGAGATGATGCGGGCCGGAAAGTACAATTTCGGTGGGGAACAGTCGGGGCACCTGATCTTCCTGGACCATGCGACGACCGGCGACGGGGTGCTTGCGGCCCTTCAAGTGCTCGCCGTCATGGTGGAGCAGGGGAAAAAATCCTCCGAACTGGGGAACGGCCTGGTATCGTTCCCCCAGTTGCTGCTGAATGTGCGTATGAAGCAGCGGGTGCCGCTGGAAAACATGAAAGCATTCCAGAAGGCCAGAAGCGAATTCGAGCGGATGCTTGGGGAGCGTGGAAGGATCGTCGTCCGGTACAGCGGAACGGAACCGCTGCTGCGCATAATGGCGGAAGGGGAGAACCGGTCCGAGGTCGAGATGATCGTCCATTCCCTTGCCGAGAAGGCGAAAGAGGAAGGTCGCTAACCGCATGGGAAAGAGGCTCGGCGTAAACGTCGATCACGTGGCGACCTTGCGGCAGGCCCGCAGGGAGGGGGTGCCCGCTCCCGCCGCCGCAGCCGCGATCGCCGAGCTGTCCGGGGCGGACGCGATCACGGTCCACCTTCGCGAGGACAGGCGGCACATCCAAGACTCCGACCTTGCCGCGCTCAAGGCCGTCGTTACCACGCGGATCAATCTCGAAATGGCCGCCACGGAGGAGATGACGCGGATCGCGGGGGACCTCAGACCATACTCCGCCACCCTGGTTCCGGAAAGGCGGGAAGAGATCACGACGGAGGGGGGACTCGACGTCCTCCAAGCCGGAGGCGGGTTTCTCCAGGCCGTGGCGGCGTTGAAGGGGGACGGCATTCTGGTCAGCCTGTTCATCGAACCCGACCTGGCGCAGGTACGTGCCTCCCGGCAGGCCGGAGCGGACGCGGTCGAGATCCATACGGGGGCCTACTGCAGGGCGTTTCCTTCGGGACGGCACGCCGAAGAATTGCAGAAGATCCGCACCGCGGCGTCCTATGCGGGATCTCTCGGGATGAAGGTTCTCGCGGGGCACGGGCTGGATAGATGGAACATCGTGCCGGTCCTCTCCGTCCCCCAGATCGAGGAATTCAACATCGGGCACAGCATCATCGCACGGGCGCTGTTCATCGGTCTGGCCGGGGCGGTCAAGGAGATCGCGGACCTTGTCCACGGAGCCTAGCGATGGGGGAATCGTCGGCATCGGTGTCGACATCGTGGACATTGCTCGCGTCCAGAGGCTTCTGGATCGTTACGGGGTGCGCTTTCTTGAGCGCGTCTTCACGGAGGCGGAGGCGAATTACGCCATGAGCAGCGCCGCGCCCGCCGAGCGACTCGCAGGGCGGTTCGCCGTGAAGGAAGCGGCGCTCAAGGCCTTGGGGACAGGCAAATCGCAGGGGATCCTTTGGAGGGACGTGGAGACGGTGAGGGGCCCCAGGGGGAAACCGGTGGTCCACCTGCACGGACAGGCGGTCAAGTGGGCGAAATGGAAAGGCGGCGGAACCATCCACGTATCCATAACCCATGACGGCGGAAAAGCGATGGGGTTCGTGATCCTGGAAAGAGCCCGGAGGTCGGAATGAAAGTGGCGACGGCGCGGCAGATGGCCGAACTGGACCGGGTGACGATCCAGCACTACGGCATCCCCTCCTTCGTGCTGATGGAGAACGCGGGGAGATCCTGTACGGACCGGATTTTCCGGATTCTCGAAGAGAAGGTCGGGGCCCCTCAGGAAGCGTCGGTGGCGGTGGTTTGCGGCAAGGGGAACAATGGCGGCGACGGCATGGTGATCGCCCGACACCTCCACAACCGCGGTGTCTACGTCGAGGTGTTTCTGCTTGCGGAAGTGGCGGAACTCTCGGGGGACACCCGGACCCAGTACGATATCCTCCAGCGGATGGATGTGGAGGTTCGGGTCATCCACGACAGGGAAGGGGTGGAGGACCTTCGCACCTACCTGGAGGAGGTCCACCTGTGCGTGGACGCCATCCTGGGAACCGGGATCTCCTCGGCGCTCGCGGGGACCGTCCGTGAAGTGGTGGAGGTGATCAACCTGTCGATGGCCACCGTGTTCGCCGTGGATATTCCAAGCGGTATCGACGCCACCACCGGACGAATCCTCGGGGAGGCGATCCGGGCAGACTATACAGGCACCTTCGGGCTGCTGAAACTCGGCAATGTACTGCTTCCCGGGTCGATCCACTGCGGCGAAACGGAGATCTACGACATCGGAATCCCGTCGCGGGCCGTCTTCGACGCCGAGATCAAGACCGAAGCGCTGGATGAACAGACCGTCAAGAGCATGCTCTCCGTTCGTCCGCCGGACTTCCACAAGGGGGACGCGGGCCGGGTCTGCATCGTCGGTGGTTCGCCCGGGATGACGGGAGCGCCCTGCCTGGCGGGGCTTGCGGCGCTTCGGATGGGGGCTGGCCTGATCACGGTCGTGACGCCTGCATCCCTGCGGCCCATCGTCGAAGCCAAGCAGTTGGAAGTGATGTGCGCCGGGGTGCCTGACGGGGGGGAGGGGTTCTTCACCCCGGAAATGATCCCCGGTCTGCTGGATGCCATCTCCAGGGCGGACGTGGTCGTCGTAGGTCCCGGTCTGGGCATGACGGGCGCGATGCCCACATTCCTGAAAGAGCTGCTCCCGAGGATCCGGGTTCCTTTTATCCTCGACGCCGACGCCCTGAATGCCCTCTCCGGTGAGGTGAACGCGCTGCAGAGCGCCACTGCGCCTTGCATCATCACCCCGCATCCGGGGGAGATGTCCCGGCTCACGAAGGAATCCATCGAGGCGATCGAGGCCACACGGATCGACTCCGCCAGGCACGTGGCGGAGGAGGAACGGGTCACGGTGATCCTGAAGGGGGCCCGGACCGTTGTGGCCACGCCGAAAGGGGACATTTTCATCAACACGACCGGAAACCCCTACATGGCGTCGGGCGGGATGGGGGACGCCCTGGCAGGAATGATCGCGGCTCTGGCATCCCAGGGGCTGTCCCCGACGGACGCGGCGTGCGCGGGCGTGTTTCTTCACGGGATGTCCGCGGACCTGCTTGTCCGGAAGCACCCGATGACCCCGGTTACCGCGACCGACGTGATCGGCAATATCCGGGGTGCCCTCCAGCATACCTTGGGCGAGGCTTCCCCCGAAGAGTGAACCTCGAACTCCTCTCCGGATCCCCGGAAGACACATTGGAGATCGCCCGGCGTCTGGGGCGTTCGCTGGCCCCCGGAGACGTGGTCGCGCTCACGGGCGACCTGGGCGCGGGAAAGACCTGTTTCTGCAAAGGGGTCGGGGAAGCGCTGGGGATCTCCCCGGACCGTATCGTCAGCCCCACCTTCGTGATCGTCACGGAGCACGAAGGGGTTCTTCCTTTCACCCATGTCGATGTCTACCGGCTCGAAACCCTGAGGGAAGCGGTGGAAATCGGCCTGGAGGAGATATTTGGCGGTCAAGGGGGCGTGTGCGTCGTGGAGTGGTCCGAAAAAGTAAGGGATTTATTGCCAACGGACTGCATCCGGGTTACATTTACGATCGCAGGCGACGACCGCAGGGGCATCACGGTCTCCGCTCCGGACCAGCCGCGATTCGCCGATTTCCGGTCAAGGTCCCAACGCTTCCAATCAGGAGGTTGAATCAGGCGATGGCACTAATCGTTCAGAAGTTCGGAGGCACATCGGTAGGCACCATCGAAAAGATCAAGAATTGCGCGAAACGCGTCGCGCGGACCAAAGACCAGGGAAACGACGTGGTCGTGGTCGTATCCGCGATGTCCGGGGAGACCAACCGGCTGCTGGGGCTGGCCCAGCAGCTCTCCGAGCTTCCCATCGAGAGGGAACTCGACGTTGTCGCCTCCACCGGCGAGCAGGTGACGATCGGTCTGCTGTCGATCGCCCTGACGGAAATGGGTTGCAAGGCGAGATCGTTCTGCGGATTCCAGATCCCCATTTTCACCGACACGGCGTACTCGAAGGCGCGGATACGGAAGATAGAGGGAGAAACCATCACCAAGGCCCTGAAAGAGGGGTACGTCGCCGTGGTGGCGGGATTCCAGGGGATCGACGAAACGGGCTCGATCACCACGCTGGGGAGGGGCGGCTCCGATACCAGCGCCGTCGCCGTCGCCGCGGCGCTGAACGCCGATGTCTGCGAGATCTACACGGACGTCGACGGCGTCTACACCACCGACCCCAACATCTGCCCGGACGCCCGCAAGCTCGACAAGATCGCTTTCGAGGAGATGCTCGAACTGGCATCCCTCGGAGCGAAGGTGCTTCAGATACGGTCCGTGGAGTTCGGGATGAAATACGGGGTGCGGATCCACGTCCGCTCCTCGTTCAACGAAAACCAGGGAACGATCGTGACCAATGAGGAGGAAATCATGGAAACGGCGGTGGTGTCCGGCGTGGCGTACAGCAAGAACGAGGCGAAGGTCACGCTCGTGAAGGTTCCCGACAAGCCGGGGATCGCGGCGAAGATCTTCAAGCCTCTGACCGACGCGAACATCGTGGTCGACGTGATCGTCCAGAACGTGTCCGTCACCGGCCATACGGACCTGACGTTCACGGTGGCGCGCGCGGACTACAAGCGAGCGATGATGATCACGGAGAAAACGGCCAAGGACGTGGGAGCCGAAAAAGTGGTCGGGGACGACAAGGTGGCCAAGGTATCCATCGTCGGAATGGCGATGCGCTCGCATTCCGGGGTTGCCTCGAAGGTCTTCGAGACCCTGGCGACCGAAGGGATCAATATCCTCGGCATCACTACCTCGGAGATCAAGATCTCCGTTCTCATCGAGGACAAGTACACCGAGCTTGCCGTCCGGGTGCTGCATGGAGCGTTCGAATTGGGGAAACCCGCCTGAGGGTCGGGCATCCTAAAAGGATAAACAGGTCATCGGAAGCGGGGCGAATGATGAAGACGGTGGAACTGTACGATACGACCCTCCGGGACGGGACCCAGTCGCAGGAAATTTCCCTGTCCGTCCTGGACAAGATCAAGGTGGCCGAAAAACTCGACGAGTTCGGCATCCATTACATCGAGGGAGGGTATCCCGGGAGCAACCCCAAGGATATGGAGTTCTTCGAGCGGGCCCGCAAGATGCGCTGGCGGAACTCACTCATCTGCGCGTTCGGGATGACGCGGCGGGTCGGAAAGAAAGTCGACGAGGACTCCAACATCAAGGCGCTTCGCGGCGCCGGGACCCCGGTCATCACCGTCGTGGGGAAAACCTGGGATTTTCACGTCAAGGAGGCATTGCGCACCACGCTTGAGGAGAACCTCCACTCCGTAAAGGAAACGGTCGCCTACCTGAAGAAACATACAGGCAAGGTATTCTTCGATGCGGAGCATTTCTTCGACGGATACCGGGACAACCCCAAGTATACGATGAAGGTCCTGGCCGCCGCCGCTGACGCGGGGGCGGACTGCCTTGTCCTGTGCGATACCAACGGCGGAACGGTCACCTCCGATATCGCCAAAATCGTGAAGGACGTCAGGAAAGCCACGACCGTACCTCTCGGGATCCACACGCACAATGACGCGGAAATGGCGGTGGCGAACACCATCGCGGCGGTGGAGCAGGGGGCATCGCAGGTGCAGGGCACGATCAACGGTTTCGGAGAGCGTTGCGGAAACGCGAACCTTTGTTCCATCATTCCCGCATTGCAGCTGAAGATGGGGCGGCAGGTCCTCCCGAACGGTCGGCTGAAGAAACTGTACGCACTGTCCCGGTACGTCGCGGAAGTGGCCAATATCGGAGTCTGGCTGCGGCAGCCGTACATCGGCGATGCGGCGTTCGCCCACAAGGGGGGGATGCACGTTTCGGCGATCCGCCGCCACACGAAAACGTACGAGCACATCGAACCGGAGTCCGTGGGGAACATGAGGCACGTTCTCATTTCCGACCTCTCCGGCCGGAGCAACATTCTCTCCAAGATCCAGGAACGTGGGCTGAAGTTCGAAGCGAAGGATCCGAACACCGAGAAGATCCTCGAAGAGATCAAGGATCTCGAGCACAAGGGGTACCAGTTCGAGGGGGCGGACGCCTCTTTCGAGCTGCTGGCCCGCCGGGCGGTCGGGGAGCACAAACCGTTTTTCGAACTGAAGGGGTTCCGGGTCATCGACGAAAAACGGTCCGAAGCGGAAGCCCCCATCGCCGAGGCCACCATCATGATCGACGTGGACGGCCGGGTAGAGCACACCGCGGCTCTGGGAAACGGGCCGGTGAACGCGATGGACCACGCCCTGCGGAAGGCCTTGGAGAAGTTTTACCCGGAAGTCGCCGAGGTCGAGCTTCTGGACTACAAAGTGCGTGTCATCCAGCAATCGGGGACGGGCTCCTCGGTACGGGTTTTGATACAGTCGGGGGACAAGGAGTCCAATTGGGGAACCGTCGGCGTCTCGCACAACATCATCGAGGCGTCCTGGCAGGCCCTGGTGGACAGCATCCGTTTCAAGCTCTGGAGGACGCGGCGTGGAATGCCGGGGGAAACTGGGGGGTAGCGGGAGGAAGCACCGGTCCTACCTATTATTATCCTCTATCCTTTTACTCTGGAATGCATCGGCTTCTTCGCTTCACGTCTCCGGGAACCGTACTAGCGACCCGTTCATGCCCACGGCATCGAAGGAAACCGGATTTGTCCTTCCTGAAAAGAGTGGCGCAGACCCTCCACCTGCCAGCGCCAGGACCGGTCCTTGGTCGATACGGCAAGATTATCTGCTGGGGAAACGGGTAGATATAAATACAGCTTCGGCAAAGGAAATTGCCGGGTTGCCCGGGATATCCGATGCGACCGCAACGGCGGTTGTTGCCGAGCGTGGGCGCATCGGAGGGTTCCGGTCTCCCGAAGACCTCCTGAAGGTATCGGGAATCAAACAGAAACGCCTGAAAAAAATCCTTCCATTTCTTGCCAGGATCGTTAATAATTGACATATTAAGTAAGGTAATATCTATTCGGGAGGATGGTATGTTCCAAAAACTCCGGAACGACGTGAAGGTCATATTCGAAAGGGATCCCGCGGCCCGGAGCGTACTTGAGATATTTTTGTGTTACCCCGGTTTTCATGCCATGCGTTTCCACCGTCTCGCCAACTGGTTGTGGACCCATGAAATGAATGTCCTCGCCCGGGTCGTTTCCCACATCTCGCGGGGCCTCACCGGGATCGAGATCCATCCCGGAGCTACGATCGGCGATGGGTTCTTCATCGATCACGGGATGGGCGTGGTCATCGGGGAAACGGCCGAGATCGGGAACAACGTCACTCTGTACCATGGGGTCACTCTCGGGGGAACCACATGGAACAAGGGAAAGCGCCACCCGACCGTCGAGGACAACGTCATCGTGGGCGCCGGAGCATCCATCCTGGGGAACATCCGGATAGGACAGAACTCGAAAATCGGCTCGGGCTCCGTCGTCAACCGGGAAGTTCCTCCGAACTCCACTGTGGTTGGAATACCCGGGCGGATCGTTTTCCGGGAAGGGAACGTCTACAACGACCCCGCGGGCGTCGGTGGAACGCCGGACCCCGAGGGGAAAGCCATCAAGTGCCTGACGGACCAGCTTCACGCGCTGGAAAACCGGGTCGAGCAACTGACGAAGGAGCTCGATACGGTGAAAGAGTCCCGCCCGGTGAGGTCCGTGTCGTGAAAATTACGACCCGCGGGCGGTACGCCGTGATGGCGCTGGTGTCCCTGGCCGAGGCGTCGCGAGGAAACCCCGTCCCCCTTCAGGCGATCGCGAGACAGGAAGCCATACCGGAGTCGTATCTGCAGCAGCTGTTCATCCGGCTTCGGAAGAAAAACCTCGTCAAGAGCGTCCGGGGGCCCGGGGGAGGCTTCATCCTGGCGAGGCACCCCTCGGAAATCACCGTCGGCGAGATCATCCGGACGGCGGAAGGGAAGCCGGCCACCGTAGGATGCCGACAGTCGGGCCGGCAGTGCAACATGATCAACAAGTGCCGGACGCAGGGAATGTGGGACGCCCTCGAAGGGAGGATCGAGGAGTTCCTGGACTCGATGTCCCTGGATGACCTGTTCGAAAGGCGACAGGAACCGGCCCGTGAGGTGCGCGCATGAGGAAGGTGTATTTCGACCACAACGCCACCACTCCCGTGCACCCGGCAGTCGCCGAAGCCGTCCAGCCCTACCTGGGAGACCAGTTCGGGAATCCGTCCTCCATCCACTGGGCAGGCCGGGATGTCCGCAAGGCGATCGAGGACGCCCGGGAGAATATCGCCGCCTTTTTCGGCTGCAGGCCCCTGGAGATCATCTTTACCAGTTCGGGAACCGAAAGCGACAACCTTGCCTTGCAGGGCGTGGCGTACCTCGAAGGAAACCAGGGAAAACATATCGTTACCTGCCAGGTGGAGCATCCTGCGATCATGAATACGTGTCGATTCCTGGAAAGCCGGGGGTATCGGGTGACCTACGTCCCGGTGAACCGCCAGGGGATCGTGGAACCGGAGGCCGTGGGGAACGCCATCGGACCGGACACGATGCTCGTGACGATCATGGCGGCGAACAACGAGACCGGCTGCCTGATGCCCATAGGGGAGATCGGGGAGATCGCAAGGCGGGCGGGTGTCCTGATGCACACGGATGCGGTGCAGGCAACGGGCAAGATCCCGCTTCCCTGGGAGAAACTGCCGGTGGACCTGCTCACCTTTTCGGGTCACAAGATCAACGGGATCAAGGGGGCCGGAGGGCTGATCGTCCGCAAGGGGCTGGAAATATCCCCGATCATCCTCGGGGGGCACCAGGAAAGGGGCCGGCGCGGCGGAACGGAAAACACGCTCGGGATCGTGGCGATGGGGAAAGCCTTCTCCGTCCTGCGCGAAAGCATGACGGCCGACGTTGCCGAAGTCCGTCGGCTTCGGGACGCATTCGAACGTGCGCTTTTTGAGCGAATCCCCGACCTGGTGCTGAACGGGCACCCAACCCTTCGCCTGCCGAACACGGTCAACGTATCCTTCCGGTACGTGGAAGGGGAGGCGCTTCTCCTGAACCTCGACATGCTCGGGATCGCCTGCTCCTCCGGATCCGCCTGCACGTCGGGATCTCTCGAGGCCTCCCCCATCCTGCTGGCGATGGGAGCCGATCCCACGGATTCCCAGGGAGCACTCCGGTTTTCCCTGGGGTACGGGAACACCGACGAGGACGTTTCGTACACCGTGGAGGCGATCGAACAGGTAGTGAACAAGCTTCGGGCGATGTCGCCCCTGTACAATTCCCGGGAGGCGAAGGTCCGATGAGGAAAGGGCGGATTCTCGCGGCGATGAGCGGAGGAGTGGACTCTTCCGTCGCGGCCTTGTTGCTCCAACGGGATGGATGGGAAGTCATCGGCATCTCGATGGATCTCTACGATTACTCGAAGGTCACCAGGGACCGGGAGGGGACCTGCTGCTCCCTGGACGACCTGTACGATGCGCGGCGGGTGTGCGATCTCCTGGGAATCCCATACTACGTACTGAACTTGCGGGACGAATTCCGCCGCGAAGTAATCGATCCGTTCGTGCAGGAGTACGCCGCCGGGAGAACGCCGAACCCGTGCATCCTTTGCAACGAACACCTCAAGTTCCGCGCCCTTCTTAGAAAAGCCGACGAACTGGGGGCCGAAGGCGTTGCCACCGGGCACTACGCGGTGATCCGCCGGGAGCCCGACGGACGTTGCCGGCTCTTCGCCGCCCCGGACGCGACCAAGGACCAGTCGTATTTCCTGTTCTCCCTGGACGGCGAACGGCTGCGGCGGATCCTGTTCCCCGTAGGGGAGATGCCCAAGGAAGAGGTGCGCAGGCTTGCGTCCGGTGCAGGACTCCCGGTGTACGAGAAGAAGGAGAGCCAGGACATCTGCTTCGTCACGGACGATTCCTACGCCAAGTTCCTGGAAAAAAAAGGGATCCGCGAGGAACGGGGGAGGTTCGTGGACAGCAATGGGAACTTCCTGGGGAATCACAAGGGGGTTCTGCACTATACGGTCGGGCAACGAAAAGGGTTGGGCATCGCCGCAAGGGAACCGCTCTTCGTGGTGGCCATCGATGCCGAGAAGAACGAGGTAGTCCTCGGGACCGAAAACGACACCTTTTCCTCCGGCGCCACCATCGTCTGCCCGTCCTTCATCGACGGAACTCCTCCGTCGGGCGAGTTCCGTGCGACCGCGAAGGTCCGGTACAGACATCCCGGCGTCTCCTGCACTGTGCGCGTCGTTGGCGAAAAAATCCAGGCGCGGTTCGACAAACCCCAGCGCAGCGTGACCCCCGGGCAGGCCCTCGTTCTCTACGACGGGAACGAGGTCGTCGGAGGCGGCTGGATCGAATGCGCCGAACCCTTGCGGTCGTAACGGTAGGCTGCAAGGCCAACTTCGCCGACTCTGCTGCGATAGCCTCCCGAGCCCTCCGCGCGGGATTCGACGTGGTCCCTTCCGGAGACCGCGCGGGCGTGATCATCATAAACAGTTGCACCGTCACCCACAGGGCGGATCGGGATTCCCGCGCTCTCGCGCGCAGGTTGCGCCGGGAAAACCCGCGCGCGGTTCTGGTCATGACGGGATGTTACGCACAGACCTCTCCCGGAAGACGCGAGGATCTCCCCGAGGTCGACCATTGGATCGGGATCGCCGATCCGGAGGCCCTGCTCGCCCTGATGGACTCCCTGGCGGGGGGACAGACGCAGCGGGGGGTGGAATCGCCCTCCGAACATGCCGTCTACCGGATCCTGGGACGAACCCGCACAATTCTGAAGGTCCAGGACGGGTGTGACGCCGTTTGCGCATACTGCATCGTTCCGATCGCACGTGGAATGAGCCGCTCGGTTCCCCCCGAGGAGGTGGTCGAAAGGGCCCGGCGCGCCGAGTCCGACGGGGCACGGGAACTCGTGCTGACCGGCATACACGTCGGCCGCTACGGGGCGGACCGGGGGGAGCGCGACGGACTTTCAGCCCTCCTGGAAAGGCTGCTTTCGTCTACCACGGAATGCCGGTATCGATTGGGATCCGTCGAACCTCTGGAAATCACCGGGCGTCTCGTGTCCCTTCTGGCGGAGGAGGGGAGAATCTGCCCGCATCTTCATGTCCCGATGCAGAGCGGGTCCGATGCGGTGCTGCGACGGATGCGGCGGCCGTATACCGCAAGGCAGTATCATGAGAAACTACAGATGCTGTTCACAGATGTCCCCGGGATCCGCCTGGGAGCCGACGTGATCGCGGGATTTCCGGGGGAATCGGAATCGGAGTTCGGGGAAACGCTGGAGCGGATAGGGGCGTCCCCGCTGAGCTACCTGCACGCGTTCCCGTACTCGCCGCGGAAAGGCACCGAAAGCGCGGCATTTAGTGACGACGTGCCCGCCGAAGAGAAGAAGAGGCGGGTCGGGACGCTCCGGAATGCAGACGCAGCCATGCGGAATCGGTACTTCTCCGAACAGATCGGGAGGACCCTGTCCGTGCTGGTCGAGTCCAGGACAGCGAACCGGGAGTTCCGGGGCACCTCGGAAAACTACGCGGAGGTGCGATTCCGGGGGGACGACGTCGTGGTGGGGCATGTAATTCCCGTGCGAATTCTTTCCGTCCACGGCGGGAAACTCAAGGGGAGGACCTGAAAAGATGCCGTTCGCCGGGCTGGAGGAGCGGATACGTTACCGTTTCCGCTCCCCGGAGCTGCTCGAGGAGGCCATGCTTCACGGTTCGGCCCCCGCGCAGGGGGTCGGGAAGCGATCGTACGAGCGGCTGGAGTTCCTCGGGGATGCGGTCCTCAACCTGTGCATAGCGCACGATGTTTACAGGATGCTCCCGCTTGCCGGCGAAGGGGTGCTGACGCGTGTCCGTGCCGCCGTCATCAATAACCGGAATCTGGTTCGGGTCGGCGAACGGATCGGGATCCCCGCGGCACTGACCATCGATCCGTCCGTGCGAAGGAAAAAGGACGGAGGCGTGACCCGGAAAATGGTGGCGGATGCCGTGGAAGCGATCGTCGGGGCGATCTTCATCGACGGAGGATACGAACCCTCCTTCGCCTTCGTCCAGGAGCATTTCCGTCTCCCGGATTTCATGGACGCGCTGGTAGCGGGATTCGACGCCAAGTCCCGCCTCCAGGAATGGTGTCAGCAGGAGGGAATCCCGTTGCCGGAGTACCACCTGCTGTCCGCGGACGGGCCGCCGCACGAAAAGGTTTTCCGGGCGGCGGTCCAGGTGCCGGGGATTGGCACGGCCGAAGGCCTGGGCCGGTCGAAGAAGGAGGCGGAAACCGCCGCCGCTTCGGAAGCGATCTCACTGCTTTCCGCCGCGGGAAAGGAGACCCTTTGAACCGGAAATCCGGTTTCGTCGCTCTTCTGGGCCGTCCCAACGTCGGCAAGTCCACGCTCATGAACCGGATACTCCGCGCCAAGATCGCCATCGTGACCCCGAAACCCCAGACCACCCGGGACCGAATCGCGGGAATCTACTCCGAAGATCGGGGGCAGATCATCTTTCTGGACAGTCCCGGGATCCACAAGCCCCAGCGTGCGCTGAACGCCCACATGGTGCGGACGGCGCAGCGGATCGGGGAGGAATCGGATATCGTCACCCACCTGGTGGACGACCGGGAAACCGGGAAAGGTCCAGAAGACGCGCTGGTTCGGGGAGTTCTTTCAAACCTGTCGGTGCCCCGGATACTCGTGGTGAACAAGATCGACCGGATGGGGCCGTCACGGGCGGAGGCGCGCCGTGCGGGGCTCCTGCGCGAGGGGATTTACTCGGATTCGTTCCTGCTGTCTGCGGTGAAGGGGACCGGCGTGAATGCCTTCCTGAGCTGCCTCTTCGAGAGGCTTCCCGAAGGGCCGGCCTTTTATCCCGAGGAGGATCTGACCGACCTGCCGATGCGCTTCATCGCCAAGGAGATGGTGCGCGAGAAGCTTTTTCGGGAACTCGAAGAGGAGATGCCGTACAGCGTGGCGGTCCAGATCGAGGAATTCCGGGAGGAGCCGGAAAAGGGCCTCGTGCGGATCCGCGCGGACATCCTCGTGGAGAGGGAATCGCAGAAGGGGATCGTCATCGGGAAGAACGGCTCCCTTCTCAAGAAGGTGGGAATGGCGGCACGGCTTGAGTTGGAGAAAGAGATGGGCGCCCGGGTATACTTGGAACTGTTCGTAAAGGTCGAAAGGGAGTGGTCGAGGGACGAGAATATGCTGAGGCGCCTTGGATATGCATCGGGCTGAGTTCACCGTGGCCCTGGTGGGGCGCCCGAACGTGGGGAAATCCACGCTCTTCAACCGGATCGCGGGGAAGCGACGGGCCATCACGTTCGACCAGCCGGGGATCACCCGGGACCTGGTTTCCCATCCGGCGGAGTACGACGGACGCAGGTTCCTGATTCTGGACACCGGGGGATACCTCACGGGGAGCGGCGACGACCTCCTGCAGAAGGTTCGAGGGCAGGTCCTCCGGGCCATATACGAGTCCGACCTCGTAGTGTTTCTGGTAGACGCCCGGGACGGTCTCCTCCCCCTCGACAAGGAGATCGCGGGCATGCTCCGGGAAAGGGAGAAACCGTTCCTTCTCGCGGCGAACAAGATCGATGCGAAGGAGGGACGGGAGAGCGTCGAACAGTTCCACGCGATTTCGGTCGACCGGATCTATCCGGTCTCCGCCGAGCACGGAACGGGCGTATCCGACATCCTCGAGGAGATCGTTTCGCGGATGCCGGAAGGCTCCACGGCGGCTACGGAGGAAGCGGAGGGCGTCCCGCGGATCGCCGTTGTGGGAAGACCCAACGTCGGGAAATCCACCCTGGTGAACACCCTGGCCGGCTTCGAACGGGTGATCGCATCCGAGATTCCGGGGACCACCCGGGATGCCATCGACGTGATGATCCGCAGGGACGGGAAGAACTACCTTCTGATCGACACGGCGGGAATCCGCGCGAAACGGAAGACGGAAAACGTCATCGAGAAGTTCTCCGTCCTGAAAAGCCTCGAATCCTTGAAGCGGTGCGACCTGGCTGTCCTTCTAATCGACGGTCCGGACGGGCTGACCCACCAGGACCGGCAGATCCTTCGGTACATCCTGAACGAGGAACGGGCGGTTGTCGTGGCCGCAAACAAGGCCGACCGCTGGCCGGCCGAGGAGGAAAGCCGGAAGGCGGTGCGCAGCATTCAGGAGGGGCTCGATTACGCCTCCTTCGCCTCGGTGGTCCCAACCGTAGCCACCTCCGGGAAAGGGATTCCCATCCTGTTTCGAAAGATCGAGGAGGGGATATCGAACTTCCGGCACCGCGTCCCAACGGGTCTGCTGAACCGGATGGCTCAGACCTTCCTCTATGCCGTGCCGATCCCATCGCAACAGGGGCGGAACCGGGCGTTCTACATGACCCAGGTGGGGATCTCTCCGCCTTCGTTTGCCGTCTTCGTAAAGAACCGCCGGGGAATTCCGGACTCCTTCACGAGGTATCTGCAGAACAAGATTCGGGACCGATTCGGGTTCGAGGGATCCCCCGTCCGTATCGTATACCGGGAGCGATGAGCCTCGACGTCCCGAAGATTTTGCGATCCTTCCGGGAGGGGGGGGTGGTATACCTGCGGAACCACGGGCCCGTCTACAGCGCCGCGATCGCCTTCAACATGTTCCTCTCCGCCATCCCGGTCCTGTTCCTCGTGTTCGCGACCATTTCCCTGGTGGTCGGGAAAAACGAGTTGCCGTTTGCGCAACTCACGGATCTGCTGCAGAAGACCTTCCCCTACGGCGCCCGTGTGCTGCTTCCCAACCTGCGCAATCTTTTCTCGGCCGGGGCCACCTTCGGCATCCTGGGGACGGTGCTGCTCCTGTTCGTCTCCTTTTCCGCCACCGATGCGGTTCACACCTCCCTCGCAGTCATGCTGATGCGCAAGAGGCAGCGGAGAATATTACGTTCGTTTGGATTCCACGTGGGGCTCATGGTCGCGCTGATCCTGCTCACCGCATTCGCGATCGTGCTCCCGGCGTTGTGGGAGGGGTTGTTCTTCCTCACAAAAGGGATGTCTGCAACGGTAGACCATGCGTTGCACGCACTTCTGCATTTGATTTCCGGCATCTTGCTGACCGGCATCCTGTTCCTCGGAGGGGTCCTGAGCTACCGGTACCTCTCGCCGGGGAAAGTCCGATTCGAAAACGCGTTGGCCGGAAGCGCGGTATTCATCGTGCTCGTGGAGGCCGTCCGTTTCGGCTTTACGTATTACATCAGGAAATTCAGCAAGTTGAATGTACTGTACGGTTCCTTATTCAGCATCATTTGCTTTATACTGATATCTTATCTCTTTGCGTCGGCATACCTGTACGGTGCCAGCGTCATCGGGG
>JACZKY010100907.1_pt1 | contig 28807 bp, 30 predicted proteins | sample 8237611 | NCBI WGS metagenome assembly JACZKY01 (sample SAMN16148055, study PRJNA663545) | marine sediment metagenome | biome: sediments and biomass from bioreactor inoculated with such sediments; feature: coastal sediments; material: methane- and iron-fed bioreactor; isolation source: Bothnian...
ATTATAATCCTATCGGCAGCAGTATATTCACAGTCTGCCGGTAATTCCGGTTTATCATTTCTTAAATATGGATTTGGTGCGCGTAACATCGCTATGGGTGATGCCGGAACTGCACTATCAAACGATCTGACCGGATTATTCTACAATCCGGCAAAGTTAGCTTTAACTGAAAAATCTGAAGTATTATTTATGCACAATGAATGGATACAGGATGTAAGCAGCGAAGTTATTGGTGTTAAAACTGAGTTATGGAATATTCCATTTGCAGTTGGATTTAACGTTACTTCCGTTAGCGGACTTGAATTCAGAGAAATTGCCGGAGATCCCGTAACAACTTTTGATGCTAATTATTTTTACGGAAGTTTATCAACCGGATTTTTTGTAACTGATGAAATTTCATTTGGTGCAGGTATTAAATATTTGTATGAAGGTTTATTAAATGATCAGGCATCCGGGTTTGGTTTTGACTTTGGACTAAACTACCTGCTTCCCTTTAATGGTTTAACAGCATCGGCAGTTGTAAAAAATATTGGATCAATGAATGCACTTAGAAACGAAGAAACAAAACTCCCCACTGAATTAAGAATCGGCACAGCATACACTTATAGTCTAATTGATTCCAAATTTGATTTTACAGGTGGAGTTGAATTACAGAAATATCTGGATACTGAAGATAACCACTTTAACTTTGGCGGCGAAGTTCTTTACAATAAATTAATTGCCGCTCGAGCAGGATATCAAACCGGATATGAAAGTCGCGGCTTTACAGCAGGCATTGGTTTGATGTGGGGCAATCTAAAGTTTGATTACGCATTCCTTCCTTTTTCATTGGGATTAGGTAATGCAAATCTTTTCTCACTACAGTTTAAGTTTTAAATATTTGCGAGACGCAGGAATTTAGAATCAAGAATTTAAGGCACGAGGAGCAATCGTGCCTTTTTATTTCCCGGTTTCAAATCTACTATCATAACCTTATTTTTAAGTCGTTAAAATATATCCACAATAAACAGACATAATTATGTTAGAATACTTTCAATTCGATAGCAAAAAAGTTACTTCTGAAGAATGGGATGATTTTGTTGAGCAGTCGGACAATGGGACAATGTTCAGTAAAAGGAAATTTCTTTCTTACCATGACAAAGACAAGTTCAATGATAAATCCATATATATTAAAAAGGATGGAAAGCTGCACTCAGTTTTTACTGCAGCATTAATTGAACGGGATGGACAGAAAATTCTTTCATCGCATCCCGGTGCTTCTTATGGCGGTTTTATTTACAATAGCGAATTAAATTTTAAAGAAGCTCACGATCTTGTTGATATAATGATTGAACACGCCAAATCAGTAAAAGCAGATCGCATTCAACTTACTTTAGCACCAATAATATATCAAACTAAATATTCCAACTATCTCGATTTTGCTCTGGTTAGAAATGGTTTTCAATATTTAAAGAGAGAAGTTTCCAGTGTTGTTCAGTTAGATTTTGAGCCCGATCAGCTTCTCAATACCTATCGTGCGGAAGCAAGAACTGCTACTAAAAAAGCTCTTAAAAAAGGAGTAGAGATTGTTGAGACTGAAAGATTTGATGAATATTACGAAATCCTGAAAAAGAATTTAAAATTAAGACACGGTGTAAACCCGGCACATACTCTGGAAGAATTAAAAAAAGTTAAAAGTTTATTCCCATCAAAAGTTAGATTGTGGGGTGCATTTTTAAATAATGTAATGCTTGCCGGTGTTTGCAATTTTTCAGTAAATAAAAATGTAGTGCTTGCTTTCTATATTAGTCACGATGAAGCTTACCAGGAGTATCGTCCCGTAAATCTTTTATTCTATGAGATCATGAAACGTTATCAGGCAGAAGGATTTAAATTCCTGGATTTTGGAATTTTTACTGTAATAATGGAACCTAACTGGGGGCTTGGAAGATTCAAAGAAAACTTTGGTGCACGCGGCATTTTTAGAGATACTTTTTATAAGGATCTTTAACAGTTATTTTCATTTAATACTAAAATTATTCTATCCTACGAATGTCATTCCGAACTTGTTTCGGAATCTATTTGATAATTATTCAAGAACCTGAAACAAGTTCAGGTTGACAGCGTGTGTTTTTGAAAAATATTTTCAGATAAATTTATTTCTATGCTCAAAATCCTTCATATTGCTCCACTAAATTTTGCGGGAGTGCCCTATGATTTTTACCAGATGCATAATGCATGTGGAGTTTATTCGAGGATAGTTACTCTCCATCAGAATGAGCGTGTTTTCCCGGAAGATATTTGTCTTGATCTGCCACTTCCAAATCAAACACTTGCAAAGCTTTTGCGCAAAAAAAGAATAAATGAATTAGAAGAAAAGCAAAGAGATTCCTCACATTACTTTACTCCAAAAAACTTATTTGAAAAAGTTTATTACAGGTTTTATGATTCCTTAATCCAACCGAAGATAGAAAAAGCAATTTTGAATTACAGTCTTGATGATTTTGATATTGTGCATTACGATGGCGGACTAGATTTTTATCGCGATTCAAGGCAAGCTTTAAAGTGGAAGAAGCAGGGGAAAAAAATTGTTTGCTGTTACTACGGAAGCGATTTAAGAATCCGTGGTTTAATAAAAGATCTTGATGAAATTTCTGATTTAAATATTACCAGCGAATATGATCATCTTGCACTTAAAAAAGATTTGGAATATCTATTTTATCCTTATGATGTTTCGGAATTACCCGCTAAAAAAGAAAGGACCGGTGAAGCAATTAAAATTATTCACTCGCCAACCAACAGAAAATATAAAGGGACAGATTTAATAATTTCAGTGATAGATAAGATCAAAAAAGAAAGAAATATTGAATTTCTGCTAAAGGAAAATGTTGATCGAAAAAAATTGCTTGAGATAAAAAGCGAATGTGATATATCCATTGATCAGGTTGGCGGAACGATGGGTGGAACGGGTTACGGCAAAGCAGGACTTGAAACACTTGCAATGGGAATTCCTACAATTACTAACATGACAAAAGATTATGCAGATTGGCTGCCTGAAAATCCATTCGTAGTTGCAAACAACTTTAATGAATTATATCGCTCATTGATTAATCTGATTGATGCTGAAACTTTTAGAAATAAAAACGGGAAGAAGGGGATTGAGTGGGTGAAAAAATATCATGGTTTTGAAAATGTTAACGAAAATTTAATGAAACTTTATAAAGATAAAGGGATTATTTCAAGCTAACAATTTGTTAACTAATCCCTTCAACTTTTCCGACTCACCTTCCCAGTTTTTACTTTCTTCTATCAATCTTCTTGCATTAATAGAATGTTGATCCGCGAGTTTGGGATTATTTAAATAGGCTTCAATTGCAAATATAATTTCAGATTCATTTTCCGGATTAACCAGAAAACCATAATTCTCATAATCAATTTCATTTCTAATTGGTTTTATATCCGAGTAAATAAATGGTTTACCGCAAGCCATATACTCAAATATCTTAATAGGCAAAGAATTTCTGTAAATAAAATCTCTTATGCGTAGATCAAAACAAATATCCATTCGTTCTATTACAGGACTCATTTTATCATAATCTGTCCAATCAACAAATTCAACATTTAAATTATTTATTGCAGAAGATAATTCTTTAAACTCGTTTTCCTCGTTCTGATAGGTAAATCTCCCAAACATTAAAAGCTTGATTTTTTTCTCCGGGTATTTTTGAGCCAATGATTTACAAACGCGCAATAGATTTTTGATTCCTCGTTTGAAAGTAATAACACCGGCATAACCAAGTACAATTTCAGTTTTAGATAAATCGGGTTTTTTATGATTGAAATACTTTAAGACCGGGTAATATCCAATAATAGTTTTTGGTTTTTTACCAGCAAAAAAATCATATCGTTTCTTTTTTGAATATTCACCGATAATTAAATGATCAACTTTTATTAAAACATAGATGTATGGAATGAATAACTGAAAGTATTTTATCCATCTTTTAATTCCTGAAAATTTAAATGCAATGTTTTCCGGATACCATTCAGTAATATCTAGAATTACTTTTATCCCCGGTTTATTTTTTTTTATTTGTAACCCAGCAAATGCCGGCAGCATTTCAAAACAGATAATCAAGTCAGGATTAATTGAAACAACTATATCATAAAATGTCTTTATCTTTTTCTTTTTAGGATACAAATCACCATCAAATCCATTAATATTAATAGCAGAAATATCCTGATTTATTTTCTGGTTTGAACAAATTATTGACACAGAGTATCCGGCTTCATCCAGTGATTTAGCGAATTTCCAAAAAATCCTTTCGTCAAATGGCGGATGACCGGATGTCAGCAGGCAGATTCTTTTCTTAGTCAAATTCTTTTACTCATTATTTTATTAAATTTGAAGCAACAATTGAATAAATCAAAATTTATGCACACACAAAATAAAATATCTGTGGTCATTATTACAGGTAATGAAGAAAATAATATTAAAGATTGTCTTAAAAGTGTAAGTTGGGCAGACGAAATTATTGTTTTAGATTCAGAAAGTAACGACGAAACTGTAAGAATTGCAAAAGAGTTTACAGATAAAGTTTTCACTAAAACGTGGGAAGGATATGCGAACCAAAAAAACTATGCCTTATCGCTGGCAAAAAATGAATGGGTACTTAGTTTAGATGCTGATGAACGGATCACTGAAGAGCTTGCGAAAGAAATTCTAAATGCTGATTTAAACAAATATGCAGGGTACTATATAAAAAGAGAAAATTATTTTCTTGGCAAACTTATTCGTGGGTGCGGCTGGGGCAATGATATGCAATTGAGATTATTCAAGAAATCGTTAGCTACATTATCAGCACGAATGGTTCATGAAAAATTTGTAGTGAATGGAAGCACATCTACTCTTAAAAATAGTTTTAAACATTATTCTTATAAAAATCTTAAAGATGCCTTTATTAAAATAAATAACTATTCCACACTAGAAGCAATTGAAAAAGCTGATAAGAAAACCGTAAATATTTTTAGTTTAATAGTTAGTCCCCCAATTTACTTTATTCATCATTTTATACTGCGCAAAGGATTTATTGATGGGATCTATGGTTTAATAATATCATACATGCATATGATAACAAAATTGCAGGTTCAATTAAAAATTCTGGAAATTAAAAGAAATAGAAAAACTTAACAGATGAATCAATTAAGATTTCTTATTTCCAGAATAGATCGAATAGGGGACGTCGTTCTCTCAACTCATATTCCAAGAGAAATTAAAAACAAATATCCGGATAGCTTTGTTGCTGTACTGGTTAAAAACTATACTAAAGATATTTTATTTAATAATCCTTATGTTGATGAAATTATTACGTTTGATAATCCTGACAAATCTAAAAAAAAATTCCTGGATATAGTACGTGAAATCCGTGGATTTAATTTCACTCATAGTTTTATGCTTCTACCGAATGAAAAATTAAATTATATACTTTTCTTATCAGGAATAAAAATAAGAATCGGTGTGGGACATAAACTTTATCAGTTCGTGACCTTAACAAAATATGTTAACAGAAAAAAATATATTCCTTTGAGGCACGAAGCGGATTATTGTGCAGATATGCTTAGGAAATCAGGGATTGAAGTTAAGAGTATATCACCAGAAATATATTTGACTGAAAGTGAAAATGTAAAACTTCAGAATTTTAGAAAACAAAATCTTCAAAATAAAAAAATACTAATAGGCATAAATGTCTCATCCGGAAATTCAGCTCCGAATTTAAACATAGAAGAGTACAAGAAACTTATTTTGATGTTGAAGGAAAACCAAAGTTATAAAGTTGCTGTTATGGATGATAGAATTCCAGCAGAGATTGATAACATAGATGCAATCATTTATCCTAATAGAGATAATAAGCTGCGGGAATCTATAGTCAATTTTGCTGCATTAGATCTGTTAATTTCAAATAGTACAGGACCGATGCACATTTGCGCTGCGCTAAAGATTCCTACAGTTTCTCTCTTTTGTCCACTTACAGCCTGCTCCCCAAAACTTTGGGGACCAATAGGAAATAAATCTGAAATAATATTGCCCTCACAAACTTATTGCGCTACTCAATGTCCAATTGATCCTAAAAAATGTGATTACTCCAAAGCCGGCGGTTTGAGAGCTGATATTATTTTTGAGCGAATAAATACATTTCTGCTCAATCTAAGGTTAATATGAAAATTTTAGTTGCTCCCAATAGCTTTAAAGAATGTGCAACTTCAGATGAAATTTCGGCAATTATTTCATGCGGACTTCGTAATAATCCTGATCTGGAAATAGTAAATAAACCACTATCTGATGGTGGGGATGGATTCTTAAAAGTCTGCGAATATATTAACAAAGTAGAAACTATAACATATTCAATAAAAAGTAGTTATAGGAATAACATAAACAATTATAACGTGTTTTATAATTCATCTAAAAAATCTATTTATATTGAATCCGCTGAATTATTTGGATTAAAAGTAATTCCCCAATCTGAAAGATCCCCTCTAAAACTCAGTTCTGAAATTCTCGGAAATTTATTGTTAAATATAGTTGAGGATATTAACTCTAAGACGCTAATGGCTGATGAAGTTTGGATTGGTATCGGGGGTACTGCCACTATTGATTTTGGAATTGGTGCGTGCTCCCAACTTGGAGTCTCTTTTTTTGATGCTGATGGAAATCGGATGACCCCAGTCCCTGAAAATTTCAATCAAATAAGTAAGATAGAAAATACTGGAGTCAGATTACCTTTTAAGTTAAAATGTGTAGTTGATGTTGAAACTGAATTAATTGGCGAACCTGGAGCGATTGAAATTTATGGTAAGCAAAAAGGTGCATCAGAATTTGATCTGATTTTAATTAAAAAAGGGATCCAAAATATTTTAAATATTTTAACAACTGATAAAAGAAATTTACTACCCCAAAAAATAAATGGTGCCGGTGGCGGTTTGGCAGCGGGTTTGAATATTTTTTTTGGTGCTGAAATAATTAGTGCGGAAGATTTTATTAAGAAAAGCATCCTTCAAGACATAAACTTAAAGGAACTTGATGCTGTAATAACGGGTGAAGGCAGATTTGATTTTCAATCTTTTGAGGGAAAAGGTGCTGGGGTGATTCTTAAAATGTTCGGAGAAAGGAATATTCCAATATTTATGATAAATGGATCAACCAATCTCCAATCTAATATAAAACTTGCTGAAAATATTATTGTTATTAATCTAATAGATCTATTTGAATCTCGAGCAGAATCTATAAAAAATTATGGTGCGGGAATAACCAAAGCAACTGAAATTGTGCTGAAACGCCTTCGTAATTAGCCTTTTACCTCTTCAACTTTTTTTAGTAAATTCCAACAAAAATTAATATCTATTCTAAGAAATCACAGGATCAATTGAATGAAGGAATATCTCGATCTGGTTAAATTAGTAATTAACGAAGGGACTTATAAAAAATCAAGAACAGGGGTAGATACAATCTCATATTTTGGAGCATTTTACAAAGTTGATTTGCAAAAAGGTTTTCCTCTGCTAACAACTAAAAAAGTTGAATGGAAATCATTGCTGAAAGAAGTCTTATGGTATCTTTCAGGCGAAAATCATATAAGGAATTTAAGTCAACACACAAAAATCTGGGATGCCTGGGCTGATGAAAATGGCAGATTAGAAACTGCTTATGGAAGATTCTGGAGACGATTTCCAGTTCCTGACCCAAATGCAGTTTTAGATGGTGAAGTTTACGTTAAGGAAGGTCATCCATTTGTAAAACGAGAAGAGAACGGCTCATTAACATTTGATCAAATTGGCTGGGTAATTAATGAAATAAAAACTAATCCCAATTCCAGAAGATTAGTGATATCCGCATGGCATCCTGCTAATGCAGTAATTAGTAAATTACCGCCTTGTCATTACACTTTTACTTTTAATGTCAATGCGGGAAAATTAAACTGTCATTTAACTCAGCGATCCGGTGATATCGCACTGGGCATTCCATTTAATCTTGCAGCTTACTCAATGTTAACTCAGATAATTGCACAAGAAACCAATCTACAATTAGGATTCTTTGCTCACACTATTATTGACGCCCATATTTATCATGCAGCAAAAGGCTCGGCTATGGAAAAATATGATCATCTTGAGGGATTGAAACAACAACTTTTACGAGAACCTTTGCCATTACCAAAATTGAAAATCGCAAATAAATCAATAGATGAATTACAATTTGAAGATTTTGAATTAATTGATTATCAGTATCATGATAGAATTAAATTTGAGGTTGCAGTTTGATAATCAGTATTATTGTAGCTATTGCAAAAAATGGAGTTATTGGTAAGGCTAGTGGGGAAATGTCCTGGCATGTAAAAGAAGAGTTCCAGCATTTTAAAGATACCACGTTAGGTTACCCGATAATTATGGGAAGAAAAACATTTGAAACTCTTGGTAAACCTTTAACGGGTAGATTGAATATCGTTGTAAGTAAAAATAAAAATTATAAGACAGCTTTCAATGATGTCGTTGTTAAATCATCAATTGAAGACGCGATCAATCATTGTAAAGCACTCGGACCGGAGAAGATCTTTATTATAGGCGGAGGAGAGATTTATAAACAAGCAATTACTTTTGTTGATGAAATGATTATTACATTTATGAAATTTGAAGCTGAGGGTGATGTTAAATTTCCTGCAATTATTGATAATGAATGGAAGATTGAAAAAATTAAAGATCACGAATTATTTGAAATATTCAGATACGTTAGAAGGAATTAATGGCATCACGAATAAAAATATTACCGGATAATCTGGCAAGTAAAATTGCTGCCGGCGAAGTTGTTCAGAGACCGGAATCAGTTGTAAAAGAACTCCTTGAAAACGCGGTTGATGCAAATGCAACATCAATCGAACTTTTGGTAAAACATGCGGGTAAATCTCTTATCCAGGTTTGTGATAATGGCGCAGGTATGACAGAAGAAGAAGTAGTGCTTTGTATTCACAAACATGCAACAAGTAAAATATCTTCAATGGAAGATCTTGAATCGATAAAGACATTAGGTTTTAGAGGAGAAGCATTAAGTTCAATTGCATCTGTCTGTCAGCTCGAAATCAAAACTGAAACAAGAGAATCGGAAATAGGAACTCTGCTAAAGCTTGAAAATGAAAATGAAATTATTACAGAAAAAATTTCAGCTGCAAAAGGGACCTGTATAGCTGTAAAAAATATTTTCTATAACATTCCCGCCCGCAGGAAATTCTTAAAAAGCGATAACACTGAATTAAAACATATCATTGATACATTCAACAGAATTGCACTCGCACATTCTGAAATATCATTTAAGTTTTATAATTCGGATAATCTTGTTTTTGATTATACTGCCGGGACTCTTGAAGAAAGAATAGAACAGATTTTTGCAGATAATATGCTGGATGCATTAATTCCTGTTCATCAAACCACAGATTATATTTCTATAAATGGTTTTATAGGTAAGCCATCTATTTTTAAAAAAAGTAAACGTGAGCAATTTTTATTTCTCAATAAAAGATTTGTAATTAATAAAAATATAAATCACGCAGTATTTACTGCTTTTGAAAATATTTTAGAAAAGGGAGATTATCCGTTTTTTATATTGTTTATAAGTTTGGATCCTAAAAAGGTAGATGTAAATATTCATCCATCCAAACTTGAAGTAAAATTTGACGATGAAAAAGACATTTACAATTTTGTGTTATCTGTAGTTCGTAAAAGTATTGGCACACACGATTTAGTGCCTACAATGACGTTTGAAAGTGAGAATGCGCAAGGGGAAAAACTTGCTTTCAATCCATTTACATCAGTTAAGCAAAATGATTTTACAGATAGACCGGTTTTTAATTCAAGAGAAAAACGTGAGCGAACATCGGTTACTGATGAGGAAATAGATTTGGTTTTTAGTTCGTTAACTAAAAATATAAAAGCAAATTCGGATTCAGAAAGAGAGTTCGGCAATGCTTTGAGTGAAAATAAATTTGATAAACAAATTGAGCATTCCGCTTCAAATGAAATTGAAACTACATTTTTGATTCAACTTCATAATAAATATATTTTATCACAAATTAAAAGCGGACTGATGATAATTGATCAGCATGTTGCACATGAAAGAATTCTTTATGAAAAAGTATTATCGCGGCTTGATGCAAATATGCCTTTCATTCAACAGCTGCTTTTCCCCATAAAAATTCAGTTTGATGTAGCTAGTTACGAGATACTTAAAGAGCTTGATGTTATGATCACAAAACTTGGATTTAAATTAAAATATTTGCCTAAAAACTATATTATGATTGAGGGAGTTCCAGATGATGTTAAGAATGGTTCGGAAGAAAAAATATTAAAAGAATTTATTTCTGAGTACATGAATAATCAAACTGAAAAACAATTGGAAGAAAAAGACAATCTTGCAAAATCATATTCCTGTAAGGCGGCAATAAAAGCAGGGGATAATCTATCTGAAAAAGAGATGCGATTATTGATTGATCAACTTTTCGCAACCTCAATGCCTTATGTTTGTCCTCACGGAAGACCAATTGTAATAAAAATATCTTTGGAAGAATTTGATAGAAGATTTGGTAGGACTTAACTTTTGACGAGTATAATTTTATAAACAAAAAAATAGGAATCTTATGTCTGATTTAGAATATCTTAAGCAAAGAAAAAGCTACGATGAAAAAGCTAGATCTGCTAAAACAAATGGAATGAAGTTTACCACTGTCAGCGGACAGGAGATTAATAATTTTTATGGTCCGGATGATATTGAAAATATTAACTACTTAAGTGAAATTGGTTTTCCTGGCGAGTATCCTTACACTCGTGGTATTCACCCGAATGGTTACCGCGGTAAAATCTGGACAATGAGACAATTTGCAGGTTTTGGTTCACCGGAAGATACAAATCAAAGATTCCATTATTTATTAAATCATGGTCAAACAGGATTATCTGTTGCTTTTGATTTGCCGACATTGATGGGCTGGGATGCAGATGCTCCATTAAGCGATGGCGAAGTTGGTATTTGTGGTGTGGCAATTTCTTCTCTTCAGGATATGGAAATTCTTTTTGATAAAATTCCATTGGATAAAGTTTCTACTTCAATGACGATCAATTCACCGGCAGCAATGATCTTCGCGTTTTATCTCGCGGTTGCACAAAAACAAGGAGTTGATTTCAAGAATCTTCGCGGCACACTCCAGAATGATATTTTAAAAGAATACATTGCTCAAAAAGAATTTATATATCCGCCAACTCCTTCAATGCGGATTATTGTTGATATGATTGAGTATTGTAAAAACGAAGTACCTCAATGGAATCCTGTTTCAGTCAGCGGATATCATATTCGTGAGGCAGGCTCAACAGCAGTGCAGGAACTTGCATATACTCTTGCAGATGGATTTGCATATATTGAAGCTTGTATTGAACGCGGAATGGATGTAGATGAGTTTGCACCCCGCATCTCCTTTTTCTTTAATTCGCATTTAGATTTTTTCGAAGAGATCGCAAAATTTAGAGCAGCAAGAAAAATTTATGCACAAAGAATGAAAGAAAAATACGGTGCAAAAAATCCACGCTCCTGGTGGCTTAGATTTCATACTCAAACTGCAGGCTGCACATTAACTGCACAACAGCCCGAAAATAATATTGTGCGTACGGCATTTCAGGCATTAGCCGGTGTGCTTGGCGGAACACAGTCACTTCACACAAATTCTATGGATGAAACTTTAGCTTTACCGAGTGAAAAAGCCGTTAAAATTGCTCTACGAACACAACAGCTTATTGCATATGAAACAGGAGTGATTAATACGGTTGATCCTCTTGGAGGAAGTTATTTTGTTGAAGCTTTAACCGCAAAAATGGAACAAGAAGCCAGCGCAATTTTTGAACAAATTGATTCACTTGGTGGTGTAGTTGCCGCAATCGAAACAGGATATTTCCAAAAAGAAATTGCAGATGCTGCTTACCGGTATCAGAAAGAAGTTGAGAGAAAAGACAAGTTTATTGTTGGTGTAAATGAGTTTGTTGAAGAAAATGAAAAAGTCGATATTCCAATTTTAACAGTATCACCCGAGGTTCAAAAACAGCAGGTAAAAAGGTTAGCTGAATTACGGCAGAGTAGAAATCAGGATGCTGTAGTCGAAAGTTTAGCATCGATAAAATCTGCTGCTATAGATGGCAAAAATCTTATGCCTGAATTTTTGAGAGCATCTCAAAATTATGTAACGCTTGGCGAAATGATTGGCGAGCTAAAAGAAGTTTTTGGTACATACGAAGAAACAGCAGTTTTTTAATGTTTAAAAATTATTTTCAATTATTGCGTGTTCCACAATGGATTAAAAATCTCTTTGTTTTTATTCCACTTCTGTTTTCACTTCATCTTTTTGAAGGTGAATATTTTCTTTTAACCTTTAAAGCATTTATAATATTTTGCCTTGCTTCAAGCTTTATTTATATCGTTAATGATATTATAGATATTAAAGCAGATTCAGCACATCCACAGAAAAAATTCAGACCTCTGCCTTCCGGTAAAATATCAATAAAATCAGCGTGGTTAACAGCTGTATTAATTTTTGTTCTGTTAATATTGTTATCACTAATCTCTCCTTTAGGATTTATTTATTTCCTTGCAGCATTTATTTCGTTGAACATATTGTATTCAATGTACTTTAAGCATATTGTGATACTTGATATTTTTAGCATTGCAGCAGGATTCAGTATTCGTGTTTTAGCGGGTGCTGCAATCATAGATGTACCGGTTTCAAGCTGGTTAATTTTAACTACCATGTTTATATCATTGTTTCTTGGAGTAATGAAAAGACACTCAGAACTTGAACAGATTACAGAGTTAGAGAAGACGCCGACCAGAAAAGTTTTAGCCGAGTACTCCCTGACATTCACAAATCAAATTGCAACTGTTGCAGCAGCGGGTGTAATTATATGTTATGCTCTATATACCGTATCACAAAGGACTGTATCTGTTTTTGGAACTGAAAATTTAATTTATACCACTCCCTTTGTAGTATTTGGGATTTTTAGATTTATGTATCTGGAATATTTAAATCAAAAAGGAGAAAATACCACACAAATAATGTTAACTGATGTACCAATGATTGTGACGGTTTTACTTTACGGTATCGCCACAATTTTGATCGTCTATAAAATTTTATAGCAGTTTATGTATAAAAATAATTTTCTTAAAGTAATAATATTATTTGCAATGGTTTTAATATCGTGCTCTGCTTCCAATAATCAATCCATAGCTTATAAGGATAAATTAGATATTATTGATCTGGAAGCATGGTTAAATGTGATGCCGGGTGGTCCGGGTTCATTTCACATCACCGGGAAATATCAGTGTAATGATTTCTCAATTTGTAACTCGGAGCTGACTTCAATTAAAATATCTTCCGATAACGATATTTTATATGACGTTAATACAAGTGAGATTAACATTGATAAACAGGTTGATGGAGAATCAGGACAAATTGCATATCAATTTTTTAATAATCCTGGTTTAAAATTAAATGCCGCAATCAATATGATTGAAAAAATAGATGTCAGATTGATTTTTAAAATTGACAGTATTTTAGTGGAAAAAGAATTAATGAATATTCCTTTAACAAGAGCGTATTAATGATTCAGGATTTTTTATTATTAATATTTTTACTTTTGTGCAGTGCATATTTTTCCGGTACTGAGATGGCTTTTATTGTTTCAAATAAATTAAAAATAGAAGTTAAAGCCAGAAAAAAAAATATCGCAGCTCAATCTGCATATCACTTTGTTAAAGATCCTCAAACGTTTTTTTCCACTATCCTGATAGGCAACAATGTAGTTAACATTGCATTTGCATCAATTTCCACAATAGTTCTGGGTAATCAATTCGGATGGGGAGAGTATAAAATACTTTTTGTTGTATCCGTAATTACTTTAATCGTTGCAGAGTTGATCCCAAAATATATCGCCAGAGAAGGAGCAGATTCATTAATATTAATATTTTCGATGCCTTTAAGGTTACTTTCTATTTTATTCTTTCCTTTTATAAAACTAACAACCCGCATTTCAAAGCTGCTTACTGAACGCAAGAAAGATTCGGCTGAAAATCTTGCACACCTGTTTGATAAAGAGGATATGAAAATACTTGTTGATGAAGTACAAAAATCAAGTAACGCAAAGAATGATGAAGGTTCATTCATATCCAAAGTGTTTGATTTTAGCGAGCAAAAAGTTTATGAAGCAATGCGTCCAAGAACTGAAATTATAGGTATCTCAATTGATGATTCTGTTTCAAATGCAGTCGATCTATTTATTGAATCCGGTTATTCAAAAATAATGGTATACGAAAAAGACCTTGATAATATAAAAGGGTTTATACTTGCAAAGGATCTATTCAGCAATCCGAAACAGATCAAAGTTATAATTCGTGAAACCCAGTTTTATCCGGAAACTAAAAAAAGTTTGGAAATTTTAAATGAATTTCTAAATCACAATGATTCGATTGCAGTTGTTATTGATGAATTTGGTGGAACTGCGGGCATTGTAACAATGGAAGATATAATAGAAGAGCTGTTCGGTGATATAAATGATGAATACGATGTTGAAGAAGTAATTTGTCGTAAAATAACTAAGGATTCTTATATAATAAGCGGCAAAGTTGAGATTGACCATATCAATGATAAATACAAATTAAATATTCCGATTGGTAATTATGAAACAGTTGCAGGATTTATCATTGATAATCTTGGACATATTCCGAAACCTAACGAAACAGTTTCTATCGGCAATTTTTATTTTCTCATTATCCGCGCTGATAATGTAAGAATTGATTTGGTCAAGCTTACTTTAAAATCGGATGAACAATCTGAATAATAATAGTTCTAAAATTATTTTGTTTGATGGTGTCTGTAATTTTTGCAACTACTGGGTTAACTTTATTATTGATCGCGACAGGCAAAACAATTTTAAATTAGCTGCTTTACAATCTGAAAAAGGAATTGAACTGCTCAAAAAATTTAATCTTCCTGAAGATGATTTTGATTCATTTATTTTAATTTCACAAAATAGAGTCTATAAAAAATCCGCAGCAGCGTTTGAAATTGCAAAATATCTTTATGGCTGGCCTATAATCTTAACTCCATTGAGATTTTTACCAAAATTGTTTACAGATCTTATTTATGATTTAATTGCCAAAAATCGATATAAGTTTTTTGGTAAAAAGGAGTCGTGCAGAATCCCAACTCCGGAAGAAAGAAGCAAGTTTCTCGCATAAATCTATCTAAATCTTAATTGGGATAAACATTATTTTAGGTTAAATTTGCTTAATAAAATTCAGAATAATAAGCGTATTGTTAAAACTTAATATTGATTCAAAAGACATTAATTCTAAGGCGCGGGCAGGATGGTTTGAAACTGATCATGGTAAAGTTGAAACACCGATATTTATGCCGGTTGGTACTCAAGGTACGGTAAAAGCTGTTAATAACACTTTTCTTGATATTGAAATAAAAGCTCAGATTGTTCTTTCAAATACTTATCATCTTTATTTAAGACCAGGCACGGAAATTCTTGAAGCAGCGGGCGGACTTCATAAATTTATGAACTGGAAAAAGCCAATATTGACTGATAGCGGAGGTTACCAGGTTTTTAGTTTAACTGAATTGCGTAAACTAAAATCAGATGGCGTTGAATTCAGATCCCATCTGGACGGCTCAAAACATTTTTTTACTCCGGAAAAAGTAGTTGGAATCCAGAGACGAATTGGCTCAGATATTATGGTGGTTCTTGATGAATGTGCACCTTATCCCTGTGATTATGATTATGCAAAAAAATCTGTTGAACTTACAAGTAACTGGGCAATCTCCAATAAAGAAGCTTTTGAAAATTCCAATCCTCTGTATGGTCATAAACAATTTCAGTTTGGAATAATTCAAGGAAGCATCTATAAAGATCTTAGAGAAAAATCAGCAGAGGATTTGCTGAAATTAGATTTTGATAGTTACGCAATTGGCGGTCTTGCTGTTGGTGAGCCGACAGATCAAATGTATGAACTGGTTGAGTTCACGACTGATTTTATGCCGGAAGATAGACCAAGATATTTAATGGGTGTTGGACGACCAGAAAATATTCTGGAATCGATTGCACTCGGCGTGGATATGTTTGACTGCGTTATGCCGACAAGAAACGCACGTAATGCAAATGTGTTTACCTGGAACGGAACACTATCGATGCGTAACGCAAAATATAAAGATGATTTTAATCCGCTGGATTCAAGTTGTAACTGTTATACTTGCAGAAATCACACAAGAGCATATTTAAGACATCTTTTTATTGCTGAAGAGATATTGGCACTGGAACTTGCTTCCATTCACAATTTGTATTTTTATTTGGAACTTGTAACGGAAGCACGAAAAAAAATTATCAATGGAGATTTTCTTGAATGGAAAAATAAAACTATAAATGAAATATCTGTTAAAAATTAAAATCAAAAGGAGAAAATAAATTGGATATATTAATAGCAATGGCACCGCAGGGCGGTGAAGGCGGTGGTGGAAGTTTAATAAGCACTCTAATCATGTTCGGTGCTATATTCGCAATCTTTTATTTTATGATAATCAGACCGCAGCAAAAAAGAGCAAAGGAAAGAGAGAAACTGCTTTCTAACATAGAAAAAGGTGATAAGATTGTCACTTCCAGCGGAGTTCATGCAACTATAGTTGGGATTGAAGAAAAAACAGTACTTATAGAGATCGCTCCAAATGTTAAAATTAAAATTGAACGATCTGGAATTGCTAGTGTAATAAAATAATCTCTAAAAAGGTTTTTATGTTTTGCAGTGTTGATGAAGCAATTGAAGAAATAAAAAACGGTAAAGTCATTATTGTTGTTGATGATGAAGACCGTGAAAATGAAGGCGACTTTATTTGTGCGGCAGAGTACGTTACACCCGATATTGTAAACTTTATGGTTACGCACGGCAGGGGAATGCTGTGCGTAGCCTTAAATGGTAAAAGATTAGATGAACTAAATTTGCCATTAATGGTTGAAACCAATTCTGCTTTACACGGAACTCAATTTACAGTTACAATTGATGCGATTGAAGGAACAACAACCGGAATATCTGCTGCTGATCGTGCACATACAATTAAAAAACTGATTGATCCAAAATCAACTTCAAAAGATTTTGCAAAACCGGGTCATATTTTTCCGTTACGCGCTTTTGAAGAAGGCGTTCTTAGAAGAGCAGGGCATACAGAAGCAGCAGTGGATTTATGCAAACTTGCAAACTTAAATCCTGCAGGAGTATTATGCGAGATATTAAAAGATAATGGTGAGATGGCTCGTGTTCCTGAACTGGTAGAAATTGCTAAAAAGTTTATTCTCAAAATTGTAACCGTTCAGGAATTGATTAAACATAGAATTAAAAATGAAAATCTTATCGAGAAAATTACAGATATAGATTTTCCGACAGATCACGGAAGATTCAGACTTCATCTCTATAAAAATCTTTTGGATAAGAAAAAACAAATTGCTTTGGTAAAAGGAGAACCGGATCCTGAAAAACCATTTCTTGTTCGTATGCATTCAGAATGTTTAACGGGCGATGTATTTCATTCATTAAGATGCGATTGTCACGATCAGTTAAATCATGCACTGGATTTGATTGAACAAAATGGTTCCGGTGCTTTAGTTTATATGAGACAGGAGGGAAGAGGTATTGGATTGGAAAATAAAATTAAAGCCTATCGTTTGCAGGATGAAGGCAGAGATACTGTTGAAGCAAATGAGGAACTTGGCTTTAAAGCTGATTTGAGAGATTACGGAATTGGCGCACAGATTTTACTTAATCTTGGAATTAAAAAAATTAATCTTCTTACAAATAATCCTAAAAAAGTTATTGGATTAAATGGCTACGGACTGGAAATTGTTAATCGTATTCCGATTGAAATCCCGCCAAATAAGAGTAATGAAAAATATCTGCAAACAAAGCGGGATAAGCTTGGACATATAATTTTGCAGTAAAACCCACCGGTTTATACTTCTTTCTACTATCTCCTGTTTTCATTATTTTCACTGCGTAACTATTCAACTCTTTTGAAATTTATTTTGAGATGATAAAATGAAATTTCTATTCATTATTCTTTTCGCAATCACAACCTTTGCACAGCAAAAAACAGTTTACGTTGCACATATAGACGGTGAAATAGATTTAGGGTTAGCACCTTATATTACTCGCGTAATTTCTGAAGCTGAACAAAATAATGCATCAGCTATTGTCTTTAAGATAAACACCTTTGGCGGCAGAGTTGATGCGGCTACACAAATTAAGGACGCAATTCTATCCAGCAAAGTTTTAACAATTGCGTTTATTAATAACCGTGCAATTTCTGCAGGTGCGCTGATAGCTTTATCGTGCAATAAAATTGTAATGGTTCCAGGCAGTTCAATCGGAGCTGCAACAGTTGTTGATCAATCCGGACAAAAAGTTGGTGAAAAATATCAATCCTATATGAGATCTGAAATGAGATCTACCGCTGAACGGAATGGAAGACCGACAAATATTGCCGAGGGAATGGTTGATGAAAGAGTAGTTGTTAAAGGATTAGTCGACAGCACAAAACTGATAACTCTTACATCCGAAGAAGCTTATAAATATAAAATAGCTGATAGTGTTATTACAAATTTTTCTGACATGCTTGCAATGTTTAATTTAAAAAATGCTGAAGAAGTTGAGGTTAGTTCAAATTGGGCAGAAGGAGTTGTCAGATTTTTAAATAATCCAATTATTTCTTCTATCTTGATTATGATTGGATTTTTTGGTTTGATGGCGGAAATTAAGACCCCGGGTTGGGGTGTTGCGGGCACAACAGGTCTAATTGCTCTCACTCTCTTTTTCGGCTCGTCATATATTCTGCAGTTAGCTTCGATAGTTGAGATATTAATGTTTGTAATTGGGCTTGGGTTGCTGCTTGCGGAAATTTTTATTATTCCGGGGTTTGGAATTGCAGGAATATCCGGTATTATTTTGATCTTTGCCTCAATATTTCTATCTCTTCTTGGCAGCAAACCATTCATAGATATGCACGATGTTTCAATTGCAATCATTCAACTTTCAGGTGCAATGCTTTTTGCTTTACTCGGAATATTTTTATTAGCAAAGTATTTACCAAAATCATCTGCATTTAATAAACTTGTTTTATCAGAATCAGAAAAAGCTGATAAAGGATTTGTTTCTTATCCATCGGAAAAAGATTTAATTGGCAAGACCGGTATTGCATTTACAACTTTAAGACCAGGCGGTACTGCAGAGTTTGATGGTAAAAGAGTTGATGTAGTAGCTGATTCTGAATACATTAATCAGGGTACAAAAATAAAAGTACTGAGAGTTGAAGGAATAAAAGTTGTTGTTACTCCAATAAAGGAATAAAATTTTATTGCTTCATAATTCGGGTTATTTATAAAAAATTTTTAATCCAAAATCATTATTTGCAAAATCTACACAAGGAATTTTTAATACATTTGCAACTGAATCTCGTTTAACAAATGCAAACCCGTTTACCGGATTTGAAAACATATCCTGAATATTAGATGGAGGTATTTTGATTTCGTGTCTTCCATTTACAACTGCTTCTTCATCCATTGAAAAAAGAAATTGAAAATTTGAACTGATAAATTCCGGAGTCAAATCTACTCCCGGATTATTCCAATCAATATTTTCAGGAACTAAGTACACATCAGCGCTTAGTGTAACAGAATCCGATTCCCCGCTTCGGTAATAACCACTTAAGCTATTAATTAAATCATAATTATTACCAACTCTTGCTCCATCAGGATGCATTTTTATTAAAAATACATCCTGACTAATAATCTTTGTTGCAAAATCATCAAGCATATTATATCTGACAAACACATCCCGGGATAAATTTTGATTATCATCAAGAGTTACTGCGGTATAAGTTGAGTTTATATCATACGAGGTGCTTCTGAATATAAGCGTGTAATCACCTTTGCTCAGTAATCCAAATGAAAAATCACCATTACTGTTACAAGTCTGGTATATTGATCTTTGCGAAGCATTACTTTTCAATTCAATTGTAGCCAGTGATGCCGGTGTATTATCGAGGAATTTTAAAATTCCGGTTACAGAACTATTTCCTCTCGAAGTATCCACAATATTTTCGTCTTTTGAACAGGATAAAAAAGATGTTACAACAATTAATAAAAAAAATAAACAAACAGACATACGGATCATTGAGTAAACTCTCGTTTTAATTATAGCAGTTCAATAATATTTGTATTCATAACCACATCTTTACGCGCACCTTTTTGTTTTCCTTTTGGTGTATTAGCTTCCATTGTGTATGATATTTCAAGTCGTGTTTTAGTGCGGGATTTAATTTGAATCCCTCTATCAACATTGAAATAATATTTACCTTCGGCTGTGGAAATAGGTTTTTGAAAAGTGAATGATGTATTTCCCTGATTTACTTTTGACTGACCGCTGTATTTGAAATCAATTCCTGCATCGATCACAGCAATGCGGGCGTCATCCAGTTTTTCCACACTTTCCACTTTATATGTGTTTACATAATTAATTTGATATACCATTAAAGGAATAGGTGCTTGTTTAATTTGCCAGGTTGAATCTTTGTAAACTTCTTTATCAGATACTTTTCTTATGATTTGAGTTATAAGTGGTTGAAGAACTCCATTTATCAGATCCTGTCTTATTAAATTTTTATCATTTACAGAAATTGTATCTGCTGCGCCTTTAAGTTCAAGAAACTTATTTGATATTTTATCAGCCTTAAATATTTCCAGCACATCACCGTTTTTGTTAAACCTTACACTAAATGGATTGTTGTATAACGATTGAAATTCAGCAAATTGATTTGTCTTAGCAGAATCTACATCTTTACCCGCTTCGAAGTTAAATGTCTGTCCATTTGCAGAAGCTTCAAGTTTAAGGGAAGTGATTTTGATTTCGGCTTCAGTTGTACCATCAGAATCAACGTCCTTGGCAACAAGATCGATTAAGTAAACTATTTTCTGACTGACGGCACTCGTCATTGTAGTGTCCATCGTTATTGTCTGTATATTGTTTGATATTGTTGTTAGTCTGTAAACAGCTTTATCACCTTTCTTAAATTTGTATTCCATCAAAAATGGTTTACCCGAATTATCCAGACCTTCTGTTTTTAAATCTGTTGAATCAAAAGAATATTTTTCTTTTTCATTTAACGATTTATCAGGATCATTATTTTTATCGCCGCAGCTAACAAGAATAAAACTTGTTATGATAAGCACTACTAAATATTTTAACATTTTTTCCTCTTAATAAAGTAAATATTGATTTCGTTTTTTAATGAATTTAGTAAGATCACTTTGCCATGAAGCAAAGATTTGATCCGACAAATTTTTATTTTTTAATTGTTTTCTAAGGACATCTGTACCGGCAAGTCTGTCGAAAGAATCATTAAATTTAATTTTATTCCCGTACAATCTAACCAGAACATGCAAGAGTTTTACACCGAATTTTACTGACTCAAATTTAGTTGGTTCAGTGATTTTAATTTTAATTCCAGAACAAACTGTGTTCTCATATTTTGGTTTAGTTGCCATTGCTTCAATATTTTCCGGTGTAAAGGATACCGATTGAAATTCAGCACCTTCGATTTTTAATAAGTTAAGTTTTTCTATTACTTGTTCGGCATTAATAAATGGAGCGCCAACTTGAAGGAAAGGGTAATAAGTGCCTCTTCCCTCAGAGACGTTTGTGCCTTCAAGTAAGCAAATTCCCGGATAAACCAGCGCAGTTTCCAACGAATTGATATTTGGAGAAGGAGAATTCCAATGTGAGTTAAACTCAGATGGTATTTCACGTTTCCAGTTTTTGCAGTTAATAACTGTTAAGGAAATATTTTTCCAGCTTGAAATTAATTTTTCTCCAACAAAATATTTTGCAAGTTCTCCGACAGTCATTCCATGTGTAATTGGTATTTGAGCAATCCCGACAAAAGATTTATATTTTTCATCAAGAACAGGTCCATCAACATAACTACCACCAATAGGATTAGGTCGATCAAGAATTATTACAGGAATATTATTTTCTCCGGCAGCTTCTAAAACATAATACAATGTTGAAATGTAAGTATAGAATCTTGCACCAATATCCTGGATATCAAAAATTAAAACATCAACATCCTTCAGATTTTCTTTAGTTGGTTTTCTATCTTTTCCATAAAGTGAAACTATTGGAACTTCTTTGTAAAGATTATTTTTGTAATCAATATGCTCACCGGCTTCAGCTACACCTTTAAATCCATGTTCAGGAGTAAAGATTGCTTTTACTGTTACACCTTTTTGCTCAATTAATGCATCTACTAAATGCTTTCCATCAGCAAGCAGGGAAGTATGATTACAAATAACACCAACATTTTTTTTAGTGATGAGATTTAAATTTTCAGAAAAAAGTAAATCAGCACCATTAACAATCTGCGCATTAATAGGAATTGAAAGAAGAAAAACAATTGATAATAAAATAAAATTGTACTTTGGTCTCATTAAAAGTTCCTTCCGGTACTTCCTTAAAAACAAATGTCAGTCTGAACTTGTCGAAGACTGACATTAAAAACCATCCGGTCACACTTTGACAAGCTCTGTGTGACAATGGAAAATTTATATTTTAAACTGGGTAATTTTCAATTAACTCTTTGCTTGAGAAAAAGAAAGCAATTTCTTTTGCTGCATTCTCATCAGAATCTGAACCGTGAACAGCATTGAACTGTACACTTCTTGCATAAAGTTTTCTAACAGTTCCTTCAGCAGCTTTTGCAGGATCAGTTGCACCGATAAGTTTTCTGTAATCTTCCACAGCGTTTGCCTTTTCCAATGCAATCGGAACGCAAGGACCAGAAGTCATATATTCAACGAGTTCACCATAAAAAGGTTTTTCTTTATGAATTTCATAAAATGCTTTAGCAGCAGCTTCGGAAAGTTTAATCATTTTTAAGGCTTTAATTTTAAATCCTGCTTTGTTAATCATTGAAATGATTTCACCAACATGATTATCGTTTACTGCATCAGGTTTAATTATTGCTAATGTTTTGTTACTCAAGTAGAACTCCTATTTTTTTTTATTTTTTTTCTTGTGTGATTTTTTATCGTGTTTTTTTGATTTGTCTTCTTTCTTCTTATCAATTTTTTTCTTTGATTTTGCTTTTTCAACTTTAACCGGCTTAACAACTTTAACAATTTTTTTTGTTGCAATAGTTTTTTTGATTGTCGGTTTTTGAGTTTTCAACTTTTCAATTGCTTTCAACATTGTTACACCAATTTCGGCGGGACTTTCAACAACATGAATTCCTGCTTTTTGCATTGCTGCCATTTTCTCCGCTGCGGTTCCTTTTCCTCCTGATATAATAGCACCGGCGTGACCCATTCTTCTTCCGGGAGGTGCGGTTCTTCCAGCAATAAATCCCACAACTGGTTTCTTAACGTTTTTCTTTATGAACTCAGCGGCTTCTTCTTCAGCACTTCCACCGATTTCACCAATCATTACAATTCCATCTGTATCTTTATCATCATTAAACATTTTTATAATATCAATAAATTTTGAGCCGATAATTGGATCACCACCAATACCAACACAAGTTGATTGCCCAAGTTTGACATCCGATAATTGTTTTACTGCTTCGTAGGTTAAGGTTCCACTGCGGGATACAACACCAATTTTTCCTTTGTTGTGAATGAAGCCGGGCATAATTCCAACTTTTGCAATACCGGGAGAGATAACACCTGGACAATTTGGACCAACCAAAACAACATCTTTATTTTTTATTGAGTTGTAAACTTTTAACATATCATTTGTTGGAATTCCTTCAGTGATACAGATGATATATTTTATTCCTGCACCTGTGGCTTCTAAAATTGCGTCTGCAGCAAATGCCGGAGGAACAAAGATAACTGAAGTATTTGCTTTCTGAACTTTTACAGCTTCTGCAACTGTATTAAAAACGGGAACTGCTTGAAAATCTGTTCCGCCTTTGCCCGGAGTAACGCCCGCAACAACTTTGGTTCCGTACTCAAGCATTTGAGTTGTGTGAAAAGAACCTTCACTGCCAGTAATTCCCTGAACAACAAGGCGAGTGTTTTTATCTATTATGATAGCCATAATTAATCCTTTACTAATTAAAATTTTGTGAACAAAAATAAGGAAATTCTGGGATAATGATAAATTTTTTATGGAATGTTCAATGGTAAATGTTCAGGTTTCAATGATAGGATTAAAAGATTTGTTTGTTATAACTTGAAATAGTTCATGTTTGAATGTAATTTCCAATCAAATATTTCACAAGGTATATTATGTTATCAAATCAAGATTCGGGTGCTAAAAGTATTGATATAAAAAATCTAAGCCTCAAAGAAAAGATTTCATTAGTCGAAGATATTTGGGATGAAATCAGTAATAATCAAAACTACCTTTATGTTTCTGATGAACAAAAGAAGGAATTAGATTCTCGATTGAGTAAATACAAACTCAATCTAGCCGAATCAAAGAAATGGAGTATTGTTCGCGAAGAAATTAAATCAAAATTAAAATGATTGATATTATTATTCAACCTGATGCGTCTAATGATATTTTAGAAGCTGCAAAATGGTATGATAATAATCTAAAGGGACTTGGTGAATCATTTTTAGGTAGTGTTGATTCTGCAATAAATTCAGTTCAACAGAATCCAGAAGCATATCCAAAGGTTTATAAAGAATTAAGGAGAATATTATTGAAGAAATTTCCATTTGGAATATTTTATTTAGTTGAAGAAAATAATATTGTTATTGTTGCTGTTTTTCATGCTAGTAGAAATCCAAAACAATGGAAAGGGAGAACTAAATAATCTTATACCCAATCAAATGCATAACTTGGGTTGAACCCATTTGAAATGGTTCTTCTTCATCGAAGACAAATCCAAGATTTTGATACCATTCTAAAGATTTAACGTTCTGCTTCATCACTCCAAGCCATACTTTATTGAAATGTTTTTCTCTGGCAATTTTATAAGCTTCTTCCAATAACTTACGACCAATTCCATAACCCTGATATTCTGGCAAAACATATAATGATGAAACAAAGAATTTTTTGTTGATGAGATCTTCAAACAATTTTAACCAGCCTGCAGGAACTGAATTTACTTCCGCAATAATTCCTTTAGAAAATGGATCGTTTAGGATTTCAATTAATCTGTCTTCGCTGTAATGTTTTTCAAAGTGGGATAGAATATCTTTTTCGGGAATGAATGTGTATGTGTTTTTCCAGGTTTCAAGTAAAATATTTTTTACGATTGAGAAATCGTCTCTGGTCCAATTACGAATGGTAATTTCAGCTTGTGATTTCATCCTGGATATGCTTTGCTAACTGAAATATTTTTTCTTCTTCAAATTGTTGTGATAAAATTTGCAAACCGATTGGAAGATTTTCTGAGTTCTTTCCGATTGGAATGCTCAATCCCGGAATGCCTGCAAGGTTTGCTGACGTTGTATAAATATCACTCAAATACATTTGCAATGGATCATCAGATTTTTCTCCAATCTTAAATGCAACAGTTGGTGTAGTTGGTGTGATTAATAAATCAACCTGCTTAAATGCGTTATCAAAATCTTCTTTAATTAATCTTCTAACTTTTTGTGCTTTGCGATAGTAAGCATCATAATAACCTGAAGAGAGAACGTAAGTGCCAAGCATAATTCTTCGTTTCACTTCTTTGCCAAATCCTTGTGTACGGGAATTGAGATACAATTCTTTTAGATTTTTATATTCATTTGCTCTAAAACCATAACGTGCGCCATCAAATCTGGCAAGGTTTGATGAAGCTTCTGCTGTTGTTAAGATGTAATATGCTGCAATCGTGTATTCTGTTTTAGGAAGTGAAACTTCTTTGATTTCATAACCTTCAAGTTTCAATTCATCAACAACATTTATGATTGCTATTTTAATTTCTTCATCTAATCCATCAGCAAAATATTCTTTCGGAATCCCGATTTTAAGTTTTTTGTCCTTGTTTAATGATGTAGAAAAATCCGGAATTACTTTTTCAATTGAAGTAGAATCATTTAAATCTTTACCGGAAATAACTTCCATAACCAAAGCAGCATCTTCAACATTTTTTGAGAATGGACCGATACTATCGAAAGATGAAGCGAAAGCAGTTAACCCGAAACGGGAAACTCTTCCGTAAGTTGGTTTAAGTCCAAAGATTCCGCAAAAAGCTGCAGGCTGGCGAATTGAACCTCCTGTATCTGTACCGAGAGAAACATCGCAAAGATTTGCCGCAACTGCAACAGCTGAGCCGCCGCTGGATCCACCGGGAACTCTTGTTTTATCCACAGGATTTAAAACATTTCCAAAAGCAGAATTTTCATTTGAGGAACCCATTGCAAATTCATCACAGTTTGTTTTGCCGATGATGATTGCATCTTCATCAATAAGTTTTTGTACTGCAGTTGCTGTGTAAAGTGAAGTAAAATTCTTTAAGATGTTTGAAGAGCAGGTGAGTGGATGATCTTTATAAGCAAGTACATCTTTAATTGCTATTACCATTCCTGCAAGTTTACCAGCAGAATTATTTTTTATTTTCTGCTCTACTGCGGTCGCAGATTCAATGGCTTCATCATTAAACACAAAGTTGAATGCGTTAAGATCTTTTTGATCTTCAATATTCTTTAGAAAAAGTTTTACATTTTCAACAAGACTTAGTTTACCAGATTTTAAGAGCTCTAATTTTTCTTTGTGGTTTTTGTAGAAAGTCATTTATATTTTCTTATTGCATTTAAAATATAGATTCCCGCTTTCGCGGGAATGACAGAAAAATAATTTCAATTTACATTAAGAGATCCCGAAACGAGTTCGGGATGACAAGGCAGTAATTAAGACTTATCAGTTTTCTTTACTTCGTCGTCAGTTTTTTTGATTTCGTCTTCAACATCTTTTAAGGATTTTTTGAATTCCTTCATACCTTTGCCTAAGCCTTGAGCAAGTTCCGGAATTTTCTTTGCACCGAATAACAATAGTATTACAAGTACAATCAGTATTATTTCGCCTGCGCCTAAATTTCCAAACATAACTTCACCTTTAGTTTAATATATAATTAGCTATCGATTTAAAAATTTGCTGCCCATCAGTTCTGCCTAGAGTTGGATCGCAAGCTCTTTCAGGATGAGGCATCATTCCCATTACATTACCATTTTTGTTTACTATACCTGCAATGTTCAATTGAGAACCATTAGGATTATTTTCATCATTAACATTTCCGTCTTCATCAGAATATCTAAAAAGAATTTGCCTGTTAGCTTCAAGTTCTTTTAACAATTCAATATCAGCAAAATAATTACCTTCACCATGTGCGATAGGAATTTTTAATGCTTTGGTAGCTTCACTAATCTCAGCAGAAAATATTGTTTCTCTATTTTCAATTTTAAGATAAACATCTTTACAAGCAAACTTAAGGGAATTATTGCGTATCATAACTCCGGGCAATAACCCAGCTTCCAGCAGGATTTGAAAACCGTTGCAGATGCCGATTACAATTCCGCCTTTATTTGCAAAGCTGATAACAGAATTCATAATCGGGGAAAATCTTGCAATAGCACCAGTGCGAAGGTAATCGCCGTAAGAAAATCCACCCGGTAACAGAATTACACTGCTTTGTTTTAAGTCCGTGTCTTTGTGCCAGAGAAATTCTACATCATAATTAAGAACTTTGCGTAAAGAGTAATATGCATCGTGATCGCAATTGGAGCCGGGAAAAACTACTACGCCAAACTTTAAGCTCATTTAATCTCTTCGAGTTTGAATTCAAAATCTTCCATTATTGGATTTGAGAGAAGCTTTGAGCAATACTCATTTACTTCTTTTTCAGCAGCAGCACGATCCTTTACATCAACATCAAACTCGATAAGTTTTCCGATCCTTGTCCCTTTTATATTTGAAATGCCAAGATGCTTTGCACCTTTTTCAACTGCAACACCTTGAGGATCAAGAATAGAAGGTCTTCTTTTAATTAGAACTGTAGCTTTAAACAATTTATTACTCAGCTTTTTTATTAAAGAAATACTTAAAAATCTGGCGAAAAATACCAAATGCAATCATGAAAACAAAAATGAAAAACAATCCTTTAACTGTGTACAGGATCAAAATTATCAGCGCAATAAAGTATGCAAAATAGAGCCACGGATTTTTTTTAATTGAGCTGATAGAAAATTTAGGAATAGTATCATACTTTACTTTGCTTATCATAAGAAAAGATAAAACTAATACCATGGGTATAATAAATTGATTGAGAGGTTCAGGATATCCATTGTTATAAAAAGAAAGTATAAAGCAGACAATTGTTAGTGCAGAGGAGGGAATTGGCAAACCTGTAAAATATGATTTATCAAATCCTACAAGCTGGACATTAAATCTTGCCAATCTGAATCCGCCTGCAATTAAAGGAAGTGAACTCAAAATTATTCCGATGCTGTTGAACTGATGAAAGTAAGTAACATAAAGTAAGAAGGAAGGGGCGGCGCCAAAACTTACAACATCTGAAAGCGAATCCAGTTCAACACCAAGTTCACTGCTGGATTTTGTGAGCCGTGCCATTAACCCATCCAGAGTATCAAAAATTGCGGCTACTATTATCAACCAGCCGGCATAAGTATAGTTACCCTGGCTGGCATTGATAATCGAAAAAAAACCGCTGAACATGTTCATAGCGGTAAATAAATTCGGTATTACAGAAGGTGTAATTCTAAA